>Ga0209346_1000427_pt1 | contig 38057 bp, 40 predicted proteins | sample AutmiccommunBRH9_FD_187381 | JGI IMG/M metagenome (GOLD analysis project Ga0209346, IMG submission 187381) | Deep subsurface microbial communities from Mt. Terri, Switzerland - Autotrophic microbial communities BRH/9 (SPAdes) (version 2) | ecosystem: Environmental > Aquatic > Deep subsurface >...
AATAAGTCTCGCTTTATAAGGGCTTCTCTCTAAAGATACTTTAAGGCTGGCGCCTAACACCATGTTAATTACCTATTCATATTATGAAGTAGCCTATTTAGATATTCTCTGGAAGGGGTTAAACAAATGGCAACCTTAACTATTCAAATTGAGCCCCAGCACCTAATACCTTTTAATTTTATCTACACTAATAATCTAGTCATTAACAGGCTGGGTCTTCCGCTTGGTGAACCAATTGAGCTTTCGTTTGGGAGCAAAAAAGCTTATGTTTATGTGCGAGAAAGCCCGGTCAAGGGCAATTTAATCAGAATCCCTTCACATATCGCCAATAATCTCCTGTTGCCAAACGGAGTAAAAATACGTGCCAAATATCACCAGAGTACCGGATTAAAATTCGGTCCTTTATTAGGTATCTTAGTTCAAAACGTCCAGAAAAATCAACCACAAACGCCTTTTGGCAAGTTTACAAATTTTGCGATAGAGGTATCAGAGAAATCGCGGGCGATGGGGATTATTCCCTATTTCTTTACAGCTGATCGTATTTCAAAGAATAGCGACTTTATCTCCGGCTGGTTCTACTATAACAACAAGTGGGAGGAGGGGACTTTCCCGATTCCCAGTGTAATTTATAACCGCATCTCTCTGCGAAAAGAAGAAGAAAAGTTACTGCCAATCATTCATAAATTGCAAAAGCAGCATCCCTTTGTTTTTTTTAATAATAATTTCCTCAATAAATGGGAGGTATATCAATTGTTGATGCAAACTGCTACTCGGCAGATTTTGCCGAAAACAGTTAAACTCCAAGGGATTGCAACTCTCAGGGAAATTCTCAAAAGATTTTCCATTGTCTATTTAAAGCCGACAAACGGTGCTTTAGGAAACGGGATTATGCGCCTTGAAAAAACTTCCGATGGCTACATTGTGCAATCCAATCGCGCCCAAGGACCGGTCAGCATGAATTTTAAAAGCCTAGAAAATCTGGTTAAATACTTAAGACCAAGAATAGCCGGAAAAACATACTTAGTTCAAGAGGGTATTAATCTGATCAAGATAGATGGTCGACCGATCGATTTTCGGATCTTGGTGCAAAAAAACGCTAAAGGTAATTGGGATGTTACATCAATGGTTGCCAGAATTGCCAATGATAAGCAGTTTGTCTCTAATCTTGCTCAAGGTGGCACAATTAGCCCGGTATTAGAAACAATCCGTACTGCCAGCCCGGAACTAATAAAAAAAGTGACACGAAATGATTTTAAAAAATATTCCATAGAGATTGCCAAGCAGATTGATACTGCAGCTACCGGTCTTTTTGCAGAGCTGGGAATCGATCTTGCACTTGACGTAAACGGAAAAATATGGCTATTAGAGGTAAACTCCAAACCTTCAAAAACGGAGGACCCTAAAGAAACCAACGGCTCACGACCCTCCGTTAACCGCTTAATTCAATATGTACACTATGTTAGTGGTTTTTAAAAAATAATATGAATCAGGTGAAGTTAAATGTCGACAAGTGCTATTCTGGGAATCATGGTATGTCATGTTCGCGATCACTTATTTAATGAAAAAAATTACTATCGCTTTTTGCAAAAATTAGGAAATAAATACAACCTCCTCGTCTATGTATTTTATCCTAATAATCTAGATTGGGCAAGAAAACAGGTGAAAGGCTTTAATTACAATACATCATTAAAAAAATGGGAGCCGAAGTGGTTTCCCATGCCTGATTACGTCTATGATCGCTGCTTCTATACTTCTAAACAGGCATATGCAAAGTATAAACCTTATGTAACAAAAATTCGACAAGCAGAGAAAATTAAATTCCTTGGGATCGGTTTAAAGGGAAAATGGGAGGTTCACCAAATCCTTTCCGGTGAAAAAAATCTTAGCCAGCATCTGCTGCCGACTGCCAAATTTTCTACAGAGACTTTTAGACAATGGATCGAAAACTTTCCTATCGTCATCAAGCCTCTCGGGGGAAGCCACGGAATTGGTGTGGTAAAAATATCCAAAGAAAATGAGCAATACAAAATAATTGGGCGAAATTTTGCCAACAAGAGCATCAGCGCCGCTTTTCATCAGCAAGGATCATTGCTAAAGTGGGTAGAAAAATTTATTCAAAGGAAAAATTACTTAATTCAGCAATATGCTGATTTAACCACTAGCAGCAATCAGCCATATGATATAAGGATCCTTATTCAAAAAAATCAACAGGGTGAATGGGAGATTACCGGTATGGCGGCTAGGCTCGGTCACAGCTCATCAATCACCTCCAATCTGCATGGAGGCGGAGGAGCTAAACCTGTAGAGGTATTGCTGGAGAAGGAATTCGGCGAATTAAAAACTGCTGAGCTTATCTCTCAATTAAAGAAACTTGCTAAAAATGTGCCCCCGGTTATTGAGGCGGCTCATGGCAGATTATTCGAGATCGGCTTAGATATCGGGATAGATCGTAAGGGAAATCTCTGGATAATCGAGGCTAACTCCAAGCCGGGCAGACAGGTTTTTACTCTCTTGAAGGATACTGATAAAAGAAGAAAAGCACTATCACAGCCGATTTTTTATACATTGTATTTGAGGAGGGGACATAAGTAATATGACTTCTATTGCTGTTAAGCTAAAAATTATTAACAACCAATTGTTAGGACTTTATCTGCCCATAGGCCTTATGCAAAAATTACAGCTGACCAATAATTCGCTCATACCAGTCTATTTTGGCAGCGGAAACAGCCAAAGGGTGAAGATTCATGCCATAAACACCAATAAAGAGGAAATTTATTTATCAAATAAATTAGCAAAAAATCTACGAATTCCTTACCAAAAATCCATTCTGTTAAAAAGAGAAAACGATGGATTAAGGATTGGTCCGATTATCGGAATTTTAACAACAGATTATACCGGGAAAAAGTTTTCCAATGAAAAATACTTTTCCAACCAACACTTTAGCTTGTTTTTTAAAGATTTGCTTGGACCAGAACCTTTATATCCAGCCTTTTACTTTGTCTTCACTCCAGAAAACGTTGATTGGAAGAACAAAACGGTTAACGGTTATTTCTACCGCCAAGACCAAAACAGTAAATCTTGGGAAGTAATCACTACCCCCTTCCCTGATGTAGTCTACAACCGTCTACCCAATCGGACAATTGAAAGACAAAGTGCAATGGATATTTTTAAGCAAGAATATTTGAGAAGCGGCGGTAAACTTTTTAACGCGAATTTCTTTAATAAATGGGATATTAATAAAATATTAGCTGAGGAACCAAGTACAAAAGAATTTATTCCTGAGACCTATCTAAACCCTACATCAGCAAAGCTTAACGAAATGGTTGAGAAATACCCGATCAATTATTTAAAACCCGTAAATGGCAGTCTAGGGCTCGGGATCTTTAAGGTTCTAAAATCCAAAAATCTCTACGCAGTCCAATATCGAAGCAACATTCAAAACAAATCAATAAGCTTCAAAAATATTTTTTCCCTCTATAATCATATTTTTTCCAAACGCTTCCGCAATAGATATCTGGTTCAACAAGGGATCCATCTGTTAGAACATAATGGCTGTCCGGTCGATTTTCGAATTCAGCTGCATAAGAACCTCAAAAATGACTGGCTTGTCGTGGCGATCGGTGCTAAGCGGGCCGGCAAGGGCAGTGTAACCACCCACTTACGAACTGGTGGCTCTTTAATTGATACCACGCATTTTTTAGAGGAAACTTTTGGGGATAGCACAACGGAAATTAAACATCAAATAGAGACCACCTCAATCGCGATTGCTGATGCTGTAGAAAAAAATCTAAATAGCCCAATCGGTGAGCTGGGACTGGATATCGGAATAGACAAAAACAGTAATATTTGGCTGTTCGAAGTCAATTCCAAGCCCGGGAGATCGATTTTTAAACACTCAAGCTTGAAGAGCGCCCGGGTAGAATCAAGCAAAATGCTGATAGAATATGCCATTTATTTGGCCGGACACCAGCTGGATTCAACTGAGTGAATAAACTCCGTAAATTCAATTTAGCTTCGCTGGCAGTAAAGGAGTGAGACAAATGAACTTGCCAAAAGAGGGTACTGTAGTTATAACACCAACAAAGCCTTGGGGGCTGCTTCTTGCAAACAATACCAAAAAGAATCTGAGTCAGGTAAACAGCTTAGCAACCTATTTGCAAATTGGCCATGATAACGAGCTTTACCAATTCAAGGTAACCAGTAATAACAAAAATAATTTTACAAAAGGCTTTCCCATTCGGATAAAAAAAACTGCTAAGGGCTATAAACTAGGTCCAACAGTTGGCATAATGACAACTACGGGAAAAAAGGGGATTAAAGGGAATATTAAAAATTTCATTGACATTATTAAAATGGGGAATAAAACAGGACTGCTAATCTATGTTTTTTCTGCAGAGTCTGTAAATAGAGCAGAAAAAAAGGTTAAGGCTTATCTATATTTACAACAGCACAAACGTTGGATTGCCGCCTTCATGCCGCTGCCTGATGTAGTCTATAATCGAATACCCTCTCGTAAAGATGAATTAAAACCACTCATCCAGACCACTATACAGTTTCTAAAAAGTGAGGATATTCCTTTTTTCAATCCTAGTTACTTTAATAAATGGTGTTTATACCAATGGATGTCAGAGTCGCCGGGACTAAACTTTCTTCTACCGACAACAAAAAAATTAACAAAACAGAATTTAATTGAACTCCTGCCAAAAAACTCTTCGCTTTACTTAAAGCCGGTAGACGGCAAGGCGGGAATCGGCTTTTTAAAAATAACTAATAAGAATAACATCTATATTCTATCTTACCAAAATTCCCGGATTGTCGATAATCAGGCTTTCATTAATTACGAAAGCCTGTGGAAAAAAATAAGTAAATATACGAATAACACCGAATACATTATTCAAACCGGGATACAGTTAAACACCTATCAGGGCTCCCCCTTTGATATCAGAGTTTTGGTGCAAAAAAACGGACTTGGGAAATGGCTTGTTTCTGGTATTGGGGTCCGTGTAGCCGGTGAAAAAAGCATTACAACTCACGTACCGCGAGGAGGCTATATTGCCTCTGTTGATCAGGTCTTTACAGAGGTCTACGGCAAACAAATATCACCGGTATTGAAGGAGCGAATTACGGAATTAGCCATAGAAATTGCTAAGCATATTGAAAAGAAATCCGGTGCTGAGCTTGGGGAAATATCTTTAGACCTTGGCATTGACCAAGAAGGCTATGCCTGGTTTTTTGAGGCAAATTCCAAACCTATGGAATTTGATGAGCCGGCGATCCGCCAAATCTCTTTATTAAGATTAATGCAATATTTTCGCTATTTATCAGGCTTCGTGCCTGAATAAAAGACTCGGGGACGTTTCGCTTGTCTTTTTAGAAGTGAGAGGTAAGATGTTAGAAGTGAGAATGGAAAAAGATTAAGAAATGAGTGAAGAGAATGGAGAAAATTAAGATTACAGAGGCTACAGATGAGCTTTTTAAGAAAAGATTACTGAATTTTATCAACAATTATGGCGACGGTCATATTACAAAAAAGGCGATTACCTGGTTACAAAGAACTCCTTTTAGCGAAATAAAACCGAAGCAAGGCAATCTAATCCATGTTCTTCTGAATAAAAACAAGAAGATTATCGCCGTATTAGCCATCTCTAACTTTGGGCTGGATCAAGCAATTGTGGTTCTGCACCCAAACTATCGCAAAAAAGGGCTGGCTAAAAAGCTAAACACCGAAGCCCTAACCGACATCAATAGATTCTACGTCAGAGTTGCCAATGACAATATTCCTAGTCTGAAGCTTTGTTTTTCCTTAGGTATGCAAGCCTTCAGCCTAATCAAAGGACCAACCGGTAAGCCTACCTTAGTTTTGGGCATGGGAAAATGGCGATATAAAGAATGGGAAGCATATCAAAAAACAAAGTCGCTCTAGCAGCTGACTTTGTTTTTATCTTCTTCGGTCGATGAATAATTTACCAGATTAAATCTCATACTATCACTTAATAAGCCTTTGGAGAAGTGATGATTTATGCCAATTTGGAAGTGGTTTAAGCAGGAGAAGGGAAAGAAAAAATCTCCTGAGAATAAAGAAGAGCTGCAAACCCTCTCCTCTAATCTGGAGAAGACTATAAAAGATCTTCAAGATGAATTAGGAAACAGTGCCGATATCGTCACACGCCGATTTGTTTTAGGCAAAGGAAAACCACTAAAAGCCGCCCTAATATATACAGACGGATTGGTTAATAACGATCAGATCAATAACTTTATGGAGGTTATACTCAAACAATACCCCAGCGAAAAAATACATACTTCACCTATTAAACTAATAAGTGAACAGCTAATAAATATTGGCGGGGTAAAGATTCTAGAGGACAAAGCTAAGGTGCTTAATGAAATATTGACTGGTTCCACGGCAATATTTCTTGATAATTGCCAATCTGTAATAATCGCCAGCACCAAAGGCTGGGAAGCCAGAGGAGTTGAGCCGCCGGAAAATCAGGTCGTTTTAAGAGGTCCACGCGACAGCTTTACGGAAAATATTCGCGTCAACACTGCACTAATCCGCAAAAGAGTTACTACCGCTAAACTGCGGTTAGAGGAACGGAAAATAGGGACGTTATCAGAATCAGTTGTGGCAATTATGTATATAGAGGGATTAGCTCACGAAAAAATTGTCCAAGAGGTTCGAGATCGGCTAAGCAAGATAAAAACTGACAGCTTGCTGGGAACCGGTTATATTGAGGAATTTATCCATGATGCCCCATACTCGATCTTTCCGACCCTTTCTTATACAGAAAGACCTGATTCAGCAGCCGGACAGCTGCTCGAGGGGAAAATACTGATCCTCCTAGATGGTACCCCTTTTGTACTAACCGTACCCGTAACCTTTTTTATGTTTTTCCAATCGCCTGATGATTATTATTTAAGATCGATGGTCAGCTCTTTTTTACGGCTCCTGCGACTAGTTACCTTTTTTATTTCGATGACCTTGCCGGCTTTATATGTGGCTGTAACGACCTTTCATATTGAGCTTTTGCCGACGCCCTTATTGATCAGCTTAGCATCACAAAGGGAAGGTATTCCTTTTCCGGCAGTCGTCGAAGCTCTAATTATGGAGCTCACCTTCGAGGTATTGCGGGAAGCAGGTGTAAGAATGCCGAGGTCAATTGGTCAGGCAGTCTCTATTGTTGGCGCATTGGTTCTCGGTACTGCAGCTGTTGAAGCGGGAATAGTCTCTTCGGCAATGGTTATTATTGTTTCCATGACGGCGATTTCCAATTTTACTGCTCCCTATATTGATATTGCCAATGCCGCAAGACTACTAAGGTTTATTCTTTTGTTTCTCGGGGCAACCTTGGGAGTGTTCGGCATCCTATTTGGCTTAACAATGCTGGCAATTCATTTAACATCAATTCGTTCGTTTGGAATTCCCTACTTAAGCGGAATTGCCCCATTTAATGTTACTGATCAAAAGGATCTCTTCCTTCGGTTTCCTTGGCCAAGCCTTAAAAGCCGACCACGATTATTTAGTCAGCAGAACCCTATTAGAGAGGGCTCGATGAATCTTGGCCCACCGGACAAAAAAGGTAGCAAAAAAGGAGGAAACTAAATTGCGATTATCTAAAAAAGTAATAATCTTGCCGAGTATTTTGTTCCTCCTGCTTTCTTCCGGTTGTTGGAATAGTCAGGAATTAAACAAACTTGCCATTGTTGCCGCAGGAGGTATTAATTTTGATGATCAAAAAGAGGACCTAACCTTTGTTTATCAAATAGTAAATCCCAATGCAACAAGTAGTATGGGCGGAGTCGGTACTTCCAAAACACCCTTTTTCACCATGCAAACCTCCGGAAAAACATTGTTTGAAGCGATTAGAATATCGACCAGTGAGATCTCTCGTCGGCTCTATTTCGGTCATATGCAGGTTTTTGTGATTAATGAAAAATTTGCTCGAGAAAGAGGTATCAAAGATGTCTTGGATCTCCTTTATCGCGACCATGAGCTGCGGGAAGACATTATCGTCTTTATTGGAACAGAAACAAATACTGATGTGTTGTTATCTACCCAAACAATAATCGAGAATATTAGCGGAATAGCCATTAAGGATCATGTGGATAATGCTTTTCAGAACTATGGCAGTACACGTCCGGTTGAGCTACGAGAAGCGATTACTACTTTAACCAGCGATACAGCCAGTCTGACTCTGCCAACAGTTCATTTGTCGCCGCCGATCCAAAAAAGTACTTTAGAAACAACGCAAAACTCCAAGCAGGAATCAATAATCAGAGCTGAGGGTTTTGCGGTTTTTAAAGAGGATAAGTTAATAGGTTTTCTGGAAAGTATGGAGGCACATTGCCTGAATTTTATTACTAACGATCTGAAAAAAACAATTATTGTCGTCTCTGTAGACGGAGGCAATCACTCGATTGAGGTTCTTCACTCGGAGTCCAAGATTACTACCAGCTTCAAAAACGGTAAGCCGGAGGTTTTAGTTGACATCCAAATTGAAGGGAATATTGGAGAGATCAATGCGCCCATCGATATTATGGATCTAAAAAATGTTCGAGCTTTTGAAACAGCCACAAATCAAGTTATGAATGAGCATATTACTAAATTGATTAAGAAGGTTCAAAAGGAATATAAGGTGGATATTTTTCATTTTGGGGAAATACTGGAGAGACAACATTTCCAAGAATTCTCGAAGATCAAGGAGGATTGGGACAAGGAATTCGTTGATCTTGCCGTCAAGGTCAAGATAAATACCACGATCAGGGGAATAGGTATGAAAAATCAGCCGTTTCAAAAGGAAATGAAGGGGGCGAAGAAGTAAAGTGAAAGCATTAAGCATAGCGGTTTTTCTCGGAATTGTCAGTTATCTGCAAATAAAAAAGATGCTTGCCGAGAAGCAAAAAAAAGAGCTGCTGGTCTATATCGGTCTAATGGTTATTGCTGCTTATCTCTCAATTGGCTCGCAGCTGGATTTCTATATCCCTAATCCAACGAATGGGATAAAACTACTCTTCGAGCCTGTCCAGAGCTGGGTTGATAAGCTGTTGAGTTAGTATGTTTTTAGTGAAGGAAGAAGAAGCAGATGAACAGGAAAGAAGTCATTAATCGTTTGCAATTATGGCTGCTTGTGGTGAATTTTACCATCGGAAGTGCCCTTTTATTAGTACCATCCGGTGTTGTTGTGAAGGCCAAGCAGGACGGTTGGATTGCCATGCTGTTTGCCATAGCAGTGGGAGCTTTTATGCAATATATTATGGTTTCGTTAGCTAATCAGCATCCCGATAAAACTCTAATTGAAATACTGGAGCAGGTTCTAGGCAAATACTTAGGTAAGCTATTTGGCTTAATCTATGCCTGGTTTTTTCTCCATTTATCGGCACTGGTTATTCGCAATGCCGTAGATTTTATTGCTAGTATCCTGATGGTCGAAACTCCAATGATTGTCTTTAGCATCGTTGCCGGAATATTAACTCTTTACTCCGCACTGCATGGGCTTGAGGTATTTAGTCGAACTAATGAATTATTCAGTTTTTTTGCTTTTATCGGCATTGTTCTTACAACATTGCTGTTAATCCCGTTAGTGGAATTTGAGAACCTGCAGCCAATTCTAGCCACTGGCATTAAACCGATTTTTTTAGGAGCTTATCCTGTAATTGGGTTTCCGTTTGCCGAGTTGATTGTTTTCTTGATGATTCTCCCATTTGTCGACAAGCGCCAGCACCTTAAAAAAATTTTTGTTAGTGCCGGAGTAATGGGAGGTCTGGTCTTATTTCTTGTAACAATTTCTTCGATACTTGTCTTAGGGACTACTGGTACAGCACTGTCAATCTTTCCGACATTTAATATGGCTAGATTGATCAATATCGGTAATTTTATTACTCGAGTAGAAGCAATTACTGCACTAGCTTATCTTTTTGTTATTACAACAAAAATCACAGTAACTTTTTATGGCGGTTCCTTGGCTATTTCCCAGGTCTTTAATCTTCAAGATTACCGAGTTATCCTGATTCCCTTAATCGTTATCGAAGTTAGCTTATCAATAATCCTGAACAGGAATGTTGTCGAAGAATTCAATTTTGCGGTCACTACTTGGACTCCTTATAGTGTTTTATTAGGTGTAGTAATTCCTTTAATTTTACTAGCCGTAGGTTGGCTTAAGAGAAAGCTTTTTAAGAAATAATTTTGAATTATTTATCTTGTTTGAGCATAAATCATCAGCAGGATTTTTCATAGGAGGTTCAAATGGTCGAAAAGGGTGTTATTAATCGCTTTCAACTTTGGTTGCTGATTACTAATTTTTTAATCGGCAGCGCCTTGGTTTTTACACCAACCAAGGTTGTGTCGGCGGCTGAACAGGACGGTTGGCTGTCAATCATTTTTATGACAATAATCGGCTTTTTTTTCATTTTGTTTACCCTAACCTTAATTCACCGCCATAATAACCTGACAATTGTTGGCATAGCCAAGCAGTTGCTCGGCAAATCGCTTGGCATGGTAATCGGTCTGTTGTTTGCTTGGTTTTATCTACATTTAGCGGCTATTTTGCTGCGGGAAATTGGCGATATGATTAAGCTGTCAATACTTAATGTAACACCGTTATTTTTTCTAATCTTCACAATTTCCCTAGTAATCTATTATCTAACCTATAATGGTTTAGAGGTAATTGTTCGCTCCAACGAAATCTTATCTCCTATGGCGATTTTCAGCTTTTGGTTGACAATATTAATGGTCATCCCTTTGCTAGAGCCGGTAAAAATTCTCCCTGTTTTGACTGAGGGAATTAAGCCGGTTCTCCAGGGTACATTCCAAATTGTCGGCTTTACCTATGGAGAATTTGCGATTTTCCTAATGATCATCCCTTTTGCCAATAGCCAAAAGAATATGTTTAAGGTTATCTCATATAGCGCAATAGTTGCCGGGACAACCTTACTAGTTACTGTTTTAAGCTCGATTATGGTTTTGGACGTAAGTCTTATAGAATTATCGATCAGTGCCCCCTTTAGTATGGCAAGGTTGATCTCAGTTGGCAACTTTTTGCGAGGCTTTGAGATACTTATCGCCTTAAGCTATATTCTAACCATCTTAATCAAAATGACCACCAGCTTTTACGCCGGTGTCTTGGCAATCGCACAAGTCTTTGAACTTTCTGATTATCGCCCGATTATCTTTCCAATATCAGTCAGCAGCTTATTCTTAGCAATGCTTGTAAGTGAAGATATTGTAGAATTTATGGACTACACCAGTACAGCATGGGCTCCCTACGCCCTGACCTTTAGCTTGGTTATCCCGCTACTCCTCCTGGCTATCTCCTACATAAAATCCTTTTTCAAAAAAAAATAACCGCCCTTCCGGGCGGGGAGACGAGGGGACGTTTCGCTTGTCTTAAGAGACGCAGGGACGTTTCGCTTGTCTTGTCGCATTCCTCACCTGCATTCCTCACCTTAAAACTACCTTTTTATAATGTTAAAATTATCGTTAAGCAGCAGCCAATTTTGTGGGAAAGCAAGCCCAAGCTTCCAATAGCTTATTCCTCGCAATCCAAGTTCTCTGATTAAGGCAAACTTTGCTTGAATGCTTCTGGCATCTTCAAACCAGACTTCGTGTCTTAATCCTTTTTCGTCAACATAATTGAAATAAGGCGCTTGTGCCTTGTAATCATATTTTATACTAGCTTGTTTTTCCTTAGCTAATTGGATCGCTTGCTGTGGACTTAAAGCCTTTGCTGCTTTTCCTCCATAAGCAAAAGGCTCTTCCCAATCATATCCATAGAGATTTTGACCGAGCATGATTTTTTTAGCAGGCATTTCTGTTAAAGCGTATTCAACAACCTTTCTTACCGGACCAATTGGGCTTACAGCTTGAGGAGTACTGAAGGTATAACCCCACTCATAGGTCATTAATACTACAAAATCTGCTATTTGACCATGAGTCGCATAATCATGTGCTGTATACCAAGCACCAACCTGTTCGGCGCTAGTCTTAGGCGCTAAAGCTGTTGACAAAAGAAATCCCTCAGGCTGCAATCTGCTTTTAGCTTTTCTTAAAAAATTATTATAAGCCTCTCGATCATCAGGACTAATAAATTCAAAATCAAAATGGATATCCTTAAAGCCTTGCTGTTTAGCAGTATTAATTATGTTATTCAAAAACTTATTAGAAATCTCTTCATTGGTAAATAGCACATTAGCCAACTCTTTACTAAATTGTCCCTCTTCTTGATTTGTCACTACTAGCATATTTATTATGCCAAGGCTTTTAGCGATATTTGGCAGGTCATTTAACGGCGGAGGGGTTAAAGTCCCATCTCTATTTGCTTTAAAGCTAAAAGGTGCTAAATAGGTTAAAAAGCGTCCTAAATTACGTACTTCCTGCTTTTGTGCTTCAGTTACTTTACCAAACGGCTCAATATATCCATTAACTTCGATATTAACCTTTGGCTTAGGGGGAATATATAATCTAAAACCTATTGATAAAACTCGGTTTAAGGAGATTCCATTTATCTTAGCCAGCTCACTGGGATTAATCCCGAATTTCTGGCCGATTTTCCATAGTGTGTCCCCTTGCCGCACCCAATAAAAACTCCCATATATCGGAATAACCAGTGCTTGACCGATTACCAGTTCGTTAGGATTAGGCAATTGGTTAGCCGTACTGATTGCTTGCCATGTTGAATTATAGGCTTGAGCAATTCCAGATAAGGTTTGACCTGATTGTACCACGTGAATTTGCAACCCTATCTACCTCCTTCAGTAAAATTTCTCTATTATCTTATTCCGCTGGAGCCTAACAGGTGCATTATTATTTAAACGGCTTTAGAGGCAGTGTCGATGTCACAAAAAAAGAATCAGGAGAGTTGCTAACTCTGTCCTGACTCCTTTTTTTAAAATAATATATTTACTGTCAGGATTCTAGGTTATCCCGCTCAGCTTCAGAAACCCTTTCCGGCCGTCTGACCAATCTCTTGACTAGTTTCCAAACGATAAATAATCCTAACAAAATTAAAATAATAATCGGAAAATATGATACTGAGATGACGAAAAGTCCTGTGAAAAAATCTTTAATTAAATTTAGACTTCTAAGAAAACCATCTTTTGATTTTTCAATAGTGCTAGCTGTTGGCGCAACCTTATTCTTAAATTGTTCAATGTCGATGATTAACGTAGAATAAGCCGCATAGTGTGACAGATATTTTTGTCTACCCACTATTTGCTCGATTTCCTCCTGTACCCTATTTAAATCGTTAGAAATCTTCAATAAATCCTCTGTCTTTGTTGCACTTTGAAGAAATTCTAACAACCTCTCTTCATAAATCCGCTTAGCCTTTAGTCTAGATTCTAGGTCAAGATACTCTTCTGTAACATCCTGTCCGTTAACATTCTGATAATTTACTTTTCCAAAGGGAATATTAGATAGATTTTCTATTATGGGTTCAAAACCTATTACAGGTATGCTGAATTCGAAATGAGCTGAAAGCCTGTAATCATTCTCGCTTTGTGTTGATTTGATAGTATAGCCATTTTTATTCTCTACCTCTTGAATAACATATGCAATTGCTTTGTTTAGATCATCCACTTCTATTTCTAGCTGACCAGTATAAATCATCATTCTCGACGGAGATTCAACATTCTGAGATTGAGGTAGCGAGGTATTTGATGTCGCGGTAAAGTTTAGGTCACTTCCAACATCCTCGACAACTATCGCCTGATCATATGCATAGTCTGGTGCTTTAGCTGCCTCTCCACTGATACTTTGGGCACTTTCTTCTTTTTGCGATACTCCGCAAGCCGAGATTAAAAATGACAAAATCAATAATATCCCAACGATAGTAAAAAAAATTTTTTTATTTTTCTTCATAGACTAACCCTCTTTCCGAGCTTTTGTCTTTAGACGTTGATTTTTGAGATATTGTTGCAAGAGGAAAAAATTATTTTAGAAAAGAATGGATGAAGAAGAGGCGCGATAGAGAAGAAAAGAAGGGAACAGGTTTCAATCGAATCAATAGAATAATCGCATAGCTAGTATCTCGTTCCTTTTTCTGGGATATTAACAAAAAATATTGAACTATAAATTGGCAATCGCTTTTTTAATAATGCGAACTTCCATATCCAACTGATTTATTTTAGAAATCTGCTCGGTATTATACGCCACTTGTTCAGAAATAGCGTTTAATTTTTTATGTACATCTTCAAATCCTTTGGCCATCGTTTGTCTGATCTCTGACAATTCATCCTTCGTGACCATCGTTTGTCTGATCTCTGACAACTCATCCTTCGTGACCATCGTTTGTCTGATCTCTGACAATTCATCCTTCGTGACCATCGTTTGTCTGATCTCTGACAACTCATCCTTCGTGGCCATCGTTGATTCCATTTTATCTAGTTTTGTCAATATTTGATGTAATAACTGTTCCATCACCTCATCACCCTTTCTCAATTATAAATGTTTTAAAAGATATGCCCGTCCTATTAGTGTGTTTATTATTATATCATAAAATGATTTTATCATAGAAGTCTATTTTTAGCAAACGTATGTTTCCTTAATTATTTTGCTTGACGAGGGGACAGGTTAGTCGTCTGATTGCCGATGCTATTTTATTTTTCATTTAATCCACGCTCCTTTGATTTTTTATAAAAAATGTAAGCTTTAACAACGATTAAAGCCGCGTCCCCCTGCTTAACACTATTGATAGATAAGTTCATGGCTGGCGTTGACTTTCCAAGCGATTGGACCTAGTACGCTAAATATCCTAGGGTATTTAACTTCAATAATCGCGATAACACCCGGTCTACTGAGCCAAATATCTACTTCATTAGTTGTATCTACAAAGTGATAGGGAAAAGGACCAGTGTTTTCTACTTTAAAATCAATAATAACCACCTGATCCTTTAAAAAAGTATTCGGCAAAGGATTAAGTGTATCGTCTAGACTTAAGTTTTCCTGTAAATAGCTGAGAAATTCACTTTGAGCCAAACTTGGATCAATGACCCGTTTACCACTGCTTAACTCGTCATTATTTAACTGCAAAGCTGCTGCATGAACTGCTCTGTTTAAGCCACTCTTAATTCTAAAGTAACCCTGCAGGGAGATTTCTGAATCAGTCGTATAGGCATAAAGCAGCATTAATAGAGGGATTAAGATAACAAAAAGAACAATTAACGAAACATCACCACGTTGGTTATTAAGATATTCTTTCATTGGCTAATCCCATCTTTCTATCATCTGTATCCCTTTAGCTTTTAACCGATCGGTTGCCGGTGGCGGGTCAATCCCAATTAGTCGGTCTATCAGAAAGGTATTATCATATGGATAAGAGATTTCCACTATTAACCCGATTCCTCTAATTAAGGGATTGAGAGGATCTGTTGCCGATGAACCAGTATCTGAGGTGATGCTATATTCCAGCTTTCCAGACTCAAATCCTCGATCAATCAACCTTTGCTTAGAGTCATTCTGCATATCCGTGGACACATATCCCAGCCTAGCTCCTTGTTCTAATAAATAATCGACCTCTTTTTGGATTACTGCATGACGCAAAATTAAGACATGTTGATAGGTCGGCTTTAACATTAACCAAACTAAAAGCGGAGCAAGAATTACGATAACTAGTATTGGACTAACTCCGCCCTGTTCATTCGTAATTATTTTTTTTATGGTTTGTAACATTTTTATCACCTTTTTCAGGCCTACCCCCAATAATAGGGGACAGCCTTATGGATTGATTGATTGAATTGTCACGTTAGCGCTTGTCCCCTTGTTGATGACTATTTCTTGAAGATTCCCACTCCCCAAATATATTCCGCTGATCAGCAAGCCTATTAGGGTAATAAATATGACGGATACCAGGATATTTTTCATTAATAATACCTCCTGTACTTGCCAATCTCTAGCTTACGGTGCTAAATTAGTTATTGTCGTATTGGCGTTGTTCCCTTTAATTTGAATTTGATCCTTAATATTTCCTGTGCCTAAAAATATTCCACTTAACAATAATCCTACTACTGACAGCAATATTACCATTACTAAAATGTTCTTCATATCTATTCTCCTTTCTTTTTAAGATATTCCTTCTTCGTCTTCAACTTGCTAAAATATGAACGTGGTCCTTCAAACACTCTCTTTATAGGTTTTGCAGCGCGTCAATGCTTTCTCTAATCCACGGATAGATAAACGTGATTAAGGTAATCATGAAGGGGACGATAGTTATTACATAATAAATCAATGATCTGCCCTCAGCCCTAGCGTCATTTAAGTGCCGAAGATTTTTCTTATAGGTCTTCTCTCTTTCGCGCAGTAAAGCAATGGTCGCCTGATTGGGAAACTCATTCAGAGTTTTTAATGCCGCCGCAAAATCTTGTCCGTCTCTCGTTCCTAATCTTTTACGAAAATTTTCCAATGCAGCATCGGAATCCTGTAGCCATTCATTGAGAAGTAAGTTAAAGGTTTTATTCAAATATGGTAAATGTTGTAGGCTGGCAACCTCAGTTAAGGCTTGGTACAGCGGCTTCTTACCCTGCAAAAATACCCCTATTTGTTTGGCAGCGAAGTGAATCTCCGTAGTAATTCTTATTTCCCGATACTGCTTTAAGGTATAGAGCAAAGGTCGAAAAATAAAAGGAGAAGCAACTACTGCAATCACTTGAAGGTAAAACCATAAATCTAAGTCCCCAAAAGGATAATTGATGAAAATTACTATCAAGATAAGTATTGTGGTAATAATTCTTTGCACCAGATTATACTGAAGCACTGTTATTTGTAATCCGGCTTCCTCAATTACCTGTTCTAACTCATCATCCTTTTTGGTATTTTTCAAAAAATAAATACTTAATAAAAATTGGATAAGACGCTCAGATATTACGAATCTCCTACTCTTAATTATGGAAAACTTCAACCTTCGCTTTCTCCGAGGCAATAGAGAAAAGAAATTCTTAAAAAAGCTGTACATTGCCAAAAACAAGATTACAAATAGAATTCCTTTGCCAATCTCCAAAATATACAAATTATTTATCGTCAACACCTCCCTTATAAAATATTCCTACTGCGCCGAAAATCATCGAAGCTGGAATATAATCGTTGTGCTCGCAAGAGTGCTCCAAATAAATATATTTCTACTACTTAAGCTTCTCAGGTTGGAAGTTAGATTCGCCAACGCGCTCCGTCGTCCGTTGCTTTTCTAGAATGAAATAGTTGTAGAAAAGCAACTCCCAAAAGTCGCTGCTTATGGCAAATCTAACTTCGGTTGAAATATTCAACTAGTGAAATTCGTCGTTGCCCCTCAACTACATTCGATTACGCGATACGTAGACACCTAAGATGATCGAAAAGAATATATAGGCTATATTAAATAACAGCAGCCGCTGTCCGAACTGTTCATTGATATAGTAGAGTTCAAAACGTGTTCCCAGCTTTAAATTCAGAAACATTAATGCTACAAAAGAAATAACGCTAAAGATGTTTGCAAGGCGAATTTCAGCTAATCTTGCCCGTTCCTTTTTATTATCCTCCTGAGCATCTCGCATATCTTGAATAAGATCCTCTAATGCTTCTGTCATTTCAAAGCCTCTTATTCCTACCCTGATGATACTGGAAAACTGATCAGCCCACTTACTGCCAAATCGAAAAGAGAAAATTTCTAGTGCCTCTTTTGGCTCGTCATAGATAGCCAGAAGAATAGATAAGTGTTCAAAAGCATGGCGCACAGGGTACCTGATTGCCGGAAGCGACTTATTTAATGCTAACTTCATATTCCTGCTTGGCGTAGATACATAGGCCTGTAAAAAGCTCTCAACTGCCGGCAGCAGCTCAAAAATTGTTTTTGTTCTAAAACCTAAATGTAGCCATCTTAAAAAAAGATAAAGAGAGCTCCCTAAAAGAAATCCCAGCAAAACTGCAGCCTGAAAGGTCTTAAATACATAGCTGCCGATTACTGCACCTTGAGCAGCCATAATAAAAGTAATAAATAAAAAAGTACCCAAATTAATTGGTGAATCCAAGGCAACCAAGAGAAGTTGAAGATGCTTTAGCACTCTATTCTTGGCGAAAACAGTTAAACTCTTCTGTTTTTCTTCTTGCCGATTATTTAGCTTAAGTCGTGACTTGGTTTTAAATCTAGCAAATAAAACTGTAAGCATAATATAGGTAAAGAAGTATAAGGAAATTCCGATCATCAGAATTAATAGCATTCTAAGTATTTCAATTAGCATCTTCTAACAACTCCATATTTTTCAGATAGTCAAATTGCAAGGGAGCGTTTATCCGAATTTTTTCAGCCAGTTCAAAAGAAAGCGGATTTAAGTTCAGCCATTTATTCGACAAGCGATCCCATTTATAAAGATCTTTAATGGATACTTCATTTTTAGAGTTTAAATGTACCTCTGCTATTCTCGTTACCCTTCGCTCGTCACCGATAAATTCTAATTGAATAGCAATATCGAGAACGAATCTGGCTATCCGGTTTATTAGGGCAATTTCGTCAATATTGGAGTCGCCCTGTTTAGCCATTGAGGATAGAGCTGCCGGAATATCCTCAACAGTGGTAATATGTCCGGTTGTAATTGAACCCTGGTGCCCCCTAGTAACCGCCCGAATAAATTCACCTGCCTCCTCACCGCGGACTTCAGGAAGAATTATCCGCATCGGAGTCATTCTTAAGCCGATTTTAAAAAAATGTTTGGGGAGTAAATTAAGATTGTCTAATGTTTGAAACTGGATAACATTTCTCCCGGGGAATTTTTTTCTGACGTTTAACTCCCAATCTGATTCGATAGTAATAAATCTTTCGTTGGAGTTCATCTCAGCAATCAGGGTCAGAAGAAGGTTTGTTTTCCCTACCCCTGTATCTCCCGTAATAAAAGTTGTCAATCTGCCATGCAGTATTGCTGCAAGCAAAACGGCAATATCCTCGTTGATTGTCTCTAGTTCTATTAGTCTCTTAAAAGAATAAGTAGATTCAATATCTTGTCTAATGGTGATAGAGTATTCTTGGGTTAGTGGCGGTCTGGTCATCGCGATTCGTAGTTGTGTCGGAGTTATAACCTCGGCATAGGGCTTTTGTTCATTAATACTTTCCTCATTATATAAAACCAAATTATCCTGAAGAGTTTTTACATCGTTTATTTTTGGAAACTTAGATAAATACTTTTGCGGCATTCGACTACCACGTTTAACATAAAACACATCAGTATCTACGACTTGTATTTCTTCAATCTCTTCCCATAAAGAGCTTGTCATAATCTCCTCTAAAACCTTTAAACCAATAACATTGGCAAATACCGCCTCATAGATATTATGATAATTCATTGTTACAGGCACCTTTATGTGATCCAACTTCTTCTTTGCCATATAATCTTTGATAATGGCATACATTAACTCTTTTTCTTTGTGATGACCCAATACGGCTAGATTCAGAATTCGATTATACTCTCGTCTCTCCTCCTCCGTTTCTCCTCTTGCGGTACTGACAAAGGATTTTACTTGCGAGAGTAAATATTCAAATTCTGTAGTTTCGGCATGGAGCTGCAGGTAATATTTTTCTGCGTTTTTTTCACTTTTTTTACGATTCTCTCTTTGAAGCTCAGCTAAGCTAAAGCGCTTCTTATCTTGAGTAAACACTGCAGCTTCACTCATAATACACCTCCAATTCTCTGTAATATTCCCTTCTTTTTCTTCCCTAATAGAACTTGGTCTTGAAGATGCTCTTTAGTTTTCAGACCACCTAAGTTAATTAGCTGCTGAACTATTGGCTGAAGATCCTTTTGCAAACGGTGGTCGCGATTAAATAACAGAAGCGGTTCACCTTGATTGATAGATTCCCTAATAACTTCCGGATAATAGGGTATCTCGGCAATTACATTCATCGCTGTTTGCTTCATGATCAGACTTTTAGCAAAGCTACCTCCACTCTGGTTAATTATTAAATCGAACTTCTTCTTATCAATCCCAAAATCCCCAGCAACTCTGTTTACCCAAACCTCCAAGTCATGATGAAAATTCGATAATTCAGAAGTAGTAACCATATAGCGAAAGTCGGCTTTTATTAACGTTTGGTAAGTAGCCGCATTATCCCAATAAGGATGAACATCAACAATTACTAAATCATAATGAACTGCTGCCGATTCCAGCAAATTGTCAATATGCTCGATTTCAAAATACTCTGCCCGCTCCCTTTGTGCTGTACCTATTATCACATCCAGATTGGGAAAAAGTTTATAGGCATGTCTAGTCAAAGTCTCTCCATAAAGAGTTTTAGTAGTAATATCTAAAAAAATAGCATCTAAAGAATGCTTAGTCTGGTTGATCCCTAAATGAATTCCTGTCTTCCCAGATTTCAAGTTAAGATCTATGAACAGAATCTTCTCATTTATCCTCCTGGCTAATTCTATCGTTGAGTTTAGTGCTATTACAGTAGTTCCAAGATTTGGGGTCGTTCCGGTAAAAGCAGCGATTTTTCCCTCCTTGGTTTTCGCTCCGGAGATTCCGGCAATCTGTTGAATCTCCGCTATGATGTCCTGTTCGCTTCTTCCCGGTCTAACGACGTAGACTCCTTGCGCCAAAAGATATCTGATTATTCTCTGATTTTCCTCATTGTTATGTTGATTAGACAGCAAATAGATGATCTTTTCGGCTTCGATGACACTACTAATTTGACTTAAGGAGAAAGAAAGCTCCTCAGTCAACAAGCGATCGGAAATAACTAAAACGTCAGCAGATTTTTTATCCGCCGGATTTCCTTCAATTAGCTCCTTAATTGCGATACTGGTTGGATAAATCCACTTAAGCTCGACTTCCTTATTCTCTACCAATTTATTAATTAAGGATTTGTCATTGGACAAGACAGCTATTTTTACTCCCAAGGGTTATTCCTCCTCTTTATAAACCGTTTTATAGGCAATAGCCAGATTGTGCTCCAGCAATTCCGGTTCTAACCTCTCCCATTGTTCCGGTGACAAAAAAAGCTCCAGCTCGTCTATTGGTCCAGATAGAAATAATCGTTCATTATCTAAATGTAATTGATTGCTTGTCCCAAGCAAAATTCCCGTTGATTCTTCCCGTTTTTGTACTACCTCCGAATTGCTTGCCTGTCTAGCATAGACAACTTTAATTCCCTCTAATATTGGGATACTTTCACCTTTTTTGTAAATTGTGATTAAGTCGCCCCTTTTTAAGGTGTTTGGGTGAGTATAGAAATATTTTTCCGGCAGAGCAAAAATCCGTTCATTTTCCTTTGGTACCAGTCCTTGACTGTCCAGCTTCCAATAAAGCAGCTGCTCGCCTTTGCCGAGTGGAATAGTGGACGTTTTCCCCAAAATCTCTTCTTTACTAAGAAATGCTTCTTCGGAAATTGCCAGCTTAGGCGTGATCTTTGTTGAGATAAATTGATTATAGTTTTCTGTGGTTATTGTGGTGTATGCCGGAATGTACTCCCTGACCACAGGAATTGCTTGAGTATTAATCTGCACAGCAAGATATTGGTTCAAATAATATAACAGTGCTACACCGGCAATACTTACGATGATCGAGATAATCATCATCCAGATTTTTCTTAAGTTATTTTCCACTTATTCTTTTCACCTACCATTCTTTTTCCCTTTTCCTCTTAGAACCTGAAAGTAGCCAGCTTCAAAAAATTGCCTCCCGCACAGTTAAAAGCTTGGCGAACTTATCTGCTAAAAATTTTCTTAATAAAGCTTTTCTTTCGTCTATCTTCCAATAGCTCCTTTGCAACAAAACTAGTCGACAACTCGTATAAGAAATCATTCATCTCAACTAACCCTTCGGAGAATTCTACAGCCAGCTTAGATTCCCATTCTGCCGTTTGTGCCTGCTCGACAAAAGGGAAATAGTTGCAGCCCTTTAGTTCCTTTTTTATCTCTCTACCGTAATCCGTCCCTCGGTCTTTGTTCAGGATTACCATAACTTTTTCCGGATACTTTTTTTGGAGCTGGATTAATTTATCCGAATACATTTGTAAGTGTACTAAATCAAAATCCACCACTACCCAAAATAGATCAGCATAGTCCAAAACTAAACTTGTACTTAAATCACTCTCTACATAATTAGAAAGATCATATATGACGATGGGAGCCTGTTTTACAGCTAGCATAAACCTGATCATCTTTTCTTCATTCCAGTCTGCGGCCGGCTTTTTGTGAGTTACAATCTGAATACCCTCTTTATTGAGGCAAACTGAACTATTTTTCCTATCTCCATTTTCAAGATTAAACTGTTCCCAATTAAACCAGCTCTTCTGCTTGGCAAAATCATCACTAAAATATTCAAACCAGTAACCGGGTTTACTTGGCGGGTCGACCAGCATTGCCGGAACATTTTTTTGCGCTAAATAACCTGCCAGATTACCGGCAATAAAGGATGACCCTGATCGTGGGTAAAGACTTAAAAAAGCAATAGTTTTCGATTTATAAGCTGAGTTAGCCGACTGGAGAACTGCCTCTTTATTCTCCTCCATTGTTTTTCCCTTAGCTGGTTTTATCTGTTGGTCAAAGTGCAGTCTTTCTGTCAGAGCCAGTTCTGCAGTTAAATCTAACTCTAACAGGACTTTTTCCATCTCTTTTTTTACCTCAGTAATGTTCTGATAGCGATCATCAGGATTGGCTCTCAACATTTTTTTTATCAACCAAACTAAGTCATGAGGTAGGTCATTTCGTAAGATATTTATCGGCTTCTGGGTAATATGATAATACTGACCCTTACTAAACAAAAAATAGCTTAATGCTCCAAGGGAATAAATATCTGAACGATGGTCTGTCTGTTTTTTAGCGAATTGCTCAGGAGAAGCGAAGCCGATTGTTCCCATTTGTGTGGTATCCTGAATTTTACCTTCCTTATAGCTGCGGGCAATTCCAAAATCTATTAATCTGACTTTATCCTGCTCGTCAATCATGATATTTGCTGGTTTTAAATCCCGATGGATTATCGGATTTGGCAACTTATTATGCAGATAATCGAATAAATCGCACATTTGCAGTAAGTAGACAATAATTCTTTGTTCATTCAGTTGATACTTTTTTTCTGTAAAAATGTTTAGTAAGGTATCACCCTTAATGAAATCCATCACTAAATAGCTTATATTATCTTGATCTGGTGGATAATAATCGATGATGTTTGGCAGGTTTGGGTGCTTTAAAGAGATTAATATTTTGGCTTCATCGACAAATTGTTGATGCTCCTTTTGCTGAATTAGAATCTCCTTGATTGCCCACTCCTTGCCTTTCAAGCGTAAATCCTCTGCTAGATAAACTCTGCTCATTCCGCCTACTCCGATCACGGAAATGATTCGATAGCGGTTATTAAAAACATGATCAGGATAAAGTTTTCCAAAATTTTCAAACAAATCTGCAATCCTCCTTTAAATAATCGCCTTTGAGCTTCTGTTTCAACTGAACTCTCACCTTTTTCACAGAGCAAAAATCCAATCTCACTTTTAAAACAACTCTACTATTCCGCCATGAATAGATACTCAACCTTAGCAGCTCGTATAATGTCGCCGTCTTTTAAGGGGTATAATTTGTGAGGAGTTATGGCTTGAGCATTTAATCGTGTTCCGTTTTTCGAGCCTAAATCCCTTAGCATAAATCCACTGATCAAGGACTTAATCTCAAAATGCTCTCTCGACATACCCCGGGTATTTTCCACATAAGCAACCTGTAAAGAATTACGACCAATAATAAAGCTCGTCCTATCTATAGTTATTTTTTCTGTTGCTTCACCTCTTTTTACAATTAAAATGGCTTTTGCCATTATCGGCTGTTCACTCGTTGCAGCCAGTTCTCGGTCTAAATATACGGTTTCATCATTAGAAGAAAGAATCATAGTGTTCCCGGGTAAAAGTTGATAGTGGTTTTTATTCAACCCGACAGAGCTTTCTAGTGGTGTGACTGGAGAAATATGAGGTTTATCAGGATGAATCTTTTCTTTGGCTGCTTTATTAGGTCGCCAGACTTTCAGCAAAACAAGATCAATATCCGCTACCAGTAATGTTAATCCTAAACTGATATACAGCGTTGCTTCACTTGGATAATCTTGATAATACCGCCAAATTACTGCGCTTAGAAGAATTGAGGCTGCAAACAGATAGGTTTTTTGCCGTGATGTTAAGGGCTTTAGCCTGCCTTTGCTTGCTGTTAATCTCTTGTTGCCTTGTTGATTTGATAATTTAATATCGGGAATTCTTGCTAATACAGAATCTTGGTTCTGCTCTTTTATCAGGGTTATAAGCTGTTGCCTAAATGTTGGAATCGAAAAATATTGTTCGTTAACTAAGGCTAGTAATTCAGCTATTGCTTTTTCCTCGCTGCTATTGGAGGGAACCGACAGCTTCAGTATTAAATTTTTCAACTCGGAAGCGATGCTCGGCTTATGCTCCAGATCTTTAAGCGGTAAATAGATTAAATAGATGTCGTTAAGCTCTCTTCCACAAAAAATATAATCAAAATTAAGAAGGTAACTCTGCTCACTTAACATGTAGAGCTTACTATCGTTAAGAATATTTACAACGTTTAGAATTAGCTGAAAGAATTCGTTCTTCTTCAAAGGCCGCCCATTTAAAAGGCTGGTAAGTGGTTTCTTAGCAATAAGGTTATAGCGTAATCGGCAAATAAGATCAACTTCTTCAATCTCCATTAACAACAACCCGGGTATCTGGTTATTTTGTAGCATTTTTACTTGAAGCTCTGTTAAGTCGGATCGCTTTAGACCCTCCTTCTGCGAAAGAATTAAATAATTGCCATTACTTTGGATGTAATCAAATTGAAGGTTATATATCGAATTCATCCAGAATTCCTCCTTACATTTATCTTCTTACTAAGTTGCTCAGTTTCTTCCTTTGTCGCAATATGACGTTGTGCCTGGAGTGGTTGCCGTTGCTAAATTGCCAGCCCAGCCATTTTAAGCTTGAATTGCTTATGTAATTGATTTTCTGTTCGTACTAAGCTACCCAGCACAACTCCAGCTATTTCACCCTCTTCAATAAACTCAAAAAGACTGTTCAACACAATTTCACCATCTTGATAACCAATAATTTCACTAATGCCAACTACTTTTCTGGTATGATCCCTAAATCTTGCTAAGTGAATCATTATATCAATTGCTGAACAAATTTGTTTTCTAATTACCTCAACCGGCAAAAGACTGGACCCACTTAAAACCATTGTTTCTAATCTACTTAACATGTCCTTCGTGCTGTTAGCATGTCCAGTTGACAAGGAGCCGTCGTGACCTGTATTCATTGCCTGCAGCATATCCAGCGCCTCTGCTCCTCGTACCTCGCCAACGATGATCCGGTCAGGACGCATTCGCAACGAAGCCCTAATCAAATCCCTTATGCTTATTTCACCTTTACCCTCCGTATTGGCATTTCTTGTTTCTAATTGAATGATATTTGGAATATTTTTTATTTGCAGTTCGGCGGAATCTTCAATAGTAATTAGGCGTTCGTCTGATGGAATATAGTTGGATAAGGCGTTTAAAAAAGTGGTCTTCCCTGAGCCAGTTCCCCCGCTGATAAAAATATTATATTTACCCAGTACCAATTTCTGTAGAAAATCAGCTGCTTCTCCAGTAATAGCGTTGAACCTGATTAAATCAGCTATTGTCAGCGGCTTATCGGGGAACTTTCGAATAGTCATCGTTGGTCCTTTAAGAGCAATTGGCGGAAGCACTACGTTGACACGTGAGCCATCCTTTAGCCTAGCGTCGACGATGGGCGAAGCTTCATTCACTATTCGGTTAACCTTGGCAACAATTGCTTGGATAATATCCTCTAGCTTTTCTTGGCTCTCAAAAACCACAGGGGCTTTAATCACCTTGCCGTTTCTTTCGATAAATATTTCATCTTTACTATTAATCATGATTTCCGAAATGCTTCGGTCATCTATTAAGGGTTGCAGGACATCATATCCGCGAAAAGAATTGAAAAGCCTCTCAACCAAGTTAATCTTCTCACTTGTTGATAAATATTTTTTATCAGAAAATGAAAACACCGATTCCTCGATAAGTTCATATAACTCTTCATCAGAGATTGTTCCCAATAAATCCAGCTTTTCCTTAACTTCTTCACGAAGACCCTTGATCTCCTCATCATTTAGCAATCCAATCACTTCCAATCTTAAGCGCTTCGGAATTAAGGCCTATTAAACAATTTCTTGCAAATGATGACAAATGTCTACAATTAGTTCTATATTATCTAAGAATGTAGAAATTGTCACTACCTTAATTGTTCTTTTTTGCTTTATTTTAAAAAATATATCTCACTTCCCATAATGTTGTGTCGTTTTATGTCGGAAAAAAAATGGTTTCTTGAAGAGACTATAGCCGCCCTCGCAAATCCTTAATTTTTGCGTAGAATAATAAAACAAAAGTATTATTAATATGCCAAGGGGGTGAAGAGGTGTCTTTTTATGAACAGTTTAATACATGTTATGGCAGGTATGTGGAGGTTAATGTGCATGACGGAAGAATCTATCGTGGTACTGTTCACCATGTAGATGAAGAATATGTCTATATTCAATCTACGGATTATTCCGGCGGGGGGGCTGATTACGGCTTTAATTCATATTATTTCGGGTTTTTCCCTGGAGCAGGGATTGTTGCCTTAGCCCTAGCCTCAGTTATTGCTTTTAGTATAGTCTATTAAAAAAACCATCCTGAAGAATTGATCCTTCTACTAACAAACCAAAAAGGAATCCTGATTAACTATCAGATTCCTTTTTGACTTGCTTATTCTTGGCATGTTCTTAATTTTTCTTAATCTTTTCTTTAATTTGCTGCTCCAATTGCTTATTTAGCTCTTGCTTAGCCTTAGCTAATTCCTGCTCTATTTTATTTGTAATTTCTTCTTTAGCATCTGGTAGCTCAGCAGCGATTTGCTGATCTACTTCATTCAACATTTCTTCTAAGTAACGAAATAGTTCTTCATTAGCCCGATTCAACTCTGCCGCTTGGTAATCCTCAAGCTCCTGATTTATCTCTACATTTTTCTCTTCTAAATACTTACCGATTTGCTCTAAATACTCTTGTTTGACTTCAGCTACACTCTGCTCAGATTTATCCAAGAAATAAACCTTGATCGAATCAATCCCGCTTTTAATAAGTCCAATAAGATTCGTATCCAGAACGTTTGCAGCATAAATATTTGCCGATCCGACAAATACAAAGAAAACAACCGAGATTATTATTAGCTTCTTCTTCATGATGTCACCCCTCCCCAGCTGTTAAAAAACTACTTTACATAATTACTTTACATAATGTTGCTTCCTCTTTCAACAAGCACTTTTTCCCAGTCAAGGATAATTCGTTAAGATACTTTTTTCTCTACATATTTAGAGTAGTTTTTTGCCATAATAGCATGAGGGAGGTGAATAGATATGGCCAAAGATGTTTTATGTGAGGTACGCAACTGTAATTACTGGGCAACGGGCAATAAATGCGACGCTTCTTCAATATATGTGGTAAGTAATGTAGCTGACCATGCTTCGTCTTCTGCTGAGACTGATTGTCAAACCTTTGTTTCTAAGAGCTAGTGAATAATATTTCAAAAAGGGACAGAGGTTTCTGTCCCTTATTAAAATAGGTTTAAACTTATCAGTTGATAATTAGAAAAAGCCAATGACTAAAAAACCTAAATAAGTCATTGGCTCCCTATATTTTAATTAACATTATAGTTCTTCCTCAACATTAGTTTTTATTTGGGCTCACGACCTGTTAGAAGCTCTTCTACAGTCGATCTTCCCACTGTTATTTGTGCTATTTTTTTATTTATCTAGCTGGTGTTTAGCCGATTTTCGATATCCAGATTAAATATTATTGTTACTAAGGCTTCTTCATGCCGAGCTTTAAAGCTAAAGTGGAACTCACTTACCTCGCAATTGAAATATTGAGTTAAATATTTCTCAATTTTCTTTTCAGACGCCTTTACCAGAAATTCTCTAATATTTTCAAAAAGGACTTCATCTGTGTTTTTAATCTGTTCGAATAAAATCACCTTATAGAATCGGACTCTAAATATTAACATATCCTCCTTTATATAAATTTTTAACTTTTGTGGTCCCGTCCCACTAATCTCTTTAAAAATCCTGCCAATATTCGAGCCTATTTCTGCCTTAATTAGATTAATATCCTGCACTCAGTATTCACCTCCCTCCTATGATTAGCTAGTATCGATGTCAATATCCATAATAATTTAAAAAAATATTTTTTGGCAATGGCATCCGTGCAGATCTTGAAAAAACGAAAAAAAGACCTCTACCTTAATTCGGTAAAGGCCTAATAATTAATTCGCGATAATTCAATAAGAAATCCTCTCTTCTTAGTACCAGGCAAGAGTATGTCACCTAACTTCCTACCATCCTATAACCGACAGTCGGTATAGTTTGAATATAACCAATTCCTTCAGATATTTCGAGCTTCTTTCGTACTCTGGCGATACAGACGCGCAAATAGTGAGTCTCATCTCGATAATCCGCACCCCAGATCTTCGTTAATAAATATTCATGTGTTAATAGCTTGTCGGCTTCTTGTACCAGTTCATAAAGTAGTTTATACTCAACTATATCCATAATAACAATTATTACTTAGATAGCAACAAATAATTTTTTTTTTTAAAAATGGCAATTAAAAATATCCTAACAAATAATTATTTCCCTTAATAATATATTTATATATTTTAATACATTTTCTTTAGAAAAATCGCAAAATCATTTCTGTGTCAATTTTATGAAGCGTGATAATGTTTTGAAAAAAACTTCACAAAAAGACAAGGGGACGTTTCCCTTGTCTTTTATAAAAATTTCCTAAAGTTCTTCTTACCGTCAAAGGTGAAAAGGACTGCCCGATTTTCTATCGTGGTCTCTAGGTGAACAGCTTTTCCCCACAATTGATAAACGTAAGGGAGGGTTTTTTCTAAATATTTAATATCTAGCTCGACCTCTTCGAATTGATGCTTAAGGCACAGCTCTCCATTCTTGCTATAATCCCCGTCCTCGACAACGATATAGGGAAAACCTCCGTTAATCCGTGAGTTACACAGTTCCTCCCTTACTTTTTTGGGTTCTTTTTCGGTGATTATCCATTCATTGCCGACTTTTTTATAGATAAACATATCCAGTTCTTTAATCAACTCATCGGATAAATAGTTCCTAATAAAGGAGCTGTCTCCTTCCATTTCTCTTACCTCAAATATTTTTTTCTTTCCTCCGCCTAATTTCCTTCCTAGTTGCCCCTGCTCTTCACTTGTCGGGTTATCCCAACGTTTTTCTATATCAACAAATATTTTCTTTCCTAGGTAATAGGGGTTAATAGCTCTCCGTGAGGGTTGAATCACCGCTGAATTCAACTTGGCAAACTCAATTGATTCTTGTTCGCTCAAATCCAGCTCCCGCATTATTTTAGTGTGCCAATAGGCAGCCCAGCCTTCATTCATAATCTTTGTCTCTATTTGTGGCCAAAAATAGAGCATTTCTTCTCGCAACATGGTCATTATATCTCTTTGCCAATCTTCGAGAGCTTTACTATGCTCGGAAATGAATAAAACAAGATCCTTTTCGGGTGTTGTCGGGAATTTTTTTTGAACCTGCTCCTCAATATTTTTCTCTACCCGGTCTTCCAACCTCCAAAGGTCATCATACTCCGTTCTTCGTTGAAGGTTAGGAAGATGATCATTAATTCCGTTATTAGTTTTTATGTTACCATCATTTTGGAATAAATAGGGATCAATATGTTCCTGAACAGCTAATACAGCATCAATAAATTTCTCTACCCGCTCCTTACCATACTTCATTTCATATTGCCGGATTCTTTCAGCTGTAGTTGTCATGCTTTCGATCATATCTCGAGAGGTTCTAGAAAAAAGATAGTTATTTTTAAAAAAGTCAGCATGAGCTAATACATGAGCAACAATTAATTTATTCTGTAACAAACTGTTGCCAGCCAATAAAAAGGCATAACTGGGATTGGCATTAATTATTAACTCATATATTTTACTTAACCCAAGATCGTATTGCAGCTTCATTCGATAAAATGCCTTGCCAAACGACCAATGGGTAAATCTCGTAGGCATTCCATAAGCGCCTAAGGTATAAATTATTTCCGGGGGACATATCTCATAGTGGATTGGAAAAGGATCTAATCCAAAGCCGCGAGCAATTTCTGTTATTTCTCCAACAGCCTTTTCCAACTCTATCATTTCACCCATAAGCCAAAACATTCCTTTCATCTTGCTAACGATATAAGGCCTTTAAAAAACTAACAATAGCCGGCTCTCAATTAAGCGATTCTGTGTTAAGATTATTATCTTCCTTGCTGGAGAAAAAGGTTTTCAGGGCAGTATAAACCTGAGATTTATCCCTGATTACAGCACAACGGAGCTTTTCCTCTTTTATCTGTTTGTAGACTGCCAGCAATGTACTACTTCGATTATATTGATTTACTTCTCCATACCCAAACATATTGGAAAGCTTAATTAGCTCTTTTACATACTTAACACTTTTTTCATTGTCCGAGGTCAAATTATCTCCATCGGAAAAATGAAAGGGGTAGATGTTGTAACGATCTACCGGATACCTCTGATTAATTATTTCGAAGGCCATTTTATAAGCTGATGAGCAAATGGTTCCTCCACTCTCTCCCCTTGTAAAAAATTCCTCCTCCGTAACCTCTTTGGCCTCTGTATGGTGGGCAATAAAAACGATTTCCACATGCTCATACTTCGTTCTTAGGAATCTAACCATCCAAAAGAAAAAAGTTCTGGCGATATATTTCTCAAACATCCCCATTGAACCGCTAGTATCCATCATGGCAATTACAACTGCCTGTGAACGGGGAAGAACTGTTTCCTCCCACGTTTTAAAACGAAGATCCTCTGGAGAAATCGCCCCAATCCTCGGCTTTCCCATCAGACTATTCCTCTTCAAATTCTCTAAGATCGTTCGTCTTTTGTCGATGTTGCCCATCAGCCCTTTTTTACGAACATCGTTAAAACGGATATCCTCAACAATAATCTCTTGGTTCGGCTTGTTTTGCAAATCAGGCAGCACTAAATCCTGAAAAAACATCTCTTGAATATCATCTATGGTAATCTCCGCCTCATAAATATCTTCTCCTGGGCTTTTACCTGCACCTTTACCATTATTGGCACCATGCTTTGGAACCAACTGCCCAATCACTTCACCGACCTTAGAGTTGCCCATTCCTTGACCTACTAATTTTTGTTTATTAGAGTTATATTTAAAACGGTATTCATCAAGTGATTTTATTGGGACCTTTAATATTTCCTTGCCATCTGATAAAATTATGCTCTCCTCACTAACTAAATCTGGGAGGTTTTCCTTAATGGCCTCCCGTACTTTTTCCTGATGACGCTTCTGATCCTCATACCCCTTGCGATGTAGTGACCAATCCTCTTTAGAAACGATAAAGAGAGGCTCTGACATTAGTTAATTCTCCTTTCAACGATTTAACAGACTACCCACATACTTGAGCAGCTCATTGGCACAAATCGAGCAATAACCATGCTCTTCAATCAGGCGTTCCGTGACTTGATTTATTTTTTTCAGCTGAATTTCATCAGGGGTTTGTGAAGAGGTAGTGATTTTTACTACATCCTTTAAGTCTGCAAAAAGCTTTTTTTGAATTGCTTCCCTTAATCGATCATGACTGGTATAGTCAAATTTTTTCCCTTTTCTGGCATAAGCTGAAATTCTAATCAGAATCTCTTCACGAAAAGATTTTTTGGCGTTCTCGGAAATACCAATTTGCTCTTCAATTGAACGCATCAAACGCTCATCAGCTTGCAGCTCTTCTCCGGTAATCGGGTCTTTTATTTTACTCGTGTTGGCATAGGCCTCAACGTTATCCAAATAATTATTCATTAGTGTCTTCGCGGACTCTTCAAAAGAATAGACAAAAGCTTTTTGTACTTCATTTTTTGCAGAATCGTCAAATTCTTTTCTAGCTACACTTATATAGTTAAGATATTTCTCCCGTTCCTCCTTAGTGATAGAAGGATGTTGATCTAATCCCTCCTTTAATGCTCTTAACAGATCAAGTGAATTAACACACTTTTTCTCTTCTTTTATTAAGGCACTGGATATTCGATTTATGACATATCTAGGATCAATTCCTCTCATTCCCTCATCGAAAAATTCCTTTTGTAGATCCTCCAGATCGGTTTCGGCAAACCCTTCAACATCTTCTCCATCATATAAACGAAGCTTTTTCAAGATATCAATACCTTGTCTTTTTGATTCATAAAGTCTGGTTAAGACAGAAAAAATTGCTGCGGTATTAATAGCGTGAGGAGCGATATGGACATCATTAATATCACTTTGCTCGATCAGCTTTTTATATATTTTTTCTTCCTTACTAACCTTCAAATTATAAGGAATTGGCATGACAATTATTCTTGAACGGAGGGCTTCATTTTTTTGATTACCGATAAAGGACTTATACTCCGCTTCGTTTGTATGGGCGACAATTAATTCATCCGCAGAAATTAGCGCAAATCTTCCTGCTTTGAAATTACCTTCTTGAGTTAATGATAATAGATGCCAAAGAAATTTTTCGTCAGCCTTTAGCATTTCTTGAAACTCCATCAGCCCACGGTTAGCTTTATTCAACTCTCCGTCAAAACGATAAGCTCTAGGGTCTGACTCCGAACCAAACTCAGCAATTGTCGAAAAATCCATACTCCCAGTCAAATCCGCAATATCCTGTGATTTGGGATCAGATGGGGAAGAAAAGGTTCCGATACCCACTCGTTTATCTTCAGAGAATAATACTCTTTCGACTCTTACCTCGGCGATATCCCCGTTGTATTCCTGCTCTAATTTCATCTGGCAATACGGACAAAGATTGCCTTCAATCTTCACGTTCAACTCCTGTTCGATTTCGGCACGCATTTGGTTAGGGATCAGGTGAAGAGGTTCCTCATGCATCGGACAGCCTTTAATCGCATATAAAGCTCCTGCTTCGGTTCTAGTATATCGTTCTAACCCACGTTTGAGTAGGTTAACGATTGTCGATTTCCCTCCGCTGACCGGACCCATTAATAATAAGATTCTCTTCCTGACATCTAATCTTTTGGCTGCAGAATGAAAGTACTCTTCCACCACTCTTTCCAGCGCTTTATCTAGACCAAATAGCTCAGAATTGAAAAATCGATACTGCTTATTCCCATCAATCTCTTCTGTCCCAAAGCTGGTAATCATGTTGTAAACACGTGAATGGGCTGATTCTGCGACAAAGGGCTGCTCCTTAACAATCTGCAGATACTCTGCAAAAGTACCTTCCCACGCCAACTGTTGTTCACGGGTGCGGAATTCAGAAACTCTCTTTAAAATATCCATTGTGGCCTCCTTTTGTATTCCTACTTCGTCAATATGCTCCTTGTTGGAATATTATCGTTGTGCCCGTAGGGTGCGACCATATTCTGAGCACTACGTCGAATATTCTTCTATGATCGAAGAAGACCGTTGTGCTCGAAGGGTGCCTCCTTTGCTGATTTTTTTTGTTTGTTATTCTAATCTATGCTTTCCCTCGGTTTTGTTTTACTTTTTTTATTTAAAAATAATAGGAATAAAAACTTTCCGCGCACAAAAAAACAGTGCCATTTCAGCACTGTCAGTAAAACACTCTAGAAATAAAAGATATCAGCTCTTAACTCATCACCTAAGTCTAATTCACCGTAGGAAAATTTATCGTTCATTCTTTTATCGGTTGGTGAACCGGGGTTAAAATAAAGAACTCCATCCTCCACTTGATTATACGGCTGATGACTATGACCAAAAATCACAATATCAACATTATCCTTAACGAAAGCCTGCTTTGATCTAGCAAGAGCAGTTCCGTAATGGCCATCTCCATGAATAATTCCAATTTTGTAGCCGTTAAGCTCAACTAACTTTTTGCTGCCAAGCCTGATTGCTATTTCCGGACCATCATTATTCCCCGCTACTGCTTCGACCCTAGTCAAAGTCTCAAGGTAATCCAAAAAATTAACATCTATAAAGTCTCCAGCATGAATTAACAAACCCGTCCTAGCAACCGAATCCAAGACAATGTTCGGCAATACTCTTCTGTTACCAAAGATATGTGTGTCTGATATCACAGTTACAAGCATTTTTTCTAAACCTTTCCAATTTAATATTGTCTTTTTAGCCTCAGCAAAACCCAGATTTGCAGCCGTTCTACTCTCTCGAAAAATCTCTCTTAAGTGCCGGCACTACTCGCGGAAAATTCCTTCCTTGCCCATCAACTGCTGTTTTAACTCCTGCAAGCTACCTTGCTGCTTTACTAGATATTTTGGTTCTCCACGATCAATAGGAAAATCATTAAGCAAATATGTATCAATTCCTAGCTTACTAGCAACCATATCCTCTTGCATATCATTACCGATCATAATTGCCTCACTCGGTGCAAGCCCCAGCCTCGTTACAATTTCTTGATAATATTCAATTTGCGGTTTGCAAAAATGGGAGTTCTCATAATAAGATATGAAATCAAAAGGAAAATCACTTAATCCTAACCAATTTAACCTTTCGTAAATTGCTGTCTTGGGAAAAACTGGGTTAGTAGCTATTGCAATTTTTCGACCCTGAGCTTTCGCTATAGTAACAATTTCTTTAGCTAGCTCCGTTGGTTGAACATGTTTTTTTAACGCAGGAAAAACCTCCAGATAAAAGCGGTCAAAAACCGGCCAAATATCCTCCTTGATAATCCCTGTCGTGCTTAAAAAATGCTGAGTAAATACCTGCTCGTTAGTTAATGAGCCGTCAGTATTGTTAATCATCTCATAAGTTGAAGACATTAGCATTTTTAAAAAAAGTTGCGGCTCCATAAAATCCTTAACCTGCGGGGCGAGAGCCATCATATAGTGCTCTACAAATTTCTCAGTCTCCATCGGTAACAAAGTTCCATCCAAATCCAACAGCAATGATTTTAACAACCTCTTCCACTCCCAAACATTACAATTTTTTTCTCTAAAATATATAGTGTTCCAGTTTTACAGCGGACTAATTTTCTTTTAATAATGTGGCCTGACGATACTTCAGGCAATTACAGCTTTCTTGTTCATCGTTAATCTCTTTTATCGCATCAATTAGGATATTGGCGATTGTCCGCGATTCCTGATAAAAAATATCACTAAGCTCCTGATGCTCCCAATCCTTGATAATCCCCTCGGCATAATTTACCACCATATAAACACCTGCATAACAAGCGCCAATTTCCCGGGCAAGGTAGACTTCAGGTGAGATGCTTTGTCCAACCACATCCGCGAACCACGTTCTAAACATTTGAACCTCCGCTCGTGATTCAAAATGCCTTCCATCAGTATTAACATATATCCCTCTGTTAAAAACATGCCGTCCTTGCGGTTCCACGGTTTTTCTGGCAATTCGAGTTAAAACCTCTGCCTGAGTTTTACATATTGGTTCCCGCATTGTTAGTAGGTAGGGACCACCAAGTCCAACATCCTGACGCATTGAATGGTCAATATAGTCATCAACAATCAACAAATCCCTAAGCTCTAATAAATGATTGATACTACCTACTCCGCCCTCGGCAAAAATTTTTTTAACACCTGCTTGAGCAAATACCCAAAATAACTGCTGAGAAGCTTGTCCGCGTTTAATACCCTCATGCGGTCGCCAACCATGCATTCGTACAGATAGTACCTGCTTACCGGCGATCTCTAAGAGTTTAAAAACCGGACCGTCTCCGAAAGGAGTGGCAAACTGTAAATCTGTTTGCAAAACCTTTACATCCTCTCTAGCCAAATCCTCCGGAAAATTTAATGAAAAGGTGCTAGAACCGCCAATTATTGCGTACTGGACACGAGGAATATTCATCTGTAATCATCTCCTTTAAACTATATTCCTGCTTCGTCGAAACACCCCTTCGTTGGAATATGATCGTTGTGCCCGAAGGGTGCTCCTTCATCTTAAGTCTAAAAAATCTAGCTGTCTCAGTGCTTCATATAAAATAATTGCAGCAGAATTGGCTAAATTTAAAGATCTCACTGCTTCTCCCATCGGAATTGTAATTGCGGTATCCCAATTTTTCTCAAGGACACTCACAGGTAATCCCGCCGTCTCCTTGCCAAACACTAAAAAATCCTCATCCAGATACTCTACTGCTGAGTACGCTTGGTCAGTTTTTGTAGTAGCATAAAAAAAACGCCCATTTGGGTAAGCTTCATATAAATCCTCAATTGCATTATAGTACTTAATCTCTACTGCGCTCCAATAATCTAATCCTGCACGCTTCAACATTTTATCTTCAGTTGAGAAGCCTAAAGGTTTGATTAAATGCAACCTTGTACCAGTGGCTGCACAGGTCCTGGCTATATTCCCCGTGTTTGAGGGTATTTCCGGTTGATGCAAGACAATATTTAAAGCCAAGTTAGTCACCCCGAATATTTTCCTAATAAACAAGCCCATTATACTACAAGAGTTGATCAAAAAAAATAATTAAAGAGTATTAATTAGGAAAAAAGTCTAAAAACGATCAACAATATGATAAAACTTATATTTTATGCGCTCCGTCCAAGAGGTTGAGCTTTCATAGGACCAATCTCGATTGCGGGAATTTACTGTGTGGGCATTAACTAAAGGAAAACCATTCAATGATTTAGCTGTTACAATTGAGTTATGCTGCCATTTTCCGTCGCCATCAAAATCATAACAAATAACATCCCCTAACTCCAAGTCTCGGGGGTTGGCTACTTCCGTAGCTCTTAAGCCGCTATTGCTGTTTGCTAAATACCAACGCAAACTATGCGCTACTGCCCAACTAAAGCTCCAGTTAGCTGTATTTCCTTCTCCCTTATACCACCAACCTCTTGACCTTTCTCCAAAGGAAAAAGGCGCTCCACCTGCCCACAAGCATTGTGAAACAAAGTTTGTGCAATCATCCTCAAATACTTTGAAACGAGGATTGTAGCTGTTCCACCAAATATTAGCATACTCTACAGCCTTTACTCGGTTATATTCACTCATGAAATCCCCTCCCATAGCAATACCTATTCGAGAGTATTTCTTTTGAGAACAACAAAAAAAGAGATACTTAAACCGCAATACCTCTTCTTTTTTTGTAAAAGGTGCTCATTTTTTAGTATAACCTTCTAGATCTAGTAGATGCCTCTTAACATCTAGTCCACCCCCATAACCAACCAAATTACCGTTTGTCCCAATCACCCGGTGACAAGGAACAATAATGGAAATCGGATTGTTATGGTTGGCTCCGCCTATCGCTCTAACCGCTTTCGGAGCATTAATTTGGATAGCAATATCTTTATATGTGCGGATCTCTCCATAAGGGATGGTTAACAAACTGTCCCAGACTAACTTCTGAAATGGCGTTCCATATAAATCTATTTTTAAATCAAATTCCTTCCTTTTACCTGCAAAATATTCTTTTAGTTGCTTAACCGCATCGTCTAATTCATCCTTTGCTGGTTCTATTTTTTCCGTACCTATCCATCTTTTTGACCAAATTTTAAGTGAATTAAGGCTATTAACGCTCTTTTCAAAATAAATCCAACAAAGACCTTTTGCAGTAGTAGCTAAAGTTAAATGGCCGATTGGTGAATCCATTTCGGTGTAATAAACAATTATTGAAGAATCGAGCATTTTTTCTCCTCCCTACCGGCTTCTACCGACTAAATTCAGAATAAATGAACGTCGACTAAAACCATCACGTCCAGTGATAACGTCGACATTTGCGACTATTTTCTGAGCACTACGTTGAATATTCATCATTACTCGAAGATGACCGTAGTACACGCAGTGTGCACGTCCTGTGCTTCAAAATTCTCTATTTTTTCAATTGCTTTTCTGATCTCGACCAAAGTTTTTTCGTCTTTCTCATTTATCTTCGCCATTTGCAAGATTTCTCCTGCTATTATTCCGCCGATTTCCCCAATTGCCCATGCGGAAGTTTGTCTAATCACCGGTCGTTGATCATATAGTAGCAATTTTTGCAGATCAGGAAGAGCGGTTTTGTCCTTAAAATGACCTAAAGCGATTATGGCGTTCCTTTGCAGGGTTTTTTT
>Ga0209346_1000430_pt1 | contig 37894 bp, 32 predicted proteins | sample AutmiccommunBRH9_FD_187381 | JGI IMG/M metagenome (GOLD analysis project Ga0209346, IMG submission 187381) | Deep subsurface microbial communities from Mt. Terri, Switzerland - Autotrophic microbial communities BRH/9 (SPAdes) (version 2) | ecosystem: Environmental > Aquatic > Deep subsurface >...
CAGCATTCCTTCAAAAGGAAAGTACAGCAGATAACTCCCCTCTCGAGAGAAGAAGAATACTTATTGTATGACCCGCAAACATCTGGTGGTTTACTCATTTTTGTATCTCCCACAGAAGCGGAACGTTTAGTCCAGGAGTTTGCAAAAAATAAAGTAGCGGCGTTTAATATAGGGACAGTAATTGAAGCTGGCGAGAACCTGATCGTGACCAAAAATAATCTAAAATAAGTTTTATAACTAAGCATACTATGAAACTGATGCTTAGTTTTTTTTGTAAAAAAATCATCTATGCATAAACGTTATCAATAATATAAGTATAATGCATTTCCGTTATTAAAGAAATCCTTTTATAATATGATTATGAAGTTAGGTTGTCTATTCACATCTATTGCGAGAGGAGAATTTAGAATGAATTTCGGGATTAATTTAGAAACTAAAGAACCTGAGAAAAGCTGGAATTCGATTAGGTTTGCCAATGCTTCAATAAAAAAAGGGCATGAGGTGAAGAGGGAGAGATGTATATGAAGATGAAATTTGCTCCAATAAAATTTCAAGCAGCCCTCGCGGCCGGAGGGGTATCGCTGATGGCTTTTAACTTTCTTCAATTTGCCCTACCTCATGCTGGATCATTAGTTAAGCTAACGGATATTGCTTGGGCTGATTTGACAGTAAGTAAGATTTTGGCCTATTCCCCTTTAATAGGAATAATGCTGATTTCTACAGCAATAAACTTAATCTTGACAATAATATTGTTAAAGGGATTTTTACAGTTGATTTCCAATGGGAAACGATTTAATGGTTTTATAAGTAACACTTCAACAAATATTACTATTTTTGCGCCGATAGCTTCATTATCCATGACAGCCAACGTAATCTGGGGACCATTTTCTTTTTTTATTCCCAATTTGTCCATTCAATCTTTAATCCTGCCATCGTTAATTTTCTTCGGTATTTTATGGGGGTTACTATTCCTCTTCGAATTCAAGGTTATGAAAATTTGGTTAACGAATGAGCTGGATGTCGACAAACTTAATTTCGTTTGGTTGCTTGATGTTTTTGCCTTTGCCTTAGTCAGTTTAACTGGAACGGGAATAGCATCGATGGCAAACGATCCAAAAATTGCTTCAACGGCAGCATTTGCATCCCTGTTTGTCTTAATAATTGGAGTTTTCTTGTTTGTAACAAAGCTTGCATATCTGCTTTATTTGCAGATAAAACGCCGTGATCTGCCGGACAAGCCCATCATGCCTGCATTTTTTCTGGTGATTCCAATTGTTTGTCTGTTTGGATTAAGCTTCTACCGAGTTATGAGCTATTTAGCAAAGACTTATGCTTTTGATGTCAGTGTAATATCTTTCGCATTAATAACTTTTTCTTACGTAGTCACGATAGGTTGGGGGCTATTCACAGTCTACTTGCTTTTTGATTATTTAAGGAAAGATTTTTATAGGAGCAAATTCTCCCCTACCCAATGGGGAATGGTCTGAGCTTTTGTTGGCTCCCAAGTTTTGGGGGCATATGTTCAAGGAATTTATTATCCCAGTACAGCACTATCTGTAATAAATTACCTAAGTGTCATACTCGCATCAGCTCTATACATCTTAATTTTTGTAAAATTTTATCAAGCTAACAAAGCAGAGAACGTCCAATTGCTTTCCACTCCAAACGTCTCAAGCTGATGAAGGGTTAATCACCTCTTTACTTGAGCTATAAAAGCACCAATCATTATTAGATTGGTGCTTTTACACGCTTGGCAGTGAGACTCAGGGATATCTGTGCCCGTTTTTAGTAGATTTTTTTATTGTCTACTACCCTTATATCATCTCATTATTGGTTGTTTTATCTTTACTGTATTAAGGTTTAATGGGTTATTAAATTATATAGGCATTTTCGCCATGTATTGTTTCATCAAGACCAGTTGTTTGCTCTTCAGCCTTAACACGTACAGGCGTGATTTTATCAATGAAATAAAGCATTACATATGAAAGTACAAAGGCATAAATACTTGCAAAGATAACCGCTCCTGCTTCAACAAAGAAGAAGTGAGTTCCCCCATAAATAAGTCCATCTGCTCCAGCAGGATTTATTGCAGTAGAGGCCAATATTCCAAGTAAGATTACTCCTGTAAGACCACCAACTCCATGAACACCCCAAACATCAAGTGCATCATCCCAATGCAATTTGTTTTTAAGTTCAACAGCGTAGTAGCAGATAATACCAGCTATAATACCAATAAGCGCTGCTTCCTTTGGTCCAACAAAACCAGCTGCAGGTGTTATAGTTGCTAGACCGGCAACTGCTCCAGTTAAGAAGCCTACAAATTTTGGTTTTCCTGTGCGTTTCCATTCGATAATCAACCATACGATTGAAGCAAAGGATGCAGCAATGTCTGTATTTAAGAAAGCAATAGCAGTAATTCCATCTACTTGTAGCTGACTACCTGCGTTAAAACCATACCATCCAAACCAAAGAAGAGCTGTTCCTAGAGCAATTAGTGGAATGCTGTGAGGCTGATGATCTTTAACATGTCGTTTCCCTACATAGAAAACAGAAGCCAGAGCAGCCATACCTGCTGTTGTATGAACAACAATGCCACCAGCAAAATCTAGAACTCCTAATTGAGCTAGTAAACCTCCGCCCCATACCATGTGTGTAAATGGGAAGTAAACAAGAAGTAACCATAATACTTGAAATATTAAATAAGCCTTAAATTGAACGCGATCTGTAAATGCACCTGTAATAAGAGCTGGTGTAATTACAGCAAACATCATTTGATAGGCGACAAATACAGTTAACGGAATATTATTTGATGGTGATAGAGCATCTGTTAAACTAACTCCATTTAAAAAGGCCATATCTAAATTTCCAATAACTCCACCTATATCTCCACTAAAGGATAAAGAATAACCTACAGTAATCCAAAGTATTGTGGTTATGCCAAGAGATACAAAACTTTGCATCATTATTGTGAGTACACCTTTCCTACCTACAAGACCTCCATAAAAGAATGCAAGACCAGGGGTCATTAGCATAACTAAGCTTGTAGCAATAAGCATAAATGCTGTGTTACCAGTATCAAAATTCATTTTATAAATCCTCCTTAATAATAGAATAATCAACGGATATTATTTATTGCAATATTCATGCCAATTTATAAAATTATGTAAAATAGCCTATTTATAATATTATCGTCAAAAAAATGCGCCAGTTATGTCACACTGCGACAATTTGGCGCACTTGTTATGAGTTTTTAAATGTTAAATTTATTAATTTTTCGATGTAGAGATCTTCTGCTAATACCTAGTTTCTCTGCAGCCTTTGTCACATTTCCAGAGGTTACATGTAGAGCATTTCTTATTAAAAGTTCTTCAGTGTTTTCTACTTGGTAAGATAAATTATGAGAAACTATTTGAGTTTCTGAGCTTATAATATTGCTAGGAAGATCTGATAAGGCAATTTCAAATCCATCGCTAATCACTATAATTCTCTCAATTATATTCTCTAGCTCCCTTACGTTGCCTGGCCAAGAGTAACTAAGTAACGCATGTAAAGCATCTTTGTTAAGTTCTTTAATTCTAGCCTGATGTTTATCAGTAGTCATTTTCATAAATATGGAAATTAGCTCTCCAATATCGTCAGGTCTTTCTCTAAGAGGTGGTACAAATAGAGGAATGACATTTAGGCGATAATAGAGGTCTTCTCGAAATTTTCCCTCTGAAACTAATAAATCAAGATTTTTATTTGTTGCAGTTATGATTCTTACATCAAGTGGTATTGTTTCAGTTCCACCAAGCCTTTCTAGCTCTTTTTCTTGAAGGACCCGTAAAAGTTTTAGTTGAATTAATTGCGAAATATCTCCAATCTCATCAAGGAATATTGTACCTCCATTTGCAAGTTCGAATCTACCAAGTTTACGAGCGAAGGCTCCTGTAAATGCACCTTTCTCATAGCCAAACAACTCACTTTCAAGGAGCGTCTCAGGAAGAGCAGAGCAGTTGACTTTTATAAAAGGCATATTTTTTCGGTTACTTGACTCATGAATTGCTCTAGCTACTAATTCCTTACCAACCCCTGTTTCTCCATGAATGTATATTGTAGCAACACTACCAGCTACTTTCTGAATCATTTTAACAAGATCTTTCATAGCAGGGCTGTTAGCAACAAGAATATCATTTGCCTTTTTATTCTCTTCTGTATTATATTCATACTCACCAATGGTAAGTTCTGTTTTCTTTATTGAATCTAGTACTTCTTCTATATTAAAAGGCTTTCTTATATAATCCCTTGCACCTTTTTTTAATGCTTTAATTGCAGTATCCACAGTTGCAAACGCTGTCATAACAATTACTTCAATGTTCGGATCTAGAGACTTAATCCTTGTAAGAAGATCAATGCCATCTAATCCAGGCATGCGGATATCTGTTAGAACAATATCAATTTGAGAATTTCCCACATGCAAAAGAGCATCGTTTCCATTACTCGCTGTGTAAACGTTGTATCCCTTCTTAAGTATGATCCGTTTTAATAGATTAAGAAGATTTATTTCATCCTCAACAACAAGAATAGATAACTTCCTCATGAATAAATCCCTTTCTCTAATGGAAGCTTTATTATTACCTTAGTTCCTTCATTTACTTTACTAACCATTTCAATGATGCCTTTATGATTCTCTACAATTCTTGAACAAATCGCTAGGCCAAGACCGGTTCCTTCATCACGTGTAGTAAAAAAGGGCGTGAAAATGCGCTTCTGAATGTCTTCTTTAATTCCTTCACCAGTATCAGCAATATGAATTTCCATTGTATTACTCTTTTCATTAAGAACTGTAACTATCTCTATTTGACCGCCATTTGGCATAGCTTGGGCGGAATTTAAGATGAGATTCAATATAACCTGCTTCATTTGTTCGCAATCTGCATATACTAAATCCTTTTTTGTATACCTATGTCTAATATTGATATTCCTAGATTGCTTCCCCTTACTTATTAGTTGTATTGTCTCTTTAATAATTTCATTCATGTGACAGAGTTGAAAATTAGGCTTATTTGGCCTGGCAAAGGTCATAAATCGGTCAATAATTTTTTCCAGTCGATCAACTTCTGAAAGTATTACTGATAAATCTTCCGCAATCTGGCTTTTAGGATTAAGATCCTGAAGGGCTACTTGAGCATATCCTTTAATAGACGCAAGGGGATTACGGATTTCATGGGCTACCCCAGCTGATAGCTCTCCTAATTCAGCTAGTTTTTTTGCTCTGAAAATACTTTCATCAAACTTACGCTTTGCATCTAAATTGTTGATTATTAAAGTAACTCCAATTAAATTTTGATGGAGATCAGTTTGACGCAACGTACTAAATATGATGGGGATGGTCTCGCCATTATCATTATGTAATCTGAAAACCTCCTCATGGTACTTAGAATTTGTTTCAAATTGCTTAGCAATTAAGTTAAAAAAAGGTTGGAGGTTTAATGGAATTTCTCTTTCTATGAATTTACTCAATAACTCTGATTTGTTAGAGTTTAGTATCTCGAGGGCAACATTGTTTACTGAAGTGATTTGGCCTTTCGCATCAATAGTTATAATTCCATTTGGAATGTGATCAAATAATTCCTCAATACTATTACGAATTACCTCTATATGTGCAGCTTCGCCAGACTTTTCAAGAACTTGCTGCATCATAAAATGTAGCTCTTCTAGTAAAAGATCAAATGAGGATGTAAGATTTTTAACTTCATCACTCACAATAACATCAGATGCAAACTTATGATTACCTTCAATCATCATGCTAGTTTTCTTCATTAGATTTCTAATAGGCTTAGTTAATTTTTTTGAAATAAAAGTTGAAATACCATAGAAGAATATTAGTAAAGTTACAATAATATATCCTAAGTATCGCTCAATCTCTTGTTTTATACTTAATGCTTCATCTTTGTGCTGATTAATATTAATAACCCATTGTTCCTTTTGAGTCGGATACTTAATTAATGGATATCTAGCATTCAGGTACTCATTTCCATTTACAATAGTGTCTTGTAGTGAGTCATATTTATCTACAGAAACTGGATTAATTTTTTGGATATAAGCAACTCCAGTGTCGCCAATTTTAACATTTTCAATTATCTCTTCAATCGCGTTAAAATTTATCCGCTCAACTATTGCTCCAATATGATTACCTTCACTATCATAAAGTGGCTCAGAAAAATACATAATAAACTTCCCATCATTTGTAGTGATTATATCTGTAATAAATTGTTTATCAGATAAGAAGTTTTTTTTATAGTCAATATAATACTTATCAGATTTGATCGGACCAGCATATTCTTCAATGAATCCATTTACATCAAGAACAAAAATGGAGTCATAAGCCTTATATTCATTTATAACATTATTTAGGTAGTTTACACGAGTTTGATGACTTATTTCAGGCATCGTAAATATTTGAGATTTTGCAAGAACTGTTATGTCAGCTGAGCGTTCGAATAAAAATCGTTCAATTTTATTAGCTGTAGTGCTAGCTAATGAGATCATCTCTCTCTCCTTATTTGAGTAAGCGCTTTCAATTGTATTTCGATAGAGCATTGTTCCAAAGGTTGCAGTAAGAAGTGTACCCATTAACATAAATAGTATGATGATTTTAGTTTGTAAAGAAGCGTTTTGTATGCGTTTAATCATTTTGAATTCCTCCATAACAAGTATACATCACTCAAGCTGTTTATTGAACTATGGTGTTCGACATTAAATAAAAAGATCACGGGAAAGAGGTGAAATTCATAAATGCGAAAAAAAAGGATTCTGCTCCGCAATATGGAATATTACTAGAAGTGAGAAGTAAGAATTGGAGGTGTAGGCGAAGAATGAATTTGAAGGAGAGAATGTCTGATTTACAGGAGAAACAAGAAAAGCTTTTAGCGGATTTGGAATTGTTAGTTAAGGAATATGAAGCAACAGATTTATTTCGTGATCACGAAGAATTGAAGCAGGATTATGATTTAGTTAAGTCAGAATATGAGAAATTGAAGCAAATACAAGAAAAAATGCTGCAGGAAAATACATATTTAAAAACAGCTTTAAGCGAACAAATTTTTGATGAAAAATTAAATATTTTAAAAGTGTCAAAGCGAAAATTAGAGACTTATTTTAATAAAGAAAGGGGAGCTTATCGAAATAAGCTTGACACACTTGAACAAAAGACCAAAAAACAAATTGAATTATTAAGAAACAGAGCAGATAAACAATTAGGCGATGACAAAGAAGAAGTTCTTACCGAAATCAAAAGGCTTTCAGTTGAAGTAGCTGAGAAAATTCATGTTCGCAGGGAGCAACTTGCTTTAGAAGAACGCGCTCTTTTGGAGGGCTTACACATTGATATAGACAGACTAAACTCTGAACCAGTTAACGAAGAAGTTATCCAAAAGCGGATTAAACAAAATCAAATCGAAATGAAAATTGGACTAAACTGGATTAACAAGATTGGGATTATCTTAATTTTGTTAGGTGTTAGTGCTGCGGCAAAATATACCTACTCCACTTGGTTTAATGAATATATGAAGGGTATATCCTTTTTCGTGCTTGGTGGAGGATTATTAGGTATTGGAGAATGGGCCTATCGAAAGAATAAGAAGCCCTTTGCAACCGGATTGCTCGGCGGTGGTATCTCAGTTTTATATGGAGCAATTTTTTACAGCTATTTCTTATTGGAGATTATCAATCTAACTACAGGATTATTATTGTCGGTTATTATAACATTATTATCAATTATTCTATCCTTGCGTTATCAATCTCGGACTATCTGTTCACTGGGGTTGATTGGCGGATATTTTCCGTTTTTCTCCTATGTTTTTGTTTATGGCTTAAGCGGGAACAATTATTACATTGCAATGGGTTATCTGTTCCTTTTAAACCTATCAGTACTATTGATTTCCTTGTGGAAGAAATGGAATATTACTAATTATATCAGCTTTTTATTTCATTTTCCGTCGCTTTTCTTTTTAGTTTTAAATGCGCCAGATCAGCTTATCGGCATCGCATATTCACTGCTAACGTTTTTAATGTATTTAGGTATTACCCTGACCTATTCGTTTAGAAAAAATAAAGCCCTTAATAAACTTGATGTCATCTTGCTCGCGATGAACACGTTTTTTAGTTTTGGGGTTATCTATCTTCTGTTTGATAAAGCAGGATTAGGTGAGTACCAAGGTTTATTGGCATTAATTTTCTCCCTTGTTTTTATTGGCTTAGGTCAGTTTGTGGAAAAAATTATGCGGGATGAAAAACCTACAATGATCTTATTTTATGCAACCTCATTAACCTTCGCGATTTTAATGATTCCATTGCAATTTGGTGTTCAATGGCTCGCGTTTGGCTGGTTTATTGAAGGGGCAGTTTTGATTTTATCCGGTTATCGTATTAAGCAGCGCTTAATGGAAGCTGCCGGCTGGGGTTTATTTCTCTTTAGTATTTTAGTTTTTTACATCTTTGATTCTCTACTGCTTCAGCTATTTGGTCCTGCTGTTAGGTATTTTGATTTTAAATATGCCGTCATAACGGTGGGGATGCTTTTTGTTATGTACTTTTACCTGAAGGAAAGAGCAAAAAACAACGATTACAGCTATAGTATAGCAGGGAACCATATTAGGTATTTCAAATACTGGGTCTTATTGAATTTGTGGTTTTATTCGCTGTATACAGGAACGAAAATATATGATTATTGGGTTCCGATAAGAAATGCACATTACGATTTTTATAGGCTGACTATTGTTGCGCTTATTACCTTTGCAATAGGCTATTTTCTAGCAAAATTCCCGCTTTTGCAGGATAGAATCGTTAGATATTATCGGATGCTTCTATATGCTGTTGGTAATTTGACCTTTTTGTATGTTACAGTATTCATTCCAGTGTTAGCTCCTGTTTATGCGGATAACGTAGTTTATGAGTACATGGCGTTGGGGATTCTAATAGTGTTTAATATTTTTGTGTTAATCAATACACGGGATTTAGTATTGAAGTTATTAGGACGCAGCTATAAAAACTTAGAGTTTTATCCGGTGATTATCGGACTTTACCTGCTAGGTATTATTACTGCATTGTTAATAGTTCAATTTAGACTTGGAGATATCAACTTATTATTTAGTATCGTATACTTAGTGCTGGCAATCGGCTTTATTCTATATGGATTTAAACAAGGCTTTGTTTATATTCGGAGAATGGGACTAGCGTTGTCTCTAATGTCTACTTCCAAGCTGTTTATCTTTGATTTGTCCTTTTTGGAGCAGGGCAGTAAAATTTTTGCTTATTTCAGCTTTGGGGTGCTGCTGCTGGGAATATCATTTATTTATCAAAAAGTATCAAATAATATAGAAACGAATAAAAAAACGGGGGAAATTAAAATTGTTAAAAAGTAGGTTTGCATTGGCTATTATTGTGCTAACTCTTTTCTTAAGTTCAACAGTTGGATATGCTGCGGAAAATGAGTGGAAGGATTGGGGCTTTTACAGTCAAATTCAAGGAGAAGGCAACAGTAAATACAAAGCAGTATATTTAACAGAAGAGGTGTATGAGCATGCCTTACCAAACCTTGCTGATTTGCGGTTAATTGACAGTAATATGCATGCTGTTCCGTTTTTTATTCAGCAGGGTCAAACGCTAGTTGAAGAAAATGAACTTATATATCAATCAGAGCTTGCTGCCACTAAGCAGGAGAATAATGACACAATAATAGACTTTAAAATAGAACCGCTTAGAGAGAATTCCGATATTATCGGAAATATTCTCCTATTTTCTCTGCCGGAGGAGAATTTTTTAAAGCATCTCAATGTTGAGGGTAGTTTTGATGGGTTGAATTGGGAGTCAGTAGTTAGAGATATTATCTACCAAACCGAAAATATCCAAAAAAACGAGATAAACCTCGACAAGCATTATAGGTACACTTATTATCGCATAACAATTCTAGACAATGCGGAAAAAATTAAGCTTTCCGGCTTAAAGTTAGTCTATCGTGATGCAAGCTCAACACAATTAAAGTATGAGAAGAGTACTAGACTTGACTACGATATCAGCGTAGAAGACAGGAAGTCAGTTATTACTTTAAATAATCCTCAGCAACTAAAAATCAAAGAAATTCAACTAGATGTTGAGGGGAATTTTCAAAGAGCTTATACACTTTCTGATTTCAATAACAGAAATATTGCTGCAGACGGCTCTCAGGAAATTTACAATCTTAATTTTCAAAACATTAATATCTCAAACAGCAAGATTCAATTTAATAAAAAACCTGTCTCCACAGAGATGATTACAATTGCAATAGCTAATCTTGATAATCCGCCTCTTAATATTCAGGATATTTCTGTAATCTATTACCTTGATAAAATAGTGTTTGAAGATAATGGAACCGGCTCATACAGGCTGTACTATGGAAATCCGCAAGCAGTCAGACCGCAATATGATATAGATTTATTTCAAAGCTATATCGAAAAAGAAAAGCAGGATACTTTGTCGCTTGGAATAGCTGAACCGATTAATCAGCTAGAAGAGATACCTAATAAAGGGATCTTTGCCTGGTTGAATTGGAAAATAATATTTAACGGTGTTATCATTTTAATTTCGTTAATGCTTATTATCCTTCTCGTCAAAAAGCTAAGCAAAAAGTAAAGAAAGCTTCATTCAGATGGAGTTTTAAACTCCACCTGAATGTTAGTTGCACTTATCCAGAAGTTTAGCGCCGCTTATCTCCCGCTTAAGAAGCGGGAGTATTAGCGGCGGTTAGCTGATGTAACTCAAGTGAATAAAGATAATATATATGAACTTATTATTTATCTATTTATTGGAGAAGGAGACGTTCCTCATCAAGAAAATACAATTTCAAAGATATTATTAGGTTCGTTCGAATGGAATAAGCGTCGTCCATTAAATATAAATGGACGTCAAGGATTCGTTTTAAGTTACACTGGAGATTTTGCTCTTTTTAATAATTCAGATTCTTCTGTAATTCATTATGATAATCTTGATGATTTTTCAACAAATTCTGGAATTGGGTATATATACTTATTTAGATTTATAATTATTGATGGTTTAAGGGATGCACTTGATCCAAAAATGAAGAAATAGGTAATAGAACATTAAAGCCTTCTAGAAATAACAACAATGGGTAATCCTGTTGTTGTTTTTAATAAGGAATTCTACCATAATACATTATAATAGTAGTTAAATAACAAAAAAACAGGCTAACTAAAAACTAGCCTGTTTTTTGTTATTATAGATGTTTAAGGGCAATTTAAATTAGATTTGTTTATTTGCCTTGCCAAAACTTTTATTGGACTTAAAAATTCAGTTGCAGTACGATTCTCTAGTTTTATTGCCTTATGGTAACAAATATCACTACATAGATTACACTCAGAACAGTTGACGCTATTTAACTGGATGATTGTTTGATTTTTCTCTTCGATATGGTTTAAGGCTCCATTGGGACATAATATGCTACAGGCTCCACAAAATTGGCAATTTTCCAAAATAGTAGGTAGCTTTATTACTATTTGCTCGGCTATATGAGGGGTATTTTGAATAAAATTCATTAATACCCTTCTTTTGTTGGTAATAGTCTTTTTTTTGGTTTCTATTGAGACTTTTGCTTGCTCACCACTAAAAGAGTTATCGTCTAGCCAATCATTTACAAGTTTTTTGGGAGTAGCTTTTAACCCGCCAAAGATAGAAGATAAAAATTGTCTTCGTTCTCTGTCAAGCTTTATATCACCAATTTTTTGTATCTGATTCCTAATATGTGAGTTGATTGGTATACTCTTATTAATCAACTCTTTTGCAGATTTAAGTTCATCTTGCCAAACGTTAAAACCATTTTTCAGTTGACAATTAGTGCAGTTTTCATCAGGAAAATAGATCTTTAAGTTGTCAATAAACATTAATTCTAACCAGCTTACCCAAGGAACACTACCTAAACAAGGAACTTCTAAACCAGTAATTTTTTTTTCTTTATTATTGTGAGAACAATAAATATATACCTCTTCATATGATTTAGCGAGATCCGTTGCTTTATCAACAATAGACTTAGGTGATGACGAATTTAATATAAAAGCATCTGTGGGACAAACAGTAGCGCATAACCCACAGTACAAGCAATCTTCAACTTCTATCGATGAATTTTGAAAACTGATTGTTGTAGGGCAAACATCAACACATTTATTACAGCTACTTAGTATTGAGGTTATCCTACTGCAAGAAGAAGAATTAATTGTTAAGTTTTCAAATTGAGTCGTTATAGTTTCTGCGAGTTTAATTAAATTCAACGCCATCACCACCTTTAAAGTCATTATTGTTAATAATTTTTTTGTCTAATTTAGTAAATAGCTAGAAAATGATGTTAATGTAAGATTATAACAATCCATTTATTTGTAGACCAACTACTGAGCTATAGAATAACTCTCTACCGATAATTTCTCCGATAATAAATAGCAGCAGGGTTACAATTAAGAAATTAATTCCATATTTTAGTTTGCGCAGATATACAACTATTAACAGTATAAATGGTAACACAAAACCTAAAATAATCCTAAGCCAAAATGTATTGCTATTGATAATGTTTACAGCTGTAAGATTTGAAGTTGCATCAGAAGATAGTAAAACAGATAAATATAAGGCGTATGTTATAAGATAAGCCCCAAGTGTTCCACCTATGATAATTGGTAAATTTGCTACTTCTTTTTTTGATGTTATCATTACAATCGTTCCTACATATATTGGGCCTAGTAAAGCAGCAGTTAATAAGAAAAATATAATCGGTGAAAAATTATTCCAAGCTGGCATTGAAGGCATAACATAAAGCATACCAGAAGATATAACTCCTGCTACTCCAATGATTGAAGTTATTGTACCAATAGTTTTACGGTTTTTTTCTTTGTCTGCTTTCCATTGTAGGTAATAGAAAACTGTTGCAATTAGGAAAACCCCAAACAATAATACTTCTCTACTTAACCAAGAGGTTTGGATATGTGTTATTGCTCGATAAGCGTTAAGTGGATGCCCTAAGTGAAATAATGAGCCTAATAAACTTAGTGCAGTAATAATTATAATTGATCCACTTATAATCTTACCAGTTGTTAAACTAATATTTTGGCTAAAAACATCTAAAACCCATAGTGTAACAATTGCTCCAACAGCAAGCTGAGAAAAGACTGTAAATATCATTAATGGAAATTCCTGCATTATTCTCCCCTCCTTACTTGTACGCCTATTCTTGGCTTAATAAACCGAACTGAAGGATTTGATATTTTTGGATTAGGGAAACCAGGAAGAGAACTTACAGTTCCTGTTAAATCATAGGTGTTTAAGTCAACAACTTCAATTGCACCAGTTGGGCAAGTTAAAACACAGCCTGGTTTTAATCCTTGATCCTGTCTTTCATAGCACATATGACATTTTTCAACTTTTTTGAGTTGTGTATTAAACTGTGGTACATTATAAGGGCATGCCATTATACACATCTTACAGCCAATACAACGATCATGATTTTGTATAACAATTCCATCTTCACGTTTAGTGTAGGCTTTTACAGGACAAGCTTTTAAGCATTGAGGATTAGCACAATGATTACAAGCAAGAGACATACTTAACCGTGATGATTGTGTATAAGCATCTTCGCTTAAAGGATGGACTTTTCTCCAATTAATATCAGGATCTACTTTATTAAAATTTTTACATGCCATTACACATGAATTACAACCAATACATTTATTGCTATCTACAATAAAGCCTAATCTAGTCTCCATGTTTAATCACCTCACACCTTTTCAATATTTACAAAGTTATCATGCCACGCGAGCCCTGGAGCACCTGTAGCTTTTTGACCCATATCAGAAGAAATAGCTTTTAAAGTGTAATTGACATTAAAATTCTTATCCTTGTACCATGCTTCATAGATCACAACAGTTTCTGGATGTGTATTCTTAGTTAGTTTGGCCGGAACAATTACATAGCCAATGTCATTAAACATTTTTACATTGTCATTATCTTTTATTCCGTACTTTTTGGCTAAAGTAGGATGTATTTCAATGAACGGTTTGTCATTAATTGACTCCATCCAATCTAAATGCTGGAATTGACTATGGATATTAAGTTTCCAATGTGGAGAAATACAACGAATTGGATACTGTGCTGGAGCTTTTAACTCTTCTAAATATATTGGCATTTGGTGATTACCGAATTTTGCCGCTTCTTCTGACCATAATTCATATTTGCCTGATGGTGTTGAGAATTTACCATCCTCCCAGCCGATAAGTCCCTTTTTAGCCTTGATTGTGCCTTTTTCCTTTAGGTCCTTCCAATCTTTCATACCAAATTGGGAATAAATATTTTGATTAAACTCTTTGCCAACCCATTCTTCTAAATCTCCACTTGTTGGGTAGGTACATGATCCAGCCTCTAATTCATTAAGTTTAGCAGAAAGTCCCATAGCTATTTCTACATCACTTTTTGTTTCATATAAAGGTTTAATTGCCTGCTCATTTATGTTCATCCAATAATGCCAGTAAGACACATTAACACCAGGTGTTTCAAATGCTGTTGTTACTGGCAGAACAATATCAGACATTTCAACAGTTGGATTCATATATAAATCAGCTGTTACAACAAGATCCATGGCTTCAAAAGCTTTTTTAACTACGTTAGTTTCTGGATCCTGTGTCATTGGATTACGACAGGCAATCCACATCATTTTAATTGGAGGTTCCTTAGCATTTAATACATCAACAGCAAAGTTGTTAATATTTATTGCTCTATCTGCCCCACCTTGACTACCTTCTGGAGGACTATGAACCATTGCGTGATAGTTAAAGCCCCATGTTTGTAATTGAGCATATTGAGCACCACCGCCAGATTTACCAATATTTCCAGTTATAGCTGCTAATGCATCAATTGTTCTTACGTTATTGCCACCATTATGATGTCGTTGCATACCATATCCGATTAGTATATTTGCAGGTTTTGCAGTCGCATATTCTCTAGCTAAGTTTTCAATAACATATATTGGAACACCAGTTTTTTCTGAAGCCCATTCTATAGTAATGTTATTCTTTACATAACCCAAGAATTCTTGGAATCCAATTGCATTTTCAGCTAACCAATCACCATCATAAAGCTCATTGTCTAAAATGTACTTAGCCATACCCAATGCTAAAGCGCCATCTGTACTAGCATTTAATTGTATATACAAATCAGCTTTTGCAGCAGTATTTGTTAATATAGGGTCTATAACTACTATCTTGGCTCCATTCTTTCTTGCCTCTTCAATGAAGTGCATTGTATGAACAGAAGTCCAAGCATAATTAGCTCCCCAAACAATTATATATTTAGAGTTAACTATATCTTCAGGATCATTGTTGTAGATTGTCCCAAAATCAAAAGTTTGAGCATCAATGCCTGCTGGCCAACAAGGTGTACCTACTGCTCTAGTCGTATAACCGATACTTGACAACATTCCTTCAATACCGTAATGCATTATTTCAAAGTTTCCAGAGTACTTGTCTAAGCAGATAGGTAAGGTGCTTCCATACTCTTCTTTAATTGAAAGTATTTTTTTTGCTATTTCTGTGTATGCCTCATCCCAGCTAATTCTTTTCCAGTTTCCAGAGCCTCGACCATCTTGTCTCATAGGATACTTAATTCTGTCAGGAGAATACACATGACGGGGATAGCTATTACCCTTTACACAAAGCTTTCCTCTGGTAAATGAGTTTTCAGGATTACCCTCAACTCTTGTTATAACTCCTTCTTCTACTGTAGTTAATATAGCGCAGGTATCATAGCAGTTTCTTGGACATGCATTATGAAACACCTCAGTTTTTTTGTCCTGATCTGATTTTGCTTCAATTAAACCGTTAAGATTAAACTCAGATAAGGAAGCTCCAACTCCTACTAATGCACCAGTAGCGACTACACCTTTTAGTAGAGATCGCCTCGAAATATTATTATTCAACAGTTACCCCTCCTCTTATATACTTTAGTTCTTCTTTTTCAAGTTCAATAAATCCCTTAAAAATATATGCCATACCCTTACATATATCAGTTTTACTATTTTCTAGAACAAGATAAATGTGATTTAAAATCCATTTTCCTAGATGACTTTCAAAAAAATCATAATATAATTCTTCGTTATTATTATTTAATAAGTAACAGACAAATTCTAATTCATGTTCAATATGGTCATCCGGCTCCCTGCCTAAATCGTCCACTTGCAGACCAACCATTTCATAAAATCTTCTAACTTGTAACGTTTCTCGTTGCATCGGAAGTTTTTCGGTGTTTCGATAATATGATTCATATGTTGGAGCAAGTATTTTTCCTGGTCCGACAAATAAGCGGTTAAAGTCAAAAATTGCGTTATTAACACTTTCTTCATCTACATCATTTATTAGTGATAAACCAATTTTTATAAAATGATTATCTTTAGAAACAATGTTATCAGTAAGCAAAGTAGTAACATTTGGCCATATGCTCTTATCAAATAATTGGTTTCTGTAATATTTGAGAAAAATCAAATAAAATTGAAAACGAAACTTATTTTGATGGTGTTTAGATTTGTGGTTTTGCACCATGACCACCTCCAGAGTTATTATTCTCAGGTGTTTCTTTAACAGGAGTATTTTCTTCTGGCTTTACAGGTACTTTCTTTTTTGAATAAATATCAACCTTCTCAAAACCTTCATGCATTTCTTCCTCAGTAACCTTATAGACTTTTGGTAATCCAGGAACTATATTTCCTTTATAATTAGAATCTACAACACCACTTTCAATTAATTCAGATGAATTAATCGTTTGACATGCTGAAAGTGCTATTATGCTAGAAATGAACAATAAAATAAGTAAAGCTTTTGATATTTTGGACATAAATTTTCCCTCCTCTCATATTGGGGTTTTTCCTTGAAAACAGTTTCTGTTAAACATTGCACAAAGCATATTTGTAAAATAAGGTTATAAATTAAACAAAATGCTAAGGCTACAAATATGTTTTGAGATAGTATAAGCATACTATTAAATGTTTTTTCTTTGATTGTTTATATATACACAATATCTAGCTTAATTTTGTATAGATGAACAATTAAAAAAAGATACTGCCAGTAGTGTATTGCTGGCAGTATCTTTCCATAAACTCATCTGAAATTTAACATTTAATTTCGCAGTGAATCAATTTTTATGGCAACAAATAAATTCAACCGATCCTCAATATTTTCTAGATCAACATCTAAAATCTTTTCAATCTTCTTTAATCTATAACGTAAAGTGTTAATGTGGATAAATAATTCTGCCGAAGTTGTTTTTAAGTTACCATTTTCCGAAAAGAAACTTCTTAAAGTGTTGAGTAGGTCATTCTCATTATTTTGGTCAACTTCAGTTAATTTACCTAAGTATTCTTGATGAAAATCGTCAAGATTTTCTTGCCGTATATTAGCTAGTAATCTCATAACTCCTAAATCTTCGAAATGGGTAATTTTACATTTGTTATTATTATATTTCCCTAATTCAATTGCAGTTTTTGCTTCTTGATAGCTTCGGTATAAATGAGTTGGCGAATCATAAAATTTACCTATACCCATTAATACATTAAGTTCCTTAATTTCTGATAAGATTTTCTTTTGTATTGTTGCTGCGATTGATTTTATATATTTCTTTTTGTTTTGATTCTCATCATTATCAGGAATTAATATAATAATTTGTCCATTAACTTCTATACATATATAGTTTTGCAGAATAGCACTCATAGTAATATTTATAATATGAAGAACGCTTCCAAAACTTAATGATCCAAGATTATTATCAGTTTTTAATTCTATTATAATAAGCTGGTAAGGGATAGCAAGATTCCAACCCCATATTGCGCCTTGTTTAATAATCGTATTATGAGAATCAAAGTTATTATTTAACAGATCATAAATAAAATTATCTTTATATTTTTTTTCAGTTTTTATAATTAAATCCGTTTTAATTAACTCTGTAATAATTGGTGATACAGCCCTTTTCAATAAAATCAAATTAAACTCAGTTAGTTTTATATTATTTTCATCAACTAATAAATAACCATACTTTGTTCTGCCGGACTTAAGTTTAAGAATGTAGAAGCTATTATTATATTTATTATCCTTAGGTATAGGCTCAAGTTTCTCTACACCTTTTAGGTTTTGATAATTCAGATTTTTATTTTCATTAATCTTTCTATAATAGGATTGTTTGATAAATTCTACTTTATCTTGATTTAATATTTTGCTTTGATTATTTTTTATATTAATTATCTTAAAAAAGGGATCAACAAGAATTATAGGAGTAGTTAGAAATGTCTCTAAGTAGCTTATTAAATATTCAAGTCCAAATTCATTTAGTATTCTTATCAAATAATCATTTGCCGATTGCAAATAATCTAAAAAAACTTCGGCATCTTTTAAATGCTGGATTAATACAGCTGTTTTGTTAACAGTTAAGATTTCTTTAACCTCAGGTAGATAAATAATTGGAATCTGAAGAGTATTGGTGTAATCAATTATTCTTTTTGGTAAATAGGGTTCAGACGAACCAATAATGAAAACAGCAGAAACTTTTTTATTTAAAATTTCAATTATTATCTCATCGGTTATTTTAAAATTTTGCTTATAATTATCAATAATAAGTAATTGATCATGCATTGCATCAGCGGCAATTGTGGAAGTGATTTTTTTAAAAAGTTTACTTTTACCTGACCATCCTCCTAATATTTTAGAATTGGTAAGGGGATCTATTGACAATAATTCTTCGATGGAAACACCTTTAATAAACATAGCTATCTCTCCTAGAGTTTAATCTTTTATCCAGAAACACTTGGTATCTGTAGGTAAAATGAACCTTACAGAAGGATTTGTAAAACGAGCCATTTTTATACCTGGAATAGCTTTAGAAAAATTATTATCTGAATCAGAAAGATTGATAACCTGTAAAGCCTTTGATATACATGAAGAAATACAAGTTGGCTCTAAACCTTGATCTAATCTATCGATGCATAAATTACACTTATCTATTTTTCCAGTTTTTTGGTTATATACAGGCGCACCAAAAGGACAAGCTCCTACACAGCTTTTACAACCATCGCATTTTTGAGGATTATGCAAAACTATGCCGTCACGACGTTTTTGGAAACATCGATTTGGACAGACGCTGATACAGGCAGGATTTGCACAGTGATTACAAGACATTGAAAGATAGCTAAAAACACTTTCTTGGTGATTAGCTAACGGGATTATTTTACGGCGCCTAGTGTCAAAAAGATGATGTTCACTCTGGCAGGCCATTTCACATCCTCTACAGCCAATACATTTACTTAAATCTATCACAAAACCAAATTGTTTAGGAATAATTTTCACCCCACAGACAAAAAATATTTTAACAAGAGAAGTAGGTACTCTGGACTTAATCCATTGTAATTTTAAAGTAGTTTGTTATACTCGTGGTATAAACAATTCTAAACATAGTTTAATATCATTTCAACTATTTTAAAAGTTGTGCATTTGTTTTCAACAAAAAAGGTGGTGAGATAATTGCATTTTGAACAAAGTGGCTATAAAGTTACAAGACATGTATGCCCAAGAAATTGCTATGGAGCTTGTGGAATGTTAGCTTATACTCACCTTGGTGTACTAAAAAAGGTAACTGGTGACCCAAGTCATGGTTATACAAATGGGAAAATTTGTGCAAAGGGATACAGTTATGTGAAAAATGTTTATCACCCAGACCGCTTAAAGTATCCTATGATCCAAGAAGAAAGAAACTCAGGTAATTGGAAAAGAATATCTTGGGATGAAGCTTTAGATATTATTGTTAACAAAATAATTGAATTAAATAAACGATATAATTCTAATCTGTCGTTAGCTCTTAACAAATATTCCGGAAATTTTGGTATTATGCATTACGCAGTAGAAGGGTTGTTTAATAGCTTAGGAGCTACTACTCAAGCAATTGGTTCCCCATGTTGGTCTACTGGATTAGATGCAAATTACTATGATTTTGGTTCCCATCAAACGTCTGATCCAAGCGAGTTAAAAAGGGCTAAGCTAATAGTTTTGTGGGGAGTTAATCCGGCTTGGACTGCAGTACATTCTATGCCATTTATTTATGAAGCAAAGGAAAACGGGGCAAAGGTTGTAGTTATTGATCCAGTTTATACTAGTACAGCTAAAAAAGCAGATTTGTATATTCAAGTTCGTCCCAGCAGTGATGGGGCTTTAGCCATTGCTATTGCAAAGATTATATTAAATAAAAACTTACAGGATAATGATTTTATTAAAAATTATACCTATGGCTTCGAACATTTTAAAGAATATTTGAAAGAGTTTGATTTAGAAGTAGCAGTTGAATTGTCAGGGCAATCTCTTGAGGTTATCGAAAATTTAGCTAATATGTTTGGAACAACTAAACCTATATTTATCTGGACTGGCTTTGGATTACAAAGGCATGTTAATGGTGGACAAAATTTAAGAGCTATCAACGCTTTAGGGGCTATTACAGGAAATATTGGAGTGATGGGTGGAGGTGTACACTTTGCACAACAAACTACTTGGAACTTTAATTTTAATATATTAAATAAAAATCAAACCTTTAATGAAAAAGTACAGATTCGCAAAGTGAATATTAATAATTTTTCAAAAGAATTAAAGGATTTGACTGATCCTCCTGTCAAATTTTTATGGGTTTCATGTCGAAATTTACTTACACAAGACACTAGGAAAGATATATTGTTAGATGTTCTAAAAAATATTGAGCTAATTGTTAACGTAGACCATTTTTTAACAAAGACTGCTGAATATTCTGATATAGTCCTACCAGCGACAACACATTTTGAAGAAATGGATGTAGTTCCAGGGTATTGGCATCATTGGATAGGAATTAATCAGCAAGCTATTGAGCCTTATTATGAAAGTAAAAGCGATTTAATGATAGCTCAACTTATATCTAAAAAATTGAATAAGTTAATTCCTGGATTTTGCGATTTTCCTGAGTTAGGAAAAGCAGCTGATTTTATAGAAAAAGAGTTTAATAAAGAAATGTATGATCTATTGGAAATAAACCATTGGTCAGAATTAATTGAGGGTCCAAAAAGAGCTAATATTCCTTTTACTGCTTGGCAAGATAAAATATTTCATACACCATCCAAAAAATATGAGTTTTATGCTGATTTAGCTAAAAACAAATATTTACCTCCAATACCTAGTTATAGTTCAGGGGTAGGTCCGAGTAAAAAGTATCCTTACTGGTTATTAACCCCTCATGCACAACAGAGATTAAATTCTCAATTTCAAAAAATAGAATGGGCGTTAAATGATAGTCCTGAACCAACAATCTATATAAATCCAAAATTAGCAGAAGAAAAAGGTTTGAAATCAGGGGACATGGTAGTTATATTTAATGAATTTGGCCAACTAACTATAAAAGTTAAACATTCAAATGACATTGCAGCAAATACTATTCTTTATTATCAGAATAGCAATTCTAATAATGAATTAACGATAAATAACTTAATTCCAGGATTTTTAACTGATATGGGACAAGTTTCTACTGGATCAGAAGGAGTTGCATTTTATGATGCCTTTGTTGATATTGAAAAATATAATTTTAATCACAAATTAAGTATTTTTTAAACTTTGGATCCAGAACTGACGCGCAAATCTTAAGGTGAATAACTGAGGTGGGATTTTACGCAATAACCTTTGGCTAATTCTTCTTGTGTCATGCCTCTCAATAGCCGGTAATATTTTATTATTTCACCGATATTCATAAATCACCCTCCAAAATTATGTCCCCAATGCTTAAAAAAACAGTTGAACTTTTGTTGTAGAATATCTATTATTAGGAAGTGTGAATTTTTAAAAGCGAGGAACTAAACCAGACAGCTAACCGTCCCCTTGCCAGAACCGCAGGAAACCAAACCAGACAGCCAACCTGTCCCCTTGACTGCACATGCTTGAATAGATCAAACCGGACAATGAACCTGTCCCCTTGCCCGATAAGCGAACAGGTCTTTGACTAGGAAGGATAGAATAGATTGAAGCTAAGTGATAAACGTTTCATCATATTAATAGTCTCTATAAGTGTTTCAGGATTTAGTCAGGGCTTGCTGCTGCCTCTTTTAGCTGTTTTATTAGAAAAACAGGGGATTAGTGCGACCTCTAATGGCTTAAGCGCTACTGCTTTATATGTGGGAATGCTTGTCGCTTCGCCTTTTATGGAAGCTCCAACTAGGAGATACGGTTATAAGACGATGATTATCTTTGGGATGAGCTTAGTAATTGGCTCGGTATTGTTATTCCCGGTCTTTGTTAATTTTTATTTTTGGATTGTTCTGAGGTTTGTAGTAGGTATCGGTGATACTGTAATTCATTTTGCGACACAGGTTTGGATTACTTCGACAATTGAACCTAGCCTGCGGGGAAGAAGCATATCTCTTTATGGGCTCTCCTATGGGGTTGGTTTTGGGGTTGGGCCATTAGGACTATTGCTTTTACCTTTTGGACTCTTTGTACCATTTATTGTTGCTACTCTTCTGTTCCTGCTAGTTTTGTTCTTAATATTAAGACTTACGAATGAAAGACCTGTAAGCAGCGAAGCAAGTTCTGCGAATAAGCGCTATTTAAGAGTATTTACCTTGGTCGGCTTTGCTTTAATGCCAATGTTGATATATGGCTTTTTGGAGTCTACATTAAATAACAGTTTCCCGATCTATGGCTTGAGAACCGGTATAACTGAAGGGCAGGTCTCTATGCTACTTTTTGCTTTTGTGTCGGGTAGTCTAATATTACAGTTTCCTTTAGGTTATATTAGTGATTTGATTGGTAGAAAAAAGGTTTTGACAATTGTGACTATTTGTGGAGGCTTATTATTTTTTGCTGTGCCCTTCGCAGAAACAGTTTTTCAGTTATCTGTAATATTTATTATTACCGGTGCGATGTTGGGTTCGATTTTTTCCCTTGGGTTAGCTTATGTTGCCGATCTACTTCCGAAAGGCTTATTGCCAACAGCTAATATTATTGGGGGAATTCTCTTTGGAGTCGGTAGCATAATTGGTCCGTACTTCGGGGGAATCATAATTGCTTGGATAAATCCCGAGAGTTTGTTTATTTATTTAGCTTTGGTTGTACTCTCTTTTCCGCTTTTATTAAGCATCGAATCGCTTTTCAGAGACAAGAAAAGTTTGCTTCCAGATTCCTAGTCTCATTAACTGATGAGGTGAAATTTGTAAAGCGAGACTTATTCAGGTGGAGTTTTAACTCCATCTGAATTTAGTGAGACTTATTTCGAGGATTGAAACAACTCCCTTTTACGGTGTTGAGGAGGGAGTCTTGTTGAAACCGAAGATCAACTTTTTTCAAAAATGAAGGCTGCTAAAAAAATCAGCAGCCTTCATTTTTTAAGTAAAACGGCAATAATAGGGCATGCTCTAGTTATGAGCAAGTATTGCGGCATTTACAACTCCTGCGCCTTGAGCGAAATGAGAAATATTTCGTAGTTTTAATGCGGAACTGTTCATAAAATAGTAAAGATCACGTGGAGGCATATTAGGGTATTTGCTTAGCATTAAGGCAGCAACACCTGTTACGTGGGAAACAGCCATTGAAGTACCGCTTAATTCTCTAAAGGAATTATTTAACCAAGTGGAAACGATTTTTTCGCCAGGAGCTGCTATGTTGACTCCGGGACCAATAGTGCTAAAATCGGATATTTCGTTATCCTTGTTAATTGAGCTTACGGCGATGGTTTCATTAAACTGTGCGGGGTATTCTAATCTGCCTCTAGTTCCTTTGTTACCGGATGCTGCAACCATAATTAGACCTGCTTGATGGGCGCGGATGATTGCTTCTCTAAAAGCAGGACTAGGCTCATTAAAGCCAAAGCTCATATTTACAACATGCATTTTATTATCAATACACCAATCAATCGCTTTTATAATATCGGAGAGCTTGGCATTACCATCTTTATTAAAAGCTTTAACAGCAAAAAGATCGACCTTTGGAGCAACGCCTACCACGCCAAGTTCGTTATTTACTGCTCCGATTGTACCGGCTACATGGGTACCATGCCCATTATGATCATAGGGCGGTAAAAAGGGTTTTAAGATATTAGCCCCACCCTTGACGTTTTGTTCTAAGTCCGGATGATCAAAGGCAATACCAGTATCTATTACAGCGACACGAACTCCCTTTCCTTGCGAGAATCGCCAAGCTTTATCCGCCCCTATTCTTTTTATTCCCCAGGGAATCACTTGGGATTTTGGAGATATTTTGCCCATAAAGGGGACATATATCGTTATTTCAAGATCTGGCTCAATAGAAAATATGTCCGGATGTTTTATGAAGTTGCCGATATGGGAATTTTTCGGGAATAAACCAATTAAAGCATTCAGCTTTCGCAGATATTTGAGATCCTTAGATTGACAGAATCGCAAATCTCTAATACAGCTATCAGGAGTGGCGTTTGGTTTCATTAGTAAGATTTGCCTAACATAATCTTCGTTCGATCCCCTGTGCCGAAAATATTTACGGGGATCAATAGGCGGAAGCCAACGATGAGGAGCCATTTTAGCAACTCCTTTCTATTACTTTCTTTTTTTTCTAGCCGTAAAATCGATCGCCTGACTTAATTTTCTCATTTGTTGGTCTGTAACAAGATTTTCTTTTTTTAGGAAATCAAAGGCTGCTCCGGGACTTCCGGTGGTTTGAATTTCTTTTGCCAAATTTTTTAATTGGTCTTTACTTGCCGGAGCGTTTGTTACCTGCTGGATATATTCCAAAACCCCCTCCGTACCGCGTGTTTCCTTAACTTTTTTGGCACTATCTAAAAAATTTGATAATTGTTCTTCAGTCATAACTTCTTGCCCCATAACAGCATTTATTAAATCTGCAAAATCCTTTTTTGTTGGTTTTCTGTTAGTCACTAACATTCCTCCTCCTAACTATATTTCTGCTTCGTCGAAACACTACTTCGTTGGAATATGACCGTTGTGCTCGAAGGGTGCGACCATATTCTGAGCACTACGCCGATTATTCTTCTATGATCGAAGATGACCGTTGTGCTCGAAGGGTGCGACCATATTCTGAGCACTACGCCGATTATTCTTCTATGATCGAAGATGACCGTTGTGCTCGAAGGGTGCGACCATATTCTGAGCACTACGCCGATTATTCTTCTATGATCGAAGATGACCGTTGTGCTCGAAGGGTGCTCCTTTACAATATAACTTACTAGCAAAATGAATAATTGGTGATAGGGAGCCGCCCATAAGTAAGAAAAAAGAAGAAAATAGGCGGCTAAGAAAAAAAATATAAATGGGCGAAACGTCGATAGCTCTAGGTCATAGCATATATAGAAGAATGTAGTTTTTTGGGATGTAAGAGGAGGGACTTCGAGGTGAGCTCAAAACCCGGTGCAAAGACAAGAAAAACTAGCAGAAAACCACCACAGCGACGAACACCACGGACCTTAACCGTGGAAGCCCACGAACCCAAAAGTGGGTTGCCGGCAATAATAACCGAAGCATTTAATAACAAGAATATTGATGTTGTTGGGAAGATTGATGATATGCGGGCAATGACTAAAGAATTATCTATTATGGCTAGACAGCTTGAACAGTGGGTAGGGATAGCCTATACAATTGGTATGGCCTTTAAGGATAATGGAATTTTAAAGGAACTGATGAAGGCAGTTTCCAGTGTCGGAACTGGGGAAGGATCGAATACTAGAAGCAGAGAGGTAGAAAGACCACAGCAAAAAGAAAGAAAAGCAGGTCCGCCACCCTTTCCGCTACCTTTCTTTCGACAGCAGGAACAGGAACGTGAGCAGGAGCGTGAGAATTACGAAGAAAACAGCTATCAAGAAGACCGAAGCAATGACAAAGGTCCGTCAAAAAGTATAAATTTCATGGAAATTTTATCTAACCCAGCTTTCCAAGAAATTGTATCAAAAATATTTTTAAGTAAAAAATAATTTAACAAAAAGAGAGTCGATATATGATTTATATCGACTCTCTTTTTTGAGTGTTAATTGATGAGCCTCTAGGCTGTATTTCGGAGATAGAATATCTCCAGAAGCTGGGTATTTCCTTGTTATAGAATTATTTTCGCATAAATTCCTCAGGAAATATAAACCAAAAAATCACAATTAGTACTAGGATAAATAGAAGAAGGTGTCTTGGACTAGACCACATCTATACACAGCTCCTTCCTATCGAATTAGGGTTCTTTAGCTGTCTTAATCCTAATCTATGCATATGGAGGTTCTGTGTATTAGGACATTTACCCATTTTAAAAAAAATAGGCATTTAATTGTTTTTTTGATATGATGTAATGTGAGGCTTAAACAGATGGAGTCTTGTCGAAACCGAAGATAAATAATCTTATGCTAATAAGTAAAGGAGATTTTGGGACCAATGAGCATATTTGTTTTTGCGTTGGTTGGCTATTTCATTGGATCAATACCAACTGCTTTAATTGTTTCAAAGAGAAGAAAAATCGATATCCGGAAGCACGGAAGCGGAAATATTGGTGGAACGAATACCTTTAGAGTATTAGGGAAAAAAGCCGGTTTTTTTGTTTCTATTACGGATATTATTAAAGGAGCAGTTCCAGTTTTGCTTGCCGGTTACTTTGCCGGAGAAGTTGAGGCGGCAGTTGCTGGTGCCTTTGCCAGTATCGGTCACTCATACTCTGTTTATGTGGGATTTAAAGGTGGAAAAAGCGTTGCTACAAGTGCAGGTGCGATGCTTGTCTTAAGCCCGCTAGCTGTTTTGATTGGTCTAACTGTTTTTGCGATTGTGCTATTAGTAAAAAAATATGTTTCACTTGCCTCAATGCTTGCAGCGGTGACAGTCGTACTGTACATTTTAATCTTCGAAGACCTGCTGACGGTAAAACTAGCAACTCTCTTCTTTGCCAGCTTTATTATTCTGCGTCACCACTCCAATATTAAAAGGCTAGCAAAAGGGGTCGAAAATAAAGCCTTTCAAAAGAAAAAGTGAACTCGTTAGGCTAGAACTGAACTTCGGGGAATCAGATGGAGTCTTGTTGAAACCGAAGATAATTACAGATATAAAGAGGAAGTCACCCGCTGGGTGACTTTTTACTATTGGTAGGCTAGAGTCGATGACCCCCTTTAAAAAGCAAAAAGAACCGTCCCCTTCGCTTCCTCTCTGATTCAGAAGATAAAACTTTCACTCTACCAGCTTCTAAATTGCGGACTAGCCCCATATACATGCAATAAGTAAAAAAATGCATGTAGGCGGGGGGATCCAAGTGGTTTATTATAAGTGGTTTAAGGCGGCGGCTTCAATCCTTCTTTTAGCTGGACTACTAACATCTGCATTTGTTGTAAAGGCGGAAGAAGCAGAGGAGATTTATAGTCGCTTAGCCCTTGGGGAGAGAATCTTTAAGGAGCGAGAGTTTGTTCCGGAAAAAGTGAAAACAGTCTATTTAACCTTTGATGATGGTCCAAGTAAATTAACTAACAAAGTTTTAGATATTCTATTAGAGAAGGATATTCAAGCAACCTTCTTCGTGATCGGTCAGACAGCCGAGCAAAATGAGGACATTCTAAAGAGAATTATCGATGATGGGCATTCGATCGGCAACCATACTTACTCCCATAATTATAAGTACCTCTACAAAAGCTTCTCGAATTATTGGGAGGAGATTCAAAAAACAGAGCAGATAATTCTTGATGCCACGGGAATCAGAACCTCCTTAGTTCGCACACCCGGCGGAACCTACAAGAATTGGGATAGCTTTTATTTTTATTATATGGATCAGGCTGATTACCTGATCTACGATTGGAATGTTGATAGCGGTGACGCCACACAGACCGGTAAATCAACAGCGGATATTTTTAAAACAATAAAAAGCTCCAAGCTAAGCGATAAATTGATTGTCTTAATGCATGACAGTTCCGGACATCAGAATACAGTAGAAGCTTTGCCGAAAATAATCGGCTACTATGCGGCGTTAGGCTACCAATTTGCCCGCTTGACAAGCGAAGTTATGCCGATAATTCAACCTCCAACCCCCACGCGTTGGATTAGGGAAGATGAATATGCTCTAAGAAGTAATTTTCAAAGAGATCTACCAGAATCAATTGTGCAGGGGAGCAATGATAGTGAAATAACTTTTGTATCTCAAAAACAAGATCCGCCGATTGAAAGTCTTGTAAATAATATAAATGAAAAAAAAGTAGATATTTGGGAGACTCAACCCTTTCATCGAAAAATCGCCGAGGCCTATTACGACTATAATAGCAGAGAATGGTGGATATCATTAAATCACCTGCAAAGGTTGCTGAGTATTAATATTTCTTCGAATAGTTCAAATCAAGTATTATGGTTGAGTGATGAGCATACTACGGCTTTTTTACTGTATGATCAACCGTTTTACTTATTTAACCAGGGAAGGCTAAAAAAATACAGTAGCTTAACAAGGAAGGGTCAAGAGTGGTTTGTTCCATTAAAACCGTTAGCAGAACAGTTTAAATTGAATCTGCATTGGAATCAAGGTCTAAATTATTTAATAGCGGCTAAGGATTTCTATTTAGATTAACTAAATATAGCTAGGATTTTTGTGGCAATTTTGTATATAATGAAACGGAGAAGAGATATTTTATCAAAGGGGGCAGGATTTATGGACGAGCGTATGCAAATGTTTAAAGAATTGACTGAGGCGCATGGAGCTGCTGGATTTGAGAAGCCTGTAAGGGAAATTATGCGGAAGTATATCGGCAAATATACCCGAGAGATTGTCCAAGATAATCTGGGAGGGATATTTGGAGTTCGCAAGGGTAATCCTTTCGGACCAGTTGTAATGGTTGCCGGGCACATGGACGAAGTAGGATTTATGGTTACGCAAATAACCGATAAGGGTTTTATTAAATTTCAACCTTTGGGCGGATGGTGGAGTCAAGTATTGCTTGCTCAAAGAGTTAGTATTTTAACAGCTGAGGGGGAAATAGAAGGCGTGATTGGTTCGTTGCCACCGCATATTCTCTCAGATGAGGTGAGAAATAAGCCGGTAGACATCAAAAAAATGTTTATCGATATTGGTGCCGATAATAAAGAAGATGCAGAAAAAATGGGAATTCGCCCTGGCCAGCCGATTGTACCAGTCACTCCATTCCAAGTAATGGCGAATCCGAAAAAGCTGATGGCGAAAGCTTGGGATAATCGTTTTGGTTGTGCTTTAGCGATTGATCTGTTAGACAGTCTGAAAGATGTTGAACTGCCGAATACTTTATATGTTGGAGCAAACGTTCAGGAGGAAGTGGGCTTGCGTGGTGCTCAAGTAGCGGCAGAAATGATTAAACCTGACATCTTCTTTGCTTTAGATGCCGGTCCAGCCGGTGATATGCCCGGTGCTCCGGAGGATGCGATGGGTAAGCTGGGGGACGGAGTTTTAATTCGGATTTTTGACAGAACCTATGTAACCCATAAGGGAATGCGGGAGTATATTCTTGACACAGTAGAATCACTTGGGATCAAGCATCAATATTTTGTCTCTCAAGGAGGAACTGATGCCGGTAGAGTGCATTTGCATGGTCGCGGGGTACCGTCGCTGGTAGTGGCCGTTCCTTCGAGATATATTCATAGCCATGCTTCAATTATTCACTATGAGGATTATTTAGCTGCTAAAGAGACTTTAACGGCCTTAGTTAAAAATTTAGACAGCAGTACATATGAGACGATTCTAAGCAAGGCCTAGTAGTTTAAAGGGGGTACCCTTCGAGCACAACGATCATATTCCAACGAAGGAGTGTTCCGACGAAGCAGGAATATATTTAAAGGGGGTTATTTAATGGATAAAAACCTTAGAGAGGTAGTAGCAACTTTTTCGATAGTCGGTTTTGATCCGGGAAGTGGTGAGTTGGGAATTGCTGTGCAATCGAAATTCCTAGCTGTAGGGGCAGTAGTACCTTTTGCTAAAGCAAATGTTGGGGCGATTGCAACTCAGTCATGGGCAAATACTTCCTATGGTCCAGAGGGTCTTAAACTGCTTGAAGAGGGAAAAACAGCCCAAGAGGTCTTAGATATACTGATAGCCAAGGATCAGGATCGAGCTTTACGTCAAGTAGGAATAATTGATGCAAAAGGCAATGCTGCCTCCTATACAGGTGAAGGTTGCCATGATTGGGCTGGTCATTATGTAGGCAAAAATTTTGCCGCTCAAGGTAACATTTTGGTAAGTAAAGAAACTGTAGAAGCAATGGCTGATACCTTCGAGGAGAGTACAGGTAGCTTAGCTGAAAGATTGCTAAAAGCCTTAGAAGCTGGCGGGAAGGCTGGCGGTGATTCGCGGGGAGAACAATCAGCTTGTCTCTACGTTGTTAAGGACAAGGGAGGATACGGGGGTTTTAATGACCGTTACATTGATTTGCGTGTTGATGATCATCAGACTCCAATTCAAGAGTTAATCAGGATTTATCAGCTGCAAAGGCTTTATTTTTCGAAGCCTGACCCAGAAGATATTATGACTATCGATACTGAGATGCGAGAGGATATAAGCAGGCAGCTGGTTGACTTAGGGTATGCTACAGACGCAGAGTCACTAATAAACGAAGATGAAAAGTTTTATACGGTTTTGACAGCCTTTATCCATACCGAAAATTTTGAAGAGCGTGAATTGGAAAAAGGGCTTATTGATGCAGGAGTCCTAGACTACATGATGAGAAAAGAATAGAGTCATCTCAAATAAAGCCATCCTTTACGGATGGCTTTAAATATTTTCAGATCAGCTATCTCAAAAATTATAAGACGAAACTTTTTCAAATGGAGTCTAGTTGGAATCGAAGATAAAAGTGGGCGAATTATTGAAAAATAGTACTTTTTTAGTTTGCACTATTATGATAGAATAAAGTTAACAATAATTTCTGAATCTTTAAAAAATTATCGAGTTATTAGGTTATTAAGGTTTTAAAAAAAGAAGGAGGGGAAGTTTTTATGAATAAAATCTGTTGTGGTGCAAGTAAGATTGGCGCTGTTACTACCGTGAATTTAGATAATATCGTAATCCATCACGTTCCTGTTCTTTATTGTCCAGTATGTAAAGACATAAAACCCCATCCTAAGATTAAAGACAACCTGAATCTAATTGTTGATATCGCAAAAGATGATGGATTAAAGGAAATTGATTTAAACTACTACTTAAATTGGATTAATTACGAAGAGCTATTTGAAGTCTGTTCTACGGTTGATAATGGTGATTGGCATGATGTCGTTCAGTCGCAAGTTGATATATCTTTAGATCTGTTATCCTTTGCCAGATTGATTAAGGATACTCAATGGGAAGAGGATCTAAAACAACGTCTCTCGGTCTTAAGCAAGCACAGGGATGTAACAAATCATCGATAACTTCCACAAACACTTTCCCAAACTGGGAGGGTGTTTTTTTGTGTTTAGCAAATTACCTGCTTCTCAAATACTGGTATAAGATCAAAGAATAAGGGTTAATCTGAATGGGAAGAGTAAGGTTACAAAAACAGCCAGACACTTTAGGCATCTGGGAGTGAAAGAAATGAGTACAGCAATTTGGCTTTTCATCAGTATAACTATTCTAATCGCCATAATAACAGGTCACTATTTTTTTATTGAAAGGCCGAAGTTGTTGGCTAAAATGAACTCCAATGTAATTCGTCTGCAGTCCGATGGGGTGGACTACATTCTTTATACCGGGAAAGTAACGGAGTTAATTAGTGAATACCATCGCTATATTGCTAAAATGGATGTTGTCGTTTATAGCAAAAGTCTGTTTATTGGTTTTTTGGAGCCGCGAAAAGCATATATGGAGATACCTGCCAAAGCTATTGAAACAGTCAAATATAACCCCAATAAAATTATTATTAGTTGCTCTGAACAGTTAGCCGGAACCAAAAAGATAATAATTAAAGGGAATTCCACAAAGGAGCTTTATCTGCTTTCCAAAAAAATTGACTTTATTAGCAGGAGATCTAAAAAGGTCTCGGCCTTTTAATCTTACCCAACAGGTAACATTTACCGAAAGTTTGCCTGGAGATTACTCTTGACAATTAATAGTTATCGGTTTAATATGATATCTATTCAATTAAATATTTGATTCTCTTATCCAGAGAGGTGGAGGGACTGGCCCGATGAAACCCGGCAACCAATCATACATACATTGTATGATCATGGTGCCAATTCCTGCAGGACTATTATTGTTCTGAAAGATGAGGGAAGGGTCGTAATATGTCTAAAAATACTATGTCCTTTCTGATTCAATCAGAAAGGACTTTTTTGTGTTCATTTACCGAGGGGTTGACTAATTAGTAATAAGAAATGGGCGTGAGTAAAATGATTAGGCTTAAGCAAATTAAGAAGGTATTTCAGTCCAAAGAGCAGACGGTGGTCGCTTTAGAGGAAATCAACTTGGAAATTGCCAAGGGTGAGATTTTTGGAATTATTGGTTACAGCGGTGCGGGAAAGAGTACGTTAATTCGAATAATTAATCTATTAGAGAAACCGACTTCTGGTGAAGTCTGGGTTGATAATTTACGAATCGATCGACTAAGTCCGGAAAAGTTAAGAAAGGCTAGGCAGCAAATCGGAATGATTTTTCAACATTTTAACCTGCTTGCCTCGCAAACGGTGGAAAAAAATATCGCTTTACCCTTAGAAATTGCCGGAGTACCTAAAGATAAAATTAAGCAACGAGTAGCTGAGCTATTGGAATTGGTTGGCTTAAGTGATAGGGCTTCCTCCTACCCAGCACAGCTTAGTGGGGGACAAAAGCAAAGAGTGGGGATTGCTCGGGCTTTAGCTAATTCACCAAAGGTTTTGTTGTGCGATGAGGCTACCTCAGCGTTGGATCCCAAGACAACAAACTCGATACTTAGCCTGTTAAAAGAGATCAATCACCGTCTGGGGATCACGATAGTTTTGATTACCCATGAAATGCCCGTTATTGAAAAAATATGCGATAAGGTGGCAATCATTGATGAGGGAATAATCGTGGAAGAAGGTTTTGTTGCCGAGGTCTTTAACAATCCGAGTAAAGCTGTGACAAAGGAATTTGTGAGACAGGTTAATTATCTGGAGCGAGAATATTTGCCAAAAAATTATCAGGGGGTGGGGCGAATTGCTTGCGTCTAGAGAGTGGCTTCAACTTTGGGAAGCATTTTTAGAAACTATTTATATGGTTAGTTTGTCCGGAGCCTTTTCGATCTTGTTAGGAGCCCCCTTGGGAATTATTCTAGTGCTGACCGATAAAAAGCAGCTGCTTGAGAATGCAGTAGTAAACAAGGTGGTAGCAGTGATAGTTAATTCTTTTCGCTCAATTCCTTTTATTATCTTAATTGTGCTTCTAATCCCTTTTACTCGGTTAATAGTGGGTATTAGTATCGGCCCAACAGCAGCGACAGTCCCTTTGATCGTAGGAGCTGCTCCATTCTTCGCTCGTTTAGTGGAAACAGCCTTACGGGAGGTTAATCGAGGAGTTATTGAAGCTGCTCTATCGATGGGAGCCAGCAATTGGGAAATTATTAGAAAGGTTTATTTGAAAGAGGCTTTGCCAGCGATCGTTTCGGGAATTACTGTAACGATAGTTGCTCTTATAAGTTACTCAGCAATGGCAGGCGTAGTAGGAGGAGGTGGTTTAGGGGATTTGGCTATCAGGTATGGGTATCAGCGCTATAACCTGCCGGTAATGATTGTAACTACATTGGTGATAATTGCTTTAGTCCAGATCATGCAGACTATTGGCGATTATGCAGCAAAAGTTTTAGACAAGAGATAAAAAAGAAAAATACAGAAGGGTGATATGAAAATCATGAAAAAATACTTACTATTAATTATTGTTGTTTTAAGTTTAGTTCTTACAGCGTGCAGCAACACTTCAACAGAGGTTGCAACTGAAAGCTCCGACCAGCCTGTGACACTAAAAGTTGGTGCAACCTCAATTCCTCACGCAGAAATCCTTGAGGAACTTAAGCCAACTTTAGAGAAACAAGGTATTAAACTAGAGATTGTGGTATATCAGGATTACGTACTTCCTAATACTGATTTGGCAGAAAAGCAGATTGATGCTAACTATTTTCAGCATATCCCATATTTAGAATCCTTCAGCAGCGAACGCGGACTTGATTTAACATATATCGCCAAGGTGCATATCGAGCCAATGGGAGTATACTCTAAAAAATATACTAGCTTAGAAGATCTTCCAGAGGGCGCAATAGTGGCTATTCCCAATAATCCCTCAGGTGTTGGTCGTTCTCTAGCTTTGTTGGAAAGTGCCGGTTTATTGAAGCTTAAAGCCGGGGTAGGAGTAAATGGTACTGTCCAAGATATTGCTGATAATCCTCGAAAATTAGAGATTAAAGAGCTGGATGCGGCAATATTACCAAGAACCCTAGAGGATGTTGCAATTTCTGTAATCAATACCAATTATGCTTTAGAAGCTAATTTAAACCCAGTAAAAGATGCCTTGTTTATCGAAGACGCCGAATCACCTTATGCCAATGTCTTAGCGGTTAGAACTGAGGATAAAGAGAATACGCTTTTAAATAAATTAGCTGAAGCATTAACTTCGCAAGAGGTTAAAGATTTTATTGAGAAAAAGTATGATGGAGCAGTAGTTCCTGCATTTTAGTTAATGCGTTTTTAGATAACCTCCCCCCCATAAGAGTGTAGAGAAACCGGTGGTTTTTCTACACTCTTTAATTTATATGATATTTTTTTGAATTAACAGGATAAAACTAATATAATTAATTTGTATTTTATAACGCGCTCCGTCGTCCATTACCTTTCTTTTAAGAAGTAAATAATGAAGAAAGGTAATTCCCAAAGGTCGCTACTTTTATAAAATACAAATTACAACAATTAAGTAATTACAGGAGGGACATAATTTGAAGCTAGACCTAACTAAAGCAGTAGCTAAAAACGAGATTAAGCAGCTGGAGCCTTTTGTTCAGGCTGCCCATCAACTGCTGCACCACAAGAACGGAGCGGGCAGTGAATTTACCGGATGGCTGGATTTACCTGACCATTATCCGGAATCTGAAGAGTATTTGCAGATTAAAGAGGCGGCAAAAAGAATTAGGGCAAATTCCGACGTTTTAATCGTAATTGGCATTGGTGGCTCTTATATGGGGGCAAAAGCGGCCATTGAGTATTTATCCCATACCTTTTACAATCAGTACGTGCAGCAGACAAAGAAGAGTCCGGAAATCTATTTTGTCGGGCAGAATTTAAGCGGCAAATATCTGAAGCAGCTCTTGGACATGCTGGAAGATAAGGATGTTTCGATTAATGTGATTTCTAAGTCCGGAACAACAACCGAACCGGCAATTGCCTTTCGGATTTTCCGAAAATGGTTAGAAGCCAAGTATGGAAAAGCAGAAGCAAGTAAGCGGATTTACGCCACTACTGATCAGAAGAAGGGAGCCTTAAGAACTTTAGCCCAAAAGGAAGGCTATCAGACCTTTGTGATTCCCGATAACGTGGGAGGACGATTCTCTGTCTTAACTGCAGTAGGCTTATTACCAATTGCCGTGAGCGGAGCAGACATTGATCAAATAATAGCAGGAGCTAGAAGTGGGTATCAGGAATATCAAGAAACAGCTATCGAAAAAAATGCCTGCTATCAATATGCAATCGCCAGAAATATTCTCTATAATCAAGGAAAAACTACTGAGCTGTTAGTTAATTATGAGCCCTCTTTACATTATATCGGAGAATGGTGGAAGCAGCTCTTTGGTGAAAGTGAGGGCAAAGATTACAAAGGAATCTTCCCTGCCAGTGTTGATTTTACAACAGATCTGCATTCGATGGGGCAGTATATCCAAGCCGGTAGAAGGAATCTCTTCGAAACTGTTCTAGTCGTCGATGATTCTGGAATAGACATAGATATTGAGGAAGAGAATGAGGATTTAGACGGCTTAAACTTCTTAGCGGGTAAAACAGTCAATTACGTAAATCAGAAAGCTTTTGAAGGAACCGTACTAGCCCATGTAGACGGCGGGGTACCGAACATTATTCTGACGATACCTTCATTAAACGAGTTCTCTTATGGCAAGTTAATCTATTTCTTTCAAAAGGCTTGTGCAATAAGCGGATATTTACTAGGAGTTAATCCGTTTGACCAACCGGGGGTTGAGAAATATAAAAGGAATATGTTTGCCCTTCTAGGTAAGCCTGGATATGAAGAACTGCAAGAGCAGTTAACTAAACGCCTAAAAGAGGAGTGAATATCTTAAAAATATTCATAATCACTTGTCGGGGAATATTTTTTGCAGTATAATTTAATTAGTTTTCTTAACTCTTAAGAAAAGTATTAAATAAAAGCGACTTATTCAGATTGAGTCATCAAGAAATCGAAGATAAACGTAGGTGAGACATTTGGTTACTGGAAATTATGAAGTGATAAAATCGATAAACACCAGCTTAGTGCTTGACGCCCTAAGAATAAATACTGAGCTCTCCCGTTCAGATATTGCGAGGATTACGGGGTTAACCACTGGAACAATTTCCAACATCTCGTCTAAACTGCTCGAGTTGGGATTAATTAAGGAGTTAGGGGAGAGTAAGCTCAGCAGTGGGGGTCGAAAACCGGTTCTCCTCAGCTTAAATGAAGAGGGTGCATTTGCCATTGCAGTGGATATTCGTACCTCCTTGATTGAGGTTAGGCTGGTCGATTTGACTGCGAAGACAATTAACAGTGTGCAAAAAAACGGAGCTCTTTCACAAGATGAGGGAAGCAAGTTCATCATTGAGTCAATAAAGTCGCTATTGCAGTTGCATAATATCGCAGGTAAATTGCTAGGAATCGGCATAAGTATTCCCGGTTGGGTGGATTACCGAGTTGGCAAAATAATTAAAGTCCCTAATTTGCTTGGCTGGGAGAATTACCCGATCAAGCAAGAACTGGAGGATATTTTTTCCGTACCTGTCTACATTGAAAATGATGCTAATTTATCAGCTTTGGCGGAATTATGGTTTGGAAAAGGGAAACAGCATAATCAGATGATCTATATCTTAGTTGAGGATGGAATTGGAACAGGGATAATTCTGAATCAACAAATCTATCGAGGATATGGTTTAAGTGTCGGGGAGTTGGGACATATCCCTCTGGACGATAAGAAAATACAATGTGGTTGCGGCAATTTTGGCTGTTTAGATACCGTATCTTCAATTAAAGCGATTACAAACAGATATCAGGAAATAGCTAATAGAAATATAGAATGGGAGGAATTTGTGGAAATATATAAACAAGATACTGATGCTTTGGAGATCCTGACTGAGGCGGGTGAAAAGCTTGGAATAGCAGCGAGTATCATAGTAAACCTTTTTAGCCCGGAAGCAATTATTTTTGGTGGCAGGTTAATTGACAGCATTCCAAGCTTCTTAACAACAGTCAAGGATGCGATGAATGAAAACGCCGTCAAGCCAATGCTGCAAGAGGTCGTCGTCTATTCGTCGGGATTAAAGGGAATTAATACTGTTTTGGGTGCCGTAGCCTTAGTTTTTCAATCTACATTGCAACCGTATACCTTAAATTCACAAGAAAATAAAAATTAGAAGGAGGTTTTACAATGGCTGGTCTAAGATTAAATAATATTTGGAAAAAATATGGTGACGTTGAAGCGGTCAAGGACTTTAATCTGGAGATCGAGGACAAAGAGTTTATCGTCTTTGTTGGTCCATCAGGCTGCGGTAAATCCACAACATTAAGAATGATTGCCGGTTTAGAGGAAATATCGGCGGGGGAATTGTTTATTGATGATCGAAAAGTAAATGACGTATCGGCAAAGGATCGGGATATCGCGATGGTTTTTCAAAACTACGCCCTCTATCCGCACATGAGTGTATATGAGAACATGTCCTTTGGTCTTAAAT
>Ga0209346_1000431_pt1 | contig 37876 bp, 37 predicted proteins | sample AutmiccommunBRH9_FD_187381 | JGI IMG/M metagenome (GOLD analysis project Ga0209346, IMG submission 187381) | Deep subsurface microbial communities from Mt. Terri, Switzerland - Autotrophic microbial communities BRH/9 (SPAdes) (version 2) | ecosystem: Environmental > Aquatic > Deep subsurface >...
CCTGTTATCAGGTAGATACTCCTTATGCAAACAAGAGGATTCCGTTTTTTCAGGAAAGCTCCTGAGAGACCGGACGGCGCTGATCTCCATGAAAATTCTGCCCCACAAAAGCATAGCGCGGCTAGTTAACTCAGCATTCTGACCTACTCAATTTCTTTCGAATCAATATTTGATGACCCTGTTTAACATTGCCTGGATGAATCTCCTGATTCTCGATTTTGACTCATTATTTTGAGATCTACTGTTCAGGTAGGGCGCATAGTCAGGAAACATGTCAATTTGACTTGTCAGACAATCACCTTACATTGCCAATAACAACATATGGTGCACCGCAACGACAGATTTTGCTATGGAGGTAGCCACTATTTGTGAATTTTCCCACGAAAATATGTTTAATAGGCTTGTTTTGACCAATATGCTTTTTAGATGGTCTCCGTCCAGCTAGTATTTTTTTAGGTGTCGTATACACCATGAGCACATGTGAGCTGCACGAATGGATCTACTCTATACATTGGACGGCTCATGAATGAGAGCCGCACTTCTCAGGTCACTGCAGAAGAGAATATTGTCACTATAGGGGGCGGCCATGTTCATTCATTGGAGCGAAAGTCTGGAGATTGGTGATCCGGTCGTAGATTCAGAACACCGCTACCTTGTGCAACTAATCAACAATTTGCACGAGCAATTTGAAGCCGGTCAGGAGGAAACCAGCCTGGCCAAGTTGTTCACCCATCTTGCCAAGTACGTGAGGGTCCATTTTGGCAACGAGGAGACCCTGATGGAAGCCATTAGTTTCCCGGGGCTCGCGGAGCACCGAGTCAAGCACAAGGAACTGGTAGAGCAGACAATGGAACTCTCCGAGCAATACATGGAAGGTGAGGGGTGCATCACCGAAGAAACCGTTGAGTTTCTGAAAAACTGGTTGCTGAACCACATCGCCGGCTCAGACATGAAAATCAAGGATTTTCTCACAGGGGAGCGGCCGTCGTCGGTGACTGCAACACCCGCGTTTGCAGCCAAGTCCGGTTCTGATTTCAAAGTTTGCACGTTCTGCGGGAAGAGCTGGCAGACGTTCGACGATTTGAAAAATGATAGGGAGAAGGTGCTCAAAGGACTCCAGCGGGACTTGACCAACCACTTATACAACCTGATTATGTTTAATTGTTCGTGTGGCACCACCCTGGCCATGTTCATCAAGGAATTCGTAACGCAGACCGATATTCGCTTTGAGATTGAAGAGCACGGCGGGACGGGGCAGCGCCCGGCATACTGCCTCAAAGCCGAAGAAGGTGGCCTGTGCCTCGAGAAGTGCGCCTGTCTATACACCCGGAAGATTCTCAAGGCGCTTGGGTTTTTGCTTTAAGCATTTCGTTCAAAAATGGGGAATGGCAGAGGCAATAATAAGTCAGGAAAAACCTCAATCTCTGCTGTGTGTTTTACAATAGAGGACTACGAAGGATATCTTTCTATACTCAAGATTGCAGTGTTCTGAAAAATTCTTTGGGCTCTCCCCTGCTAGCTCTCAATCGATTTTGACCTTGACGGATCAGAGATCCTCCCCGGTGATCTAGATACCTTCAGATTGGAACTTCTCATCTGAAAATGTTGCCTATCTCTGTTAAGAAGGTATTGAATCGTGAAGGACAGTTCTTCTATATCGAAGGGTTTGAGGAGGAAATCATCAGCGCCGAGGCGAAAGGCGTCTATAGAAGCTTCGCCATGACCGCTCATGATGACCACCGGTGTCAATGGTGCCATTTTTTTAGCAGTCATGAGTACTTCAAAACCATCGATGCCTTCCATGACAAGATCGGTGATGACTAAGTCGAATTTTGCGCCCAGGAGAGCGCTTATCGCGTCACTACCGCTGGACACAGCGGTGACTGAAAAGTCTGCTGCCTCAAGTTGCCAAGAAAGAACATGTAGGACAACAAAGTCGTCGTCGATTAATAAGATAGATGGTTTCACTATTTATTCCTTGATGGATGGTTTAGTAAGACAAAATATTATTTGATTGGTAGCAGACAATATACTGCCCCTGTGTTGTGTTAGCTATCAACCTCACCCACTGATGTTCTAGACACCGGCCTAACACTTAACTCCAGGTTTTCTAGTATACAACATATCAAAAATCAAGATCAATTTTCTTGGCTTACTACTTGTTTTGTCGTAATACCTCTTCAATTAAATACTTGTTTTAACAGAACATAAATTGGATTTCTTGATTTTCACTACATTGGTTAACAGGTTGATATGGCTAATTATAAAAATAATCTCACACCCATGACGCTTGCCACTAACTGAGCAGTTTTTTTTGATCTCTTCAATGGCTTACTAGCTCTATCAAACTGTCATATTAATATTTTCGTATTAATTTTGACTCGTAAACAACCACCCTTAGTGATAGACAGGTAATCTTTCTTTGATGTTAGTTATCCGTAAGAATACGATAGCTATGGCTAGTATTTCATGGTAGCTTAGCTTGCTGAATTGAATGCCTACTATCAGATGAATTGCCGAGCAATTCATGTGGACCCTACTGGAGGATTTGCATGAACACCAATGACCTCTCCGCTCACCTGAACGACCCCGCCCGTCTCGCTGCTCTTCGCAACATCGCCCTTTTGGATACACCCACCGAAGAGGCTTTCGACCGGCTTACTCGACTGGCAGCAAATTCCGTCAACGCACCATTCTCTTTGGTATCGCTTATCGATGCTGATCGTCAATTTATAAAGAGCGCTGAAGGCTTACCCGAACCATGGCTTTCTCGCCGCGAGATGCCGCTGTCTCATTCCTTCTGTCAGCACAACAGATGTGCCGGTCAGCCTCTGCTTATCGAGGATGCGCGCAGGCATCCCTTTTTCAAAGACAATCCTGCGATTCAGGAACTGAACGTGATCGCTTATCTTGGGTTTCCCCTTATTGCCTCAGATGGATATGTCCTTGGTTCTCTATGTGTTATCGATACAGAACCGAGGGAATGGACGCCAAAAGAAGTCTCTATCATTCAAGATTTGACTGCAGCGGTAATGTCCGAGATCCAACTGCGAACGGAGATATCGGCGCGAGACAAAGCTGAAGCACAGCGCGACGATCTTAATAAACTGAACAAGCTTTTGCAATTCGAGGTCAGTGCTCGAAAGCAAATTGAAGAAAAGCTTCAGACTCTAAATGAGGAACTGGAAAGAAGAGTTGAGGAACGTACTCAGGAATTACAGGAAACCCAAGCACAGTATCTGCATGCTGAAAAACTCTCAACAATAGGCACATTATCAGCCTCAATTGCCCATGAATTCAACAACCCGTTGCAGAGCATTTTAACCATACTCAAAAGTCTGAAGCAGACTGAGGGCCTGGAAGAAGATAACAAAAAGATGTTGAACCTGGCTATTGGCGAAGGTGAACGGATAAAAAACTTGATTCGTGATCTTCGGGAATTCAATCGACCCTCATCAGGCAAGAAAGTGTTGATGGATGTACATGCATCCATTAACTCCTCGGTTCTGCTGTGCAAGAGCGATTTTTCGCGGAAAGGGATAAGAACTAAATTAAACTCTGCCCAACAACTGCCGCAGATCTTGGCGGTAAAGGACCAGATCAAACAAGTCATACTTAATCTGTTGGCCAATGCAGCCGACGCCTGCCGCCCAGGCGATGTTATCACGATAAGCACCTGGCAGGAAGAAGAGAAAATTGCTGTCGCTATTAAGGATAATGGTACGGGTATTGAGCCTGAAAAGATGGGCCTGATATTTCAACCATTCTATACGACGAAGCCCACAGTCAAGGGAACGGGTCTTGGTTTATCGATATGCAATGGAATCGTTGAAAACCACCAAGGAGAAATCCGTGTTGAGAGCCAACCTGGAGTGGGCTCAACCTTCACCGTTATTTTACCTACATCTACCTGAAGCTGGCGACTCATTTTTGTGCCAGGCAGATTGTTCCAGTTTACCTCCAGCAGATCAAAGAGAGGGGGGCGTTGAATCTTATCCTGTTCAGTAAGATCGTTGAAGCTATTGATCCTTGCCGAAATATCGGGCGAGTTTTCATGGAGCAGGTTACGGGCAACACGAAAACAAGATGGAACAATTGCTCTCAGTTTACGTGATACTTCTCCCACTTTATATCTACCAGGGAGACAGCTGATCATTTCTTGCCGGCACCTCTTTAGCTGGTATAATTCCACACCTCCCCCTTTTGAGATTGCCAAAGCGTATATCCTCCAATTCTTGATGGCTAAGAACTGAAGATGCTACTGTTAGGAACAGCGATCGGAACCAGTCCAGATATGCACAGCGATTATACATTTTGAGTGGATAAATCTGTTTTTGAATACAGATCTTCGTAGGTTGGCTTACATCATTTCTTTTCTAAATACCGATATAAAGTAGGCTTGGTAATATTGAAGGTTCTGCAAATTTCTCCAAGGGCATGAGCCTTACTCTCATACATGGCCCTTAGAGTAGCAACCTGAGCGGAATTCAATTTTTCCTTACGTCCACCAATGCGCCCTCTGGCTCTGGCGGCTTCAAGCCCTGCCTTGGTTCTTTCCTGAATCAAACTCCTTTCAAACTCAGCCAACGCCCCAAAGATATGAAAGAACAATTTTCCACCATTCGTGGTTGTATCAAAACCATCTTGGAGACTGACAAATCCAATCCCGTTTTTCTCCAATCCCTCCACAACCTCTAACAGATGCTTCAGGTTCCGGCCTAGTCTGTCCAGCCTCCAAACGACGAGACTATCCCCTGTCCTGGCATACTCCAAGGCCGCGGCAAGTCCAGGTCGGTCAGCCTTAGACCCAGAAACCTTATCTGAAAAAAATTTCTCGCACCCCGCTTGCCTTAAAGCATCAAATTGAAGATCAGCGTTTTGCTCCTGGGTACTAATTCGTGAATATCCGATTTTCATCTCTAGCTGAAGATTTGATGATAGTGTGCAGAAAGCTTTTGCGGGATCCAGGGCAGAACCGGATCTCGATGGACTAATTTGTTTCCATATTCCTCTTTTCGAGAATATGAAATAACGATTCTGCTCCTCCCATAGAAAATCTTCGATTTTCTATCATGTCCTGGACATTATGTCTTCAAAAGTAAATTATCTCAATCGAAACAAGGCAAATATTGACCTAGTTTTGTTTACTAGATATTTTACCATCTTCCAACCCATATAATGCAATTGAGAGGTGCAAACAGATTTTGATGCTTTGGTAAAGCAAACCATCGTTTGGGTACCTATAACCGAATTTGGATTGTGGTTCTGAAATCCAACCTGATTCGGGTGAGGTTTTGCCAGATAATATTGTAACATCTTCTGTCTGTTATCTAATTTTCAGGTTATGATACTTTGGAATTATCATGAGATGAGTTAAGCAAAGACGCGACCCATTTCATGCAGCCCGGCTTTTTCCCCGCCGGAGCTGCATGAAAAGAGATTGCGTGGTTATCGTGTTCGCTGAATCCTCAAGCCCCTCCCCCGTCTCATCAAGCCTGATGATCGTGATTCCAACGCTAGCTTTGCTGGCACCACTCTTCGCGCCTCCCAAGGAACCATATAATGTTTCGGGAAGACAAAGACTTTTCATTAACACTAGTGGCTACGCCCCACAGACGCCGTATTTGACCGGCAACATAGGTGTAGCCATCTACTGGATAAAGGATCGACACATCTGGAGGCCGATATCGTCATCCCGTGTGTGACGATTTTGAAAATGGCCAGAATCTCAGAATAATATTGATTTCACAATTATTTTTCAGTTAATTGAATGAGGTTTGATGGCAAGGCAAAATTTTGGTCTACAGTCTCTTGGTCATTTTGCTTTCTTACCACATAACTACAGAAGGAGGCTGTATAGCTGATGCTTTATTGGGGTAAAACATGATTCAACTCGAAGATCTGAAACCCAATGCTGCAGTACGAGGCCTCCTGCCCGATAGCCTGGTTACCGTCGTGAATGTCCAGTGGTATGGTTCCGAGGCCCTGGAGTTGACCTATAAAGCCCCGAGCGGCAAGGTGGCCAACGAGCTGCTCTACCGCAGTGATGAGCCTCGGCTCGGATTGGTCGAACAAGGCCGGCCTTGGAGTTTTGACGGTGATGGTGCAATGTTTCGCCTTGTCTCTGAGGCTCATCGTATCCACCTTGCCCATATCTTTGACCCGGTGCTGGCAGTCCATACCTCTCTCGTCGATCCTCTGCCGCATCAGATCACCGCAGTGTATGAGGAAATGCTTCCCCGGCAGCCGCTCCGGTTCCTTCTGGCCGATGATCCTGGTGCCGGCAAGACGATCATGGCTGGTCTTTTTATCAAAGAGCTGATTGCCCGCGGTGACCTCCAGCGTTGCCTAATTGTCTGTCCCGGCAGTCTTGCCGAACAGTGGCAGGATGAGCTCTATCGCCGCTTTGCCCTGCCGTTCGAGATTCTCACCAACGATAAACTCGAAGCTGCCCGTACCGGTAACTGGTTCCTTGAGACAAACCTGATCATTGCCCGCCTGGATAAACTCTCTCGCAATGAAGACGTGCAGCAGAAGCTGCAGGCTCCGGACTGCCGCTGGGACCTGATAGTCTGTGACGAGGCCCACAAGATGTCGGCTACCATCTTTGGTACAGAAGCCAAATACACCAAGCGTTACCGTCTCGGCCAGCTCCTTTCGACCCTTACCCGGCACTTCCTGTTGATGACCGCCACTCCGCACAATGGCAAGGAGACTGATTTCCAGCTCTTTATGGCTCTCCTCGACGGTGACCGCTTTGAGGGACGTTTCCGGGATGGCGTGCACTCTGCCGATGTCTCCGACCTCATGCGCCGTATGGTCAAAGAGAACCTGCTCAAATTCGACGGCACCCCCCTCTTCCCCGAGCGGATCGCCTATACCGTACCCTATAAGCTATCTCCAGAAGAAGCCCGGCTGTACAAAGCAGTGACCGACTATGTCCGCGAAGAGTTTAACCGGGCAGAAGCTCTTGAAAATGATAAGCGGGCAGGCACGGTTGGGTTTGCTCTTACCATTCTACAAAGACGCCTGGCCTCTTCACCCGAGGCCATCTATCAGTCACTCCGTCGGCGACGGGAACGATTGGAGAGCCGCATGCGCGAGTTGGAAGTGCTTCAGCGTGGTGGTCAGGCTTCCTCTCTTCTCTCCCTATCGCTTCCCGTTCTGGATGTTGAGGATGTTGAAGATCTTGAAGATGCCCCAGATAACGAGGTCGAGACCGCTGAAGGTGAAATCCTTGATCAGGCAACCGCCGCTCGTTCTCTTAAGGAGCTCAAGGCTGAGATAGAAACCCTGAAAAAGCTTGAAGTCCTCGCTCTCTGGGTGCGTAATTCCGGCACCGATACCAAATGGCGGCAACTGGCCAGCCTCTTGAGCGAGATCTTCACAACCATCCTTATCGCCAACTCAGTCGCTGAACAAATCATTCCATATGGGGCCGGCAAGATCCCGCCGCACAAGCCATCGGCACATCAGAAACTGGTCATTTTCACCGAACACCGCGACACCCTCAACTATTTGGCAGACAGGATAACAACCCTGCTGGGCAGAAAATCGGCAGTAGTCGTCATTCATGGTGCCATCGGCCGAGAAGACCGCCTGAAGATCCAGGAGGCCTTCAAGCATGATCCCGAGGTCCAGGTCCTGCTTGCCACCGATGCCGCCGGCGAGGGGATCAACCTGCAGCGCGCCCATCTCATGGTCAATTACGACCTGCCCTGGAACCCCAACCGTCTCGAACAACGATTCGGCCGGATCCACCGTATCGGTCAGACCGAGGTCTGCCACCTATGGAACCTGGTGGCAGAAGAGACCCGGGAAGGCGATGTCTATCGGAAGCTGCTTGATAAGCTGGAGCAGGCCAGGCAGTCCCTTGGCGGTCAGGTTTTCGATGTCCTCGGCAAACTCCAGTTCGAGGGAAAACCCTTGCGTGACCTGCTCATCCAGGCCATCCGTTATGGTGAACAGCCGGAGGTCAAGGCCTACCTTACCACGGTCCTTGATCATGCCCTCGACCGTGAGCAGCTGCGTGACCTGCTCGAAGATCGCGCCCTGGCCCATGATGCTATGGATGCCAGCAGAATAAGGAGGATACGGGAAGACATGGAGAGGGCTGATGCCAAACGGCTGCAGCCCCATTATATCGAATCGTTTTTCCGGGAGGCTTTTCAGAAACTCGGAGGAACAGAAAGAAAGCGAGAACCCCGGCGCTATGAGATTACCCATGTGCCCGCCCCGATCAGAAACCGTGACCGGTTAATCGGCATAGGTGAACCGGTCCTTCCCCGCTATGAGCGTATAACCTTCGAGAAAGACCTCATCAACCCCCAAGGCCAGCCCCTTGCCGCCTTTGTCTGCCCTGGGCACCCACTGCTCGACTCGGTGATCGATCTGACTCTGGAGCGTCACAGGGATCTACTCAAACGGGGTACCATTTTGGTCGACGAGCGAGACTCAGGTCTCACCCCCCGGGTGCTCTTTTATCTCGAACATGCCATCCAGGATGCCAGCATCACCAGAGCAGGAGAGCGACGGGTCGTTTCAAAACGGATGATGTATGTAGAGCTTGATTCGGGGGATATAAGCCGTCATGTCCACTACGCCCCGTACCTCGACTACCGACCGTTACACCATACTGAACCACAACTTGAACAAATTCTGGGCAGACCCGAATGCAGCTGGATCGGCCGAGAGTTGGAACAGAAAGCGCAAGGGTATGCAATTGCCCATGTGGTACCCGAGCATCTGGCCGAGGTACGAAATGGTCGTCTTAAATTGATTGCCAAGACTGAGGCCACCGTCAAAGAGCGACTCACCAAAGAGATTACCTATTGGGATCATCGCGCTGAGCAGCTCAAACTGCAGGAGCAGGCTGGGAAGGTCAATGCCCGGCTCAATTCCGGCGAGGCCCGCAAACGGGCGGACGGTCTGCAGGCGCGTTTGCAAAAAAGATTGGAGGAATTGAAACTTGAGGCACAGATCTCGCCGCTGCCGCCGGTGGTTATCGGCGGTCTCCTGGTCGTCCCCATAGGGCTCCTTGATATCATGGCAGGGAAGACAGAAAGATCGACATTCCAGTCAACAGACACCCAAGCTGCGGCCGCAGCAGCAAGAGCAGTAATCATGGATGTCGAGCGCAGCCTCGGCTATGAACCGATTGATCGTGAATTCGAAAGACTCGGTTATGACATTGAAAGTCGTATCCCGAATACTGGTCGTTTACGGTTCATTGAGGTAAAAGGCCGCATCACTGGCGCCCAGACTCTTACAGTCACCCGCAATGAAATCCTTTATTCACTCAACAAACCAGATGATTTTGTTCTGGCAATTGTCGAGTTCATGGGCGAGAATGGCCACCGTGTCCATTACCTGCGCCAGCCATTCCAGCGTGAGCCGGACTTCGGAGTAACCAGCGTCAATTATGATTTTGCCGAACTGCTGGCCCGAGCGGGTACTCCTTTGTGACTTTGCCACAGATAGAATAATACAACGGCTACCTGCAAAGATGACGAAACTAACCCATACCATAATGATGGAACCCGAAAGACCTCTTGAAAAAAAGATGACAATGGAAACTGTCAGTGCTATTATATTTCGTAACATCCACTTCGAACAACACCCGCCACGCCTCTCTGGGTTTCGACCTTGCATGCGCACCCCGGCGGGTTACTTTTTTTAGGGGTATTGAGTGAAATTCACCAAACCCCCGTTGGCCATCGACGAGCAGATCGATCTCCTTATTTCCCGTGGAATGGTTATACCTGACCGAGCCCGGACCTCTCGCTATCTCTCCCATATCAGTTATTTCCGACTACGCGGCTATTGGATTCCCTTCGAAAAAAAAGACAATGGACCAGACCACATCTTTCAAGAAGGTACAACCTTTGACGCTGTACTTGATCTTTATGTCTTTGACCGAAAATTCCGACTCCTCATTCTTGAGGCCATTGAGCGGGTAGAAGTGTCCTTCCGGGCACATTTTGCCAACGAGTTGGGAGTCCGTTATGGAAGCCATTTTTACCTGGACGGGACATACATCCGTAACATTTCTACGCATAGTCGGCTCATTGACAGCCTCCATGAAGAAATTAACCGGAGCAAGGAAACCTTCATTGAACACTATCGCAATCCTATGATCAGCCACCTTTGCCGCCTATCTGGGCTGCCAGTGAGGTGATGTCCTTTGGGCAACTCTCTACCTGGTTCAAGAATCTCAAGGCTCGGAGTGACCGAAATCTGGTTGCCAAAATTTATGGGGTAGATGAGACCATCCTTCAGTCTTTCATGCATCATCTGACCTTTATCCGAAATATAACCGCCCACCATGGACGGCTCTGGAACCGGCGAATGACAATTACCATGACCATACCGAAGAGACCGGCAGTGCTTGCGGCAATGCTCAACCCGACGGCTGATCGGTATGTCGGAAATACAGTGATCGTGTTGGGGTATTTTCTTAAATTGATTAGTCCAGGGACAAGCTGGCCCGAGAGAATGCGACAATTGATAGAGAATTCGCCAAGCATCAAACCTGCGGCGATGGGATTCCAGGAGAGCTGGCAGGATTTGCCATTATGGATCGGCACCAGATAACTCAACTCGTCAACAAAACAACACCTCGTGTTGTGGAGAATATCGGAAGAATGAAAAAGAAACTCATTGAAGTGGCTTTGCCGCTGGTTGCGATCAACATAGCCTCGGCTCGGGAAAAATCGATCCGCCATGGCCACCCGAGCACTCTGCATCTCTGGTGGGCGCGGCGCCCGCTGGCGGCGGCACGGGCGGTCATCTTTGCGCAGATGGTGGATGACCCATCGGGCTACCCGGACCTGTTTAAGACCGAAAAGGATCAGGAGAAGGAGCGGCAGCGGCTTTTTAAGATCATTGAGGAGTTGGTAAAGTGGGAGAACACCACTAACGAGTCGGTGCTGCAGCAGGCGAGAGACGAGATCTGGCGGAGCTGGCGGCGGACCTGTGCCGAGTATGCCAATCACCCGCGGGCCAAGGAACTCTTTGATCGTCATAGGCTGCCTGCCTTTCATGACCCTTTTGCCGGCGGAGGTGCCCTGCCGTTGGAGGCGCAGAGGTTGGGGCTGGAGAGTTATGCCTCAGAATTCTCAACCCTGTGGCGGTGCTGATCAACAAGGCGATGATCGAGATACCGCCCAAGTTTGCAGGCAGGCCGCCTGTGAATCCCGACTGGCGGGGCAAATCGCAGGGAGAGCGGTCTCTGAAAAAATGGGCCGGGGCCAGCGGCCTGGCTGAAGATGTGCGGTATTATGGCCAGTGGATGCGCGATGAGGCGGAGAAACGCATCGGCCATCTCTACCCGAAGATCGAGATCACTGCGGCAATGGCGGAGGAACGGCAAGATCTGACGAAATACGTCGGCCGGAAACTTACCGTCATTGCCTGGCTCTGGGCGCGGACGGTCAAAAGCCCCAATCCGGCCTTCGCTGGCGTGGATGTGCCGCTCGCCTCAACCTTTATGCTCTCGACCAAGGCCGGCAAGGAGGCTTACGTTGAGCCGGTGATCGAGGATGGAGGCTACCGGTTTACAGTGAAGGTGGGCAAATCGAAGAATGCTGAGGCTGCAAAGAGCGGAACTAAACTCTCACGCGGGGCAAATTTCCAGTGTCTGATGTCAGGGACACCAATCGCATCCAGCCACATCTATGGTGAAGCCAACGGTGGCCGCATGGGCGCGCGGTTGATGGCTATTGTGGCTGAGGGTGAGCGCGGGCGTATCTATTTGTCACCGACTGCTGAGATGGAAGCCATCGCCCTGACCGCTCAACCGACATGGCAGCCGGAAGTTGCCATGCCTGAAAATCCACGCTGGTTCTCACCACCACTCTATGGACTGAAAACCTATGGCAGCCTTTTCACTCCCCGCCAGCTCGTGGCTCTGACGACCTTTTCCGATCTGGTGCAGGAAGCACATGAGCGGGTGAATCGCGATGCTATCAAAGCTGGACTACCCGGAGATGGTAAAACTCTGAGTAAAGGTGGTGCTGGTGCTGAGGGGTATGCCGATGCTATTGGTACATATTTGGGAATCGCTCTTAGTCGATTAGCAGATATCTCCAACACTCTTTGTGGCTGGGAGATCAGCAAGACACAAGTTCGGCATTTATTTACCAGACATGCCATTCCCATGTTGTGGGACTACGGAGAAAATAACGTATTTGGAGAAGCTGCTGGCGCTTATATGGTAAGTCTTACCAGCATGACAAAAGCTCTCAGTAATTCACCGCCCTTTGGTGAGGGATCTGCACTGCAGCACGATGCGCAGACACAATCAGTATCCACAGACAAACTCATTTCCACCGACCCACCCTACTACGACAATATTGGTTATGCCGACCTGTCGGACTTCTTCTATGTCTGGCTGCGCCGCGCGTTGAAGCCGACCTTCCCCGACCTCTTTGCCACACTTGCAGTGCCAAAGGATGAGGAACTGGTGGCAACACCTTACCGCCACGGAAGCAAAGCAAAAGCAGAAACCTTCTTCCTCGACGGCATGACCCAGGCGATGCATCGGCTCGCCGATCAGGCTCACCCGGCTTTCCCTGTTACTATTTACTATGCATTTAAACAAGCCGAAAGCGATGGCGAAGACGGCACGACAAATACCGGCTGGGACACCTTCCTGGCCGCTGTAATCGAAGCCGGTTTTGCTATCAGCGGCACTTGGCCGATGCGTACTGAGCTCGGTAATCGCATGATCGGCTCCGGCACCAATGCCCTTGCTTCAAGTATAGTCCTCGTGTGCCGTAAGCGTGCCACCGACGCAGTGTCCACCACCCGCCGCGAGTTCGTCGCAGTGCTGAAGACAGAGTTACCACAGGCGATGGCCCACCTCCAGCGCGGCAATATTGCACCAGTCGACTTGGCTCAGGCGGCCATTGGCCCAGGAATGGCGGTTTATACCCGCTATGCCAAAGTCCTCGACGCCGAGGGCAAGCCGCTCACCGTGCGCGAAGCACTGTCACTTATCAATCAGACCCTCGATGAGGCCCTGGCCGAGCAGGAAGGCGACTTCGACGCCGACAGCCGCTGGGCGCTCACCTGGTTCGAGCAGGTCGGTTTTTTTTGCCGAGGGTGAGTACGGTGTGGCGGAGCAGCTCTCCGTATCCAGGAACACCTCCGTGGCTGGCTTGGTCGAGGCCGGTATTGTAGTATCCAAGGCCGGCAAGGTACGTCTCTTAAAACCCGACGAACTGCCCGCCGACTGGGACCCCACAACCGACACCCGCCTTACCGTCTGGGAGATGGTCCACCAATTAATTCGCGTCCTTGAAGCCGGTGGTGAAGGTCCGGCGGCGGCCCTGGTGGCGGGGCTTGGCAGTAAGGCCGAAACTGCCCGCGAACTCTGCTACCGTCTCTACACCCTGTGCGAGCGCAAAAAGCGCCCCGCCGAAGCGATGGCCTATAACGGCCTGGTGCAGAGCTGGCCGGAAATCACTCGGATCGCCGGTGAAGAAAAGATGAACAAGCCCAAAATACCTGAACAAACCAAAATGTTTTAACAGGAGCAGCCATGGCTATCACCAACCACGAGCGAGTCGGCAAGACGCTGGAATTTCTCAAAATCGGTCTCGGGCCTTTTGCCGAACGTGAGTACAAAAATGTCTTCAAAGACAAAGCAGCAACGGAGATCCGCCAGCTCGTCGCTGATGATCGTATCAACACCGACAAGCCGATGGCCGAATGGGATGTGGCGGTTTTGCTCAAGCTCATGTGGGACTCCTGGAACAACGTCTTTCGTCTCACCCTTGGCCATACCGAACGGAGCCTGGTCAGTGAACTGCGGGACTACCGTAATAAATGGGCACACCAGGAATCCTTCACCAGTGACAACACCTACCGGGCCTTGGATTCGGCCGCCAGGCTGCTCGCCGCAGTCTCCGCCCCCCAGGCCGACGAAATCGAGAAGATGAAGATGGAACTGCTGCGCCTGCGCTTCGATGAGCAGGTGCGCAGCGAGAAACGCCGGAGCGCCGGCACCGCCATCGAAAGTGCAGCGACAATCAATCTCAAGCCCTGGCGGGAGGTCATTACCCCCCATAAGGATGTGGCGAGCGGCCGTTATCAGCAGGCCGAGTTTGCCGCCGACCTCTGGCAGGTCCACCTCGGCGAGGGAACCGATGAATACCGCAATCCGGTGGAATTTTTCCGCCGTACCTATCTCACCGAAAGTCTCAAAGGTATGCTGGTGGGTGGTATTCAGCGTCTTACTGGCCAGGGTAGCGATCCGGTGGTTCAGCTACAGACCAATTTCGGCGGAGGCAAGACCCATTCGATGCTGGCTTTATATCACCTGTTTTCCGGCATCAATCCCAACGAGCTGGTCGGTATTGATGCGGTGCTGCATGAAGCGGGTACATCTTCCCTGCCGAAAGCCCGCCGGGTGGTTCTGGTCGGCAACAAGATTTCTCCCGGCAATCCCACGACCAAAGCCGATGGCACGGTCGTCCATACCCTTTGGGGCGAACTGGCCTGGCAACTGGGCGGGAAAAAAGCGTATGTCCGCATTCAGAAGGATGACGAGAAAGCCACCAGTCCTGGTGATGTCCTGCGTGAGCTGTTCAACGAGTATGGCCCATGCCTGATCCTGATAGACGAGTGGGTGGCATATGCCCGCCAGTTGCACGACCAGAGCGATCTACCGGCCGGAGGCTTCGAGACCCAATTCACCTTTGCCCAGGTGCTGACAGAATCGGCCAAACTGGCGGGCAACTGCCTACTGGTGATCAGTCTGCCGGCCTCCGATACCTCCGGATCGCCCCATACCCGAGCTGATGATGTCGAGGTTGGTGGCCAGCGTGGCCGGGAAGCCCTTGATCGCCTTCGTAACGTAGTTGGCAGGATTGAGTCGTCATGGCGGCCGGCCAGTGCCGAGGAAGGGTTCGAGATTGTCCGCCGCCGGCTGTTTGAGCCACTGGCCGACTCTGCCCAGTTCAAGGATCGTGATGTAGTGGCCCGAGGTTTTGCCGAACTGTACCGCACCCAGTCTGCTGAGTTCCCCCCAGAATGCCGGGACTCCGAATATGAAAAACGGATCAAGGCCGCCTACCCGATCCATCCCGAGATCTTTGACCGTCTCTATACCGACTGGTCAACCTTGGTAAAGTTTCAGCGGACCCGCGGCGTACTCCGACTTATGGCTGCCGTTATCCATAGTCTTTGGGAAAAGGGCGATAAAAACCCACTGATCATGCCGGCCAATATTTCCATTGATGATCCACGCGTGCAGTTTGAGCTGACCCGGTATCTGACGGATAACTGGGTGCCGGTAATCGAAAAGGATGTGGACGGTCCCAACTCACTTCCCCTGCGGGTGGATGGAGAAGTACCAAATCTCGGTAAATATGCGGCTTGTCGGCGGGTGGCCCGGACCATCTATATGGGTTCAGCACCGCTTACCAAAGCCGCTCACAGGGGCATTGAGGATCGGCGAATAAAGCTGGGCTGTGTCATTCCGGGTGAATCTCCTGCTATTTTTGGCGATGCCCTCCGGCGCCTTGCGGGAGTAGCTACCTACCTCTACCAGGATGGGCCGCGATACTGGTATTCAACCCAACCAACCGTGACCAAGCTGGCCGATGACCGGGCCGAGCAGCTCAAGCGCGATACGGACAAGATCGTCCAGGAATTAAATAATCGTCTGCGGGAAAATCTGCGGGAGACTGGCGACTTCAGTCGGATCCATCCCATGCCGCACTCCGGCCAGGAGGTTCCCGATGATCCGGATGCCCGGCTGGTGGTGCTGGGCATGGACTGCCCATACAGCAAGGAAGCATCAAGTGCGGCAGATCTTGCTGCCAAGGCCATTTATGAATCTCGGGGCAATACCCCTAGGCTCTATAGGAATACTCTAGTCTTTCTCGCCGCTGATAAAAACCGGCTACAAGATCTTGATGAGGCCGTCCGAAAGTACCTTGCCTGGGAATCGATCCTGACCGAGAAGGTAACTCCCCTCAATCTTGACCCGCAGCAGGTGAAACAAGCGGAGACTCAGAAGTCCATGGCCGATGGTGCTGTAAAAGCACGTCTGCCGGAGACCTATCAGTGGCTGCTGGTACCGGTACAAAAGACCCCTGCGGCAACTGTCGAGTGGCAGGCATTTCGTCTTACAGGCCAGGATGACCTCGCTGTCAGGGCTAGCAAGAAGTTGAAAAATGACGAGTTGATGATCACAAGTTTCGCTCCCACATTACTACGTATGGAACTGGACCGGGTCCCGCTATGGCGCGGGGATAATGTTGCCGTCAGACAGGTAGTCGAGGATTTTGCCCGGTACCCCTATCTGCCACGACTGAAGAGCCCGGCAGTGCTGATCGCCGCCATACACTCTGGCCTACCATTAATGACCTGGGTCAAAGACTCATTTGCCTATGCCGAGAGTTTTGATGAAGCAGAACAAAGGTATCGAGGCTTGCGGGCAATGCAACTGATACCACTGACGTGTGATGATATTCAGGGCTTGCTGGTAAAGCCAGAGATAGCACAAAAGCAGATAGAATCAGAACGAGCCAAGCCTGAGGCTTCACCTACAACGGGTGGCGTGGAAGTGGGTGTTGGTCCCATTGGAGGAAATCGAGGCCCAGCCCTGGTTGGGCTTCCTGATGATCATAAAGCGCCTGAAAAAACCCTGCCAAAACGTTTCCATGGTACAGTCGATCTGGATGCCACCAGGGTCGGTCGCGATGCCGGCAAGATTGCTGAGGAGGTTATTGCCCATCTCTCAGGTCTGGTCGGGGCAAAAGTCACAGTCACTCTTGAGGTGTCCGCAGAAATTCCTGCAGGAGTGCCGGATCATCTTGTCCGGATAGTCACCGAGAACAGCCGGACGCTGAAATTTACCAGTCAGGGATTTGAGACGGAATAGGTGTGGTTGTTCAGGCCGGTGGGAGAGACCGAGATTATAGTCTATTGAGGTAGATGTTTACATTTTAGAGAGGAGCATGAATGGACGGCAAAAGAGTAGATGAAAGCAGGGTTTTTATGGCTCAGGTGATGAATCCCCAGGATGCGAACCCAGCTGGCAATGTCCATGGCGGCGTCATCATGAAACTCATCGATACGGCCGCTGGCACTGTAGCTGTTCGGCATGCCCGGTCCAACGTTGTGACTGCAGCCATTGACCGTCTCGACTTCCACCAGCCAGTATTTATCGGTGATCTTTTAACCCTCAAAGCCAGTCTCAATTTTGCCGGCAGAACTTCGATGGAAATCGGTGTCAGGGTCGAAGCCGAAAACTGTATGACCGGAGATGTCCGGCACACCTCCTCTGCCTATCTGACTTTCGTTGCTCTGGATAAGACTGGTCATCCCCTGGATGTACCTCCACTTGTACTTGAAACGGACGACGACAAGAGGAGGAACGAAGAGTCCAAGGCACGGAGGGAGATGCGCTCCCTGGAAAGAAAAAAGGAAAAAGAGGGTGGTAAGAAATAATCGGGATGAAATCTTTTTCCTCCCCCTGCCTGTCAATCACTCACTATCCATTATGGTTTGTATTTGCGGCAACTAGGATTCTGATTCTGATCGCCCGACTCCCGAATTGCCTGTTCACTCATGGTCCACCAGCATATAGAAGTTCTTTAACCTTATAAAAATTAAGTTTCTCGAAAAAAATGCAAAGCGAAAGAATAAAGAATATTGCCATAGTCGGCGCCGGGGCTATGGGGGCGGCGTATGCTTCTATGTTCGCTGATGCCGGGAGTTTTTCTCAGTTTTTCCTGGCAAGTGGTGAGAGATATCAGAGGCTGATAAAAGAACCATTAAGGGTTAACGGGAGACCCTATTCAATTCCAGCTATGCAACCGCAGGATGTCAAGGAGCCTGTCGATCTGGTTCTAGTCGCCCTGAAGCACCATCATCTCTCCGAAGCCCTCCCTGCCATCAAGGCTGTGGTTGGTTCGGAAACGATTATTCTTTCAGTAATGAACGGCCTTGAAAGTGAACAGATAATCGGCTCGACTTGCGGGATGGATAAAATGGTGTATGCCATTGCGGTGGGTATTGATGCCGTACGAGAAGGGGATAATTTTTCTTATGCTAGACCCGGCAGGATCATTTTCGGGGAAGGATCGAAGAAAGTCGATGGTAGTCGAATAACCCGCCTGCAGGAGGCTTTGACACGGGCGGCGATTCCCCATGAGGTGCCTGCTGATATGATGCGTACCATGTGGTGGAAATTCATGATTAATGTTGGCATTAACCAAGCGTCGGCAGTGTTGCGTGCTCCGTATGGTGTCTTTCACACCTCGGTCGATGCTAGGGCATTGATGTTGCTATTAATGCAGGAGGTTATAGAGCTTGCAGGGAAGGTTTCCATCAATCTTACTCAGCAAGACCTAGACGAATGGTCATCCGTCCTCAACACCCTTGCACCAGGAGGAAAGACCTCCATGCTCCAGGATATTGAGACAGGAAGAAAAACTGAGGTGGAGGTATTCGCCGGCAAAGTCGTTTCCATGGGGGCGGAATATGATATCGCAACTCCTGTCAATCAGACAATTCTACATATAATCAAGGTGTTGGAAAATCGAACATTAATTAATACAAATGCCATCGGCGCGAAGAGGACAAGGCATTAATGCAGGACAGAATACGGACCTTGAGGAAATGGCCCTGCTAGTCTGCCGAACTCCTTCGCAACCTTATATAATCCAAGATAATTCACTGATTATCTGGGGACAACTTGAACTCCAAGCACCCCAGTGGAGATCATTCGATTTACGAGGAAAGCAACGTATCGGCCTCCGGGGATAACGTCCAAACATTCACAAGGAGGTGCCCATTTAGACTCAAGAGTGTGGAGTATGTGTTCTATGATGATGGTTGGCCGGAATTTGAGGACCCTTCGGTTGAAGTCTAAACGCTGTAGTTGAAGAAGGCTGCGAGACAAAAGGCTACAAACGGGTAAAATCCGAACAGTACTCTCCTGTGGCGATTCTGTATAGCTACCATGCGGATGAAGAAAAAAAGTTGCCTAGGTGGTGTTGATCGGCTAGTTTAGGCGTTGATGGCCAGGAGTCATGGGCCGGATAGGCCCATTTTTTAGGGTCGTCTGAAAAAGCGACTTCTTATCACCTACTCTCGCGCTTCGCGACCTCCGGCGGCTTCAAGCTCACGCGGACCGTCGATGTCAGGCCGCCTGGCGGCACGGGTGATGAACAAAGTCGAGGAGACGAAAGTCGCTCTGCGGGAGCTGGGGATGGACGAGGGCGTCGAGATCAAGATCAAGTGGGGGCGGCTTCAGGATGAGCGTAGGAACGACCCGGAACTCTCGCCAGCCAGCGGTGGGCACTTCGCCTGCGAAGAGTTCGGCGATGCTAGGAAAGCAGGAGACTCTGAGATGACGGCCGAGATGAGGCTTCTGCATCTGTCGGACATTCATTTCAATGCGTCGTCCGGAACAACAATTCACGACCTTGACGCGGATGTCCGGAACGAGCTGGTTCGCGACGCGACGGCACTCTCAGAAGAAATCGGCTCCCCAGCTGGCGTTCTCGTGACCGGCGATGTCGCGTTTTCGGGGCAGCGTGCGGAGTACGAGCGAGCAGCGTTTTGGTTGCTCAAATTATGCCGCGCAATCGGTTGTCCCGAAGAGAATGTCTGGGTTGTGCCGGGCAACCACGACGTGGACCGCCAGCTGGCGAAGAGCAAGATCACGAAGACGTTGCACCAGACCATCCGATCTAAGGCCGAGGACGCGATTGACTCAGAGCTGCGAGAGATCCTCGCGGACCCGCAGTCAGCCGCCGCGCTTCTCGTGCCGCTCAAGGAGTACAACGTGTTCGCGGCCCGGTTTCAGTGCTCACTCTCTGCCGAGAGCCCTTTTTGGGAGCGCGACCTCAAGCTTTCCTGCGGCACGACCATTCGTCTTCGAGGGCTCTGTAGCGCTCTCGTTTCGAATGCCGATGATGAGAAGGGCAATATCATCATCGGGACGGCCCAGGCGAGTGTGGCGCGTACAGACGGCGTCCACTATCTCACTCTTTGCCATCACCCGCCGGATTGGCTCCGCGACCAAGATGGAGTCGTGAATCATCTCGAGTCTAAGGTTCGAATCCAGCTCTTCGGCCACAAGCATTCGCAGAGAGTTCAATCGATCAACGAAACGTTGCGCATCACTGCTGGCGCAACACACCCTGATCGTGCCGAGCGGGAATGGGTCCCAATGTACAACGTCATCGAGATCGCGCGGCGCGATGATGACCGCATCGGCGTTCGGCTATTCCAGCGTCGCTGGCACCAAACGGATTGTCGCTTTGTTGCCGAACACGACCCCAAGACAGGAAGAAATCACCGTGAACACATTTGGCAGGGTTGCCCACGCCCAGTGGCGAGTCAGCCTCGGAAATCCAAGGACGCGTCGGAAACGGCTTGGGATACGCTCGCGGGCGTAGATGTCATTCCAGCGGTAACAACCAGGAAGGAAGGCGAAGCGATGGCACCGCCCAACCCCGAGCGTAGGCTCACCTATCGATTTCTTACGTTGCCATTCCGCCACCAGATAGCGGTCGCCCAGAGTCTCGACGTCCTGACAGATCAGGATCGAGCGCTGAGTGATGCGGCGCTTTTTCACGAGCTATTCAAGCGAGCGCGTGAAGCGGGACTCCTGGCAAAACTCTGGGAAGAAACTGAGCGCCGCCACCCAGACCCGGCTGAAGACAACCCTTTCGAAGGCTCGAGGTAGCCCGGAGAACTACACAATGCACAAAAACTTTGGCGAATGGTATCGACTGGTTTCCATCGAACCGAACGGCGAGCTCCTCGAGAAGCGGTGGGCTGCTGTCGAAGACTGGGCCTCTACACTGCAAAACAATGACACGAGCCTCCTTGAGACGGTTCGCATCTTTCGCGGGATGACAGGCAAGACGTCTCGGGAAACGTTCTTGGAGGTGTTTCGGAAACACGACCCTGCGTTCCCGCAGCGAAACCAGCTCGAGCTTCAGGTCCTTGCTGGAGCATCGCTTGTTGCACTGGTCGACGATGGCGAAGACGAGAGTGTGCGCGCCGCCATCATAGCAGGTACAGCTGTTGCGGCATCCTCTCTTCACACGACCGAATCGGATCTGAGGGAAGTAACAGAAGAGATACTAGCACACCTGCAGAGGATTGCTCGGGACCAACGACGGCGCAAAGTGTTCAGCACGAGCTTGCTCGGCTCAAAGCCCGACGCCGTAACGAAAGGGATCGAGCAAGTTGCTGCTGCAGGTGACTGGGACCAACTGAAGACGCATGTTGGGCCCGTCCTCAAGACGCTTCTCATTGCCGTTCGTCGTTCGGAGATCGCGCTTGAGGCTGCGGCGCATAGTCTTCACTGTGCCGATGAGGAGACAAACATCCTTTGGTGGCTCGAAGGCCGCAGCAGTCGAGACCTCAATACGTCCTGGGCCTCACTGCCCAAAGAGTCCGTTCCATTGATTGCGGCCAAAGAGCTGGCAGATCTCACCGACATCGCACTCGGTCCGCAAGACGCGGCGGCGCTCCTGCATCGCGTTGTAAGCGAATCGAAGTGCAAGAAGGTTTCCGTCCAAGCGTATGTGAATGCGGTGCCTGAAGAGTGGTGCAAGAAAGTTGCCTCGCAGGATGGGCAGAGCGGACTTGATCTGGCCCCGCTTTGGTTCGCCTTGCATCACCGAAGCAAGAGCGACAGGGCAAACTGGGCGCCGTTCTTCGAGTCGACTCTTGGTCTTAGTTCGACAACTTTGCTCCTGGAGCCGGAACGAGTCGCTCAGCAAGCCTACTTCGAAGCAGTGCTGTTGAAAACACTGGCGGACGTGGAGGACTGAAATGGCCGACGCGATTTCAACCGCAGAGGAGAATGCGGAGCTGGCAGACGTCACTGAGGCTCCAACGTTCATCGAGCTCTTCTCGGGCGGTGCGCTGGGGGCCGCGGATGCCGATGCAGTGACACTCCGTTCCCCCGCGCAACTCATCGTTCTCGCTGGGGCCGAAGGAAGCGGAAAGACCACGGTTCTTGCGTCTATATACGAGCGGTTGAGCGTGGGGGCTTTTGCCTGTTTTCAGTTCGCCGGTTCACGTTCTCTGCTCGGATTTGAAGAAATCTGCCATTTGAACCGGCTCACGTCGGGCAATGCGAGGCCAGACACGCAGCGAACGGTGCCCGCGGAGGAGGCTGCCTACTATCACTTCGCTCTATCTCGAGGAGGCCAGCGTCGCCACGTGCTTCTCTCGGCCGTGTCAGGTGAGCTGTTTCGTCTGGCTCGTAACGCGCGCGAAGACTGCGCTCGGCTCACGTTCTTGCTCCGGGCAAACACGATCGCGATTCTCGTTGATGGTGCCCGTCTGGTTGTGCCTGAGTCGCGTGAAAACGCTGTTGCAGATGCGGCGGGCATATTGAGCAGCTTCCTGGACGCTAAGATGCTCAGACTACAAACCCGGGTGGAGTTCGTCTTTTCGAAGCTCGATCGCGTAGTCGCCGCGGGCAAAAATGCCGAAGACCTTCTGAAAAAGACTGAGGTGAAGCTCGAAACTAAGTTCCGCCGGCATGTTCCGGGACTTGCGTTTCGACGAATCGCCGCACGCCCCGACACGGCGATCGGATCAGAGCTGAAAGATGGTCTGGCGGAAGCGTTCACTTTATGGAGTGAATCAAGACCCCTAACAGCCGCAGATAGAGGGCTGCAGTCCGCCCCACCGGCGGCCCATGTGCGCGAGTTCAGCAAGTTCGGCTGGCGCTATTTTGAGCATGCCCGGAGGGAAGATCGGTGAGCATTTCGGCACCCTCGCAACTGTTCTTAATGGGACTTCCTGGCTCGGGGAAGACGACGTTCTTGGCCGCCCTGTGGCATGTGCTAGATGACCAGAGCAGCGCGACCAGCCTGAGATTGACTCGTTTGAGTGGAGACAGAACGTACCTCAATCGGATTGCTGAGGCTTGGCGCTCATGTTTGCCCGTCGAGCGAACGACGCTCCAGACCGAAGAGGATGTCAGCCTGCATCTTGAGGGCGACGGTCTTGGAGAGTTTGAGCTCGCCGTGCCCGACTTGTCCGGCGAGGCATTCGAGCTGCAGCTGACAGATCGCAGAATGAGCATACGGCACGATGTGATCGTGCAGCAAGCAACGGGAATCATCCTGTTTTTACATCCAGACGTACAGAAGGGGACTCAGCTAAGCCAAGCGCTCGAACTCGAAGCCGTGCTCAGCGGTACGGATCCGCACGGGAGAAATGGCGCCGTGGACAGTACCGCATCTGTTGCGCCGTGGTCGATCGAGAAATTGCCGACCCAAGTGAAACTTGTGGAGTTGCTTCAGTTTGTTCTTGAGCGTGCACCGCGAAGAATGCGTGTCGCAGTGGTCGTTTCGGCGTGGGACCTTGTCGAAGGAATGGGGTTGACACCGATCGAGTACGTGTCGCGTGAGATGCCGCTGTTTCGGCAGTTTCTTGACTCAAACCAAGAGGAACTGGAGCACGCCGTATTCGGTATCAGCGCGCAGGGCGGCAGTATTCCGGATGAGAAATCTTCCCTTCTGACGCTCGATGCTCTCGACCGAATCAAGGTTTGCCACGGCAACGACACTAGTCGTGATATCACCAAGCCGATCGCCTGGCTTCTGGGGGTGACATAGCCCATGGCCTCTTTATGCATTCATCAGACGATTCACGGGTATCGCGATGGGCACCGATTATTGAGCAGCTCTCTGGGACTTGGCGCGGATGCGGCGCGGACCATGCTCGTGCTGAGCGACATGTCTGGCTCGTCGATGCATCCTGGTTTCGACGAGTACCTGACGGGTTATCCGCTTCCGGGCACGGATCTGTACGTGTTCGCAAAGACTTGGTACGCACCTGAAATGAAGCGGCCTGGGTGTGTGTGGACGCACTCGCTGCTCATTCCTAAAGAGCACATCTCCGACGTCTCCGCGAATCGTCTGGTGGAGGCTTTCCGGCGGCCTCAAGGTGACGGCGCGGAGAAGTCCGCTGAGGTGCCCGTTGCTTTCGAAGCGGACTCGTCGCTATTCGAGTCCGAGGGATTCGAGAACACGTCTATTGCCGCAATTCTGGTGTCGGGAATCCTTGGCCAGCCTCGTCCTGTGGTGGTTTCCGTAGATACCGTCGCGCAAGTTCAGCTTGTGTTCCTTCGAATCTGGGATTGGCTCTGGACTTCAGCGAAGGCTCGACTCACGTTCTGTACGGGGGCATTGATGCCTCGCACTGTAGCAGGCGCGCTGATGGACCTGCAGGCAGTTCCTCGTGCTATTCCGTCCTCCCAGTTCCGCAAGGCTGCCAGTGGAGCGCTCGTACTCGACCTACGATCACCGGGAACGGCGGAGCCATGGGTCGAGCAGGTGCTGGACGCCGCCACAGGTAGCGAGACATTTCGCTCGTGGATGGAGGCGACAGCCGGCTCTGACGTCGGGCGCGGCTCAGCTCCTGGTCTCGTAGCGATCTTCGGACAATGGCACCAGCCGAACTGGTCTGCGGACACCGTTCTGATGAGTGTCCTCGACGCGCCTGAGATCACTCCTGTCATCAGGAGTCGGCTCGTGGGGATGGTCCTGGACAGAGCTGGATCCGAGAAAGGAGCGAGACGAAGGCGCGAACTCTTGCTGAAACTATGTGGTCGACGCGAGACGGAGTTGTCGTCGATGACAGCGCTACTCGAGGAACAAACGCACCGACTTTTCGCAGAGTCGCGGTTTGAAGGACTGTCTCTGGCGCTCTCCTTACTCGGCGCGGAGCTAACCGAGGTTGGCGAGCAGGTGCTTCGGGCGGCAGTCCTTGCATTGAAGCCAAGCGACCTAGAAGCGCTTTTAGATTCTCAAGCGTCGTTCCTGCCTACGATCCTCGGCGCGAATCCTGAGCTGGCGGCAGCGCCAGAACTCTGGAGGCGCGCTGGTTCTCGTGCAAACGAGATGCTTTCCCAACTCGACGCAGAAAAGTTCGCAGAGAACGAACGGCGCGCCGTGGTGGACGCAGTGCTCGCTTCTGGGCGAGATGCGCCTATCGATGCGCTGGTTAGGTTCGCGGGAAGCGACGCCGTCTTCAGTGTTCTCTCAGCGCTCGTGGCCGGGGAGCTTTCGATTTCGACGCAATGGCGTTCGACCATCTCTGCCCGCTCTAACGCCGTGATCGAGTGGCTCCAGCGACAGACGACGATCTCTTCTAGGGAGCTCGAAGTCGCGAGTCTATTCCTAAGCCCAGGTTCAGACCTGCAGCAATTGGAGAATGTGTGGCACGTGGGTACCAGTGCTTCGGCCGCACCGCTGGCCCCACGTGTTGCGGCTTTTGGACTAGCTCTGGCCTTCTCCCGTCGATCCATTTCCCCGTTGCTTGAGACATGTTTCCAGCCGACTTTTGACGCGCTCGCTGGCACGCATGTCGAGTACGACGCATGGGAATGGTTGCGGGGTCTCGCACCGGCGGTGTCCTGGTGGCGCGACTGGGATCGGTGTGAACGCATCGCGGCAACGCTCGGCCGCCGGCTTGAGGCTCACGATGTTCCGCTGGCGACGGTGTTCAACATCGCCCGCACTGCTTCAGCCATCCGAAAGGTTGTCGGTGCGCTCGATGCCGATCGACAGACTAGACGATACTTGAAGCTACTTCGGAAGGCATGTGATTCAGATCCAAGTCTTGGATCTCGCGAGCAACGGAACGCACTGGTCGGGAGCAGTTGGTGACGGTTACGCTGCACGCCCACACCGGCCGCCCCTAGCCCCAAGCCCGACTCTTCAGGCCCACCACGCCCCGAGCACGGCACAGGCACCGATGCCGAAGGTGGTTGGGGCTCCACCAGCTGGTCGGCCACCATAATCCGGGCAATAAACCCCCTACCAGTCGGTTGGTTTTGGCGGTGATGCTGCTGCTCGCGAATTCCGGCGACAGTTTACCCCAAGGTGATTCATAATTAATCTTGTTACCCGGTGATCCAAGCTTGATCCGGGTTTTTCAATAGTGTATTTTGAATCAAAACATATAAATTTTGGTTCACTTAACATGATAACAGAAAAATCACCGGAAATGAGATTGTTCAGCCCTGCAGGTGAAAGGCTGTATCTCACCGCCCAGGAGCGCAAACTTTTTCTTTCAGCGGCTGAAGAAGAGGAACGGGTCGAGCGCATGTTTTGTCATGTCCTCCACTACACAGGTTGCCGCCCGTCCGAAGCCTTGGAGCTATCCCCAGGACGGATCCTAATTGACGATCAGGCACTTGTATTCCGTTCTCTCAAAAAACGGAAAGAAGATGGACGGGGCCGCACTAAGCAACCTCAATATAGAACCGTACCGGTTCCTAAAATCCTTGTTGAAAGTCTCGATCTTGTTTTTGGAATCAGATCAATGCACCGCAGCCAGAAAGGGCTGAAGAACCCATTATGGACTATGAGTAGACCCACTGCCTACAGACTGGTAAAACGTGTAATGGATCGAGCAGGAATCAAAGGCAAACAAGCCACCGGAAAAGGTTTAAGGCATGGTTTCGGTGTTGCAATGGTAACCGGTAAAAAGCCGCTTCCTATCCATATATTGGCCCAAATAATGGGACACAGCAGCACTAAAACTACAGAAATATACTTACAGGTTGTCGGGGAAGAAAAACGGCAGCTTGTCCTTGATGCTTGGGAAGATTGAAAACATGTTTAAACATCTCATTGTTGCAAGTTAAAGCCATGCTGCAGGAAATTGCTGACAGAGAAAGGTGTCACTCCTGCGGATTTGCTTGAAAAATTGATCAAAGAAAATAAATTAAACTGAGCCAAACCGGTTGTCCTTGTACGTACAATGTGGCATCTTGGTCTGAGACCAATAGATTTTTTCCGCTTGCAACTATATCACCTAGTGTTATATTTTATGATGAAAGTCTTAATGACCAAAGAGTTTTACAAGTGGGCCAAGAAACGAAATATTCCCGGTGAATCCTTACTGGCGGCCGCAAGGGAAATTGAAGAGGGGTGTTTTGAGACTCAACTTGGAAATAATCTTTTAAAGAAAAGAATTGCTTTTACCGGCCAAGGCAAAAGGGGGAGCGGTAGATCGATTGTTTGTTTCAAGCAGGATGATAGGACTATTTTCATGTTTGGATTTGCCAAAAATGAGAAAGACACACTGAGTCCAAAGGAACTTAAGGCATTTAAACTGTTGGCAAAAGAGATGGTAAATATTCCTTTGTCTGGAATTAATTCTCTTGTCAAAGAAGGTGTTTTTGTAGAGGTGCAACGATGAGAAAGTCTATATCAAAATCAATTTTGAATACAGCTAAAGACCTTGATAAAGCAGGGTTCATGGGGAAAAAGACAATGCATACGATCCAGGAACTATGCGTATCGGAAGTTGCCAACTATACCCCAAAGGACATAGCGGCCCTGAGAGAACGAAACAATCTGAGCCAAGGGGTTATGGCAGAGCTTTTCAATGTCAGTAAATCGACTATTGCTCAATGGGAGCAAGGGCACAAAAAGCCAAGGGGGGCATCCCGGAAAATATTGAGCATTTTGGACAAGAGAGGAATTGACGTTTTCCTATGATTCAAAACGGTAAGGAGGGGGCTGTGCAACCTGATAGACTTGTTGCCATAAAAAAAGAACTGGAAGCTCTTCAAGTTGTATCGAATGGCGGGATTGTTAATGGTGTGCAACTTGGCATGAAGGGAATAACTCAACCCTGGCTCCAGGGTGAAATATCCAGGTGCAAACGGCTGCTTAAAAAGTACTCTGAATCAGAATAAGGGGCGGATTGATACCATCCCCCAAAGCGAGTCGCTGCAGATCACACCGGTACCGGTTAGCATCGAGAAATATTTGGTATCAAAAATCGGGATCCGGAGCAGCGGCCGGCAACAGTTTTGATACCCCAAAAAACGAGAGATCAAAAAACCAGCTCGAGAAGAATGATATTGGATTTAGGATTGAGGTCGACTAAGGCGGTGAGGTCGACGTGATCCGCGCGGAGCCCCTCTAACAAATGATATTATATCAGTCAAAGTTTGCCATGAGAAAGCATCAGCCTGATGGTAGCGAAACAGGGATTTAGCCCTGCAAGCTTTGCCTGATATTTCTGGCATTCATGAATTGAATCAGAACAACAAGGCTAGGAGCGGATTGATACACATCCCCCAGGGCAATTGGCCAAGTATTTAGCGAAAGAGGTTTAAATATGGCTGAAATATTATCTATCTATGATCCCGCAGAAGATTTAGACAGTTCTGAAACCATTGAGTTTTTTTTAAACGATGCGTTCCAGACTGGTGACCCCGGTTATATCTCTAAAGCCCTTGGCGTTGTTGCCAGGGCTAAAGGTATGGCAAGTGTTGCCGGTGAGACGGGACTGTCTAGGGAGTAACTCTATGAAAATGACAACCGAAAATTGACCACCTGTGATCATCGAAAATTGACCACCCTGAATTAAAGATAAAGAAGGGTGATAGGGTAGCACCCACTGTTGTTGTTTCCGGGGGCAGGAGAAACGGAGGAAGCCGTAGGCGACCGGAGTTTCTCCTGCCCCCGGAGGTCCCCTCCGTTGCAGATTTACTTCTACAGCATGGCCTGTTTATACAAATTTCTCGCTTTTTTACGGCTATATTTTATTTTCTCTCGTGAGACATCATAAATAATTACGGGATAACTCCATCCATCAAGAGTGATTAGTAAATCCCCGTCGAGATCGGTGATCATTTTGACACTTTCAGAGTTGCCTGTTCCATCAAACCATGTTGTGGTCTCGTCGGTGAAGTCGGCGATTATCGTTTCCAGTCGACCCTTTTGCGGATTAAATGTAAGGACTTCCATCTTCATTTTCCTTTGTTGCGTTGTTGCCCTTTGAGGCTTTCTTTCAAACGAAAACTATCCCACTGGCAATTGATTATATGTGCTTTGTGCGTCAATCGATCAAGAAGGGCCGCTGTCATCACCGGATCGCCGAAGACCTGTGTCCAGTCGGCAAAACCGAGGTTCGTGGTGATAATCACTGATCCTTTCTCCTGCCGTTCGGCAAGAACCTGAAAAAGCAACTCTCCGCCTTCCTTGGAAAACGGGATGTAGCCCAGTTCATCGAGGATCAGCAGATCGTAACGTGCGTATCTGCTAATAATACGCTGAAGATCTTTCTCCTGCCGGGCTTCGATAAGTTCGTTCACCAATCCATAGCAGCTGACGAATTTGGTTCGATAGTTGTTTCGGCAAGCTTCAATACCAAGCGCTGTTGTCAGATGGGTCTTGCCTGTGCCACTACGCCCAAGGAAAATGACATTGCGATGTTCTCTGATATATTCACATTCCGTCAAATCCCGTATCAGCCGAATGTCGAGATCGGGCACGGCAGCAAAATCAAACCCCTCCAAGGTTTTCAACAGAGGGAATTTCGCCTCCCTCACTCGGCGGCCCAGTCTGTTTTCCGCTCTTGCCTGGAGTTCGATGACCGTCAGATCCAGCAAAAACTCATCGTAGCCGGGGCCGCTCTCTTTCGCCTGGCGTATGCTGCTTTCCAGATCCCGAGCGGTGGTTGCCAGGCTCAGGGCCTTGAGATTTTCGCGCAGTTCGATAATGATTGCGGTCTTCATTGCACACCTCCCAATACTCCATAGACGGTCACGTCGGGAGATGGCAGACTTGGCCAGTTGGCAAGTGGTGCTATGGTGGCTGCTGTCTCATTGGCATATATCAGCAGATGCCGGATACCCTCACTGCTGCAGATATTTTTTTCAAGAGCGAGTTCAACCGCAGTCTCCACCTCGTCTGCTTTGTAACGGCTATACAACATCAGCACTGCTATGAACTCCTTGATTCCTTTGGTCTCCCCCTGTATGCGGCAGAAATCGGCAAGTAATTGATGCAGCGACTGTGGCCAGTGTTCCCGCCATTGCCGAATTACTCGAGCACTGGCAAACGACATCGGACGTTGCTGGATCAGCTCAAGATAGTGCTCCGGGGCAAGACTCCATTGGTTGTTGGCAAACAATCGTTCATGGACAGTCAGTCTTTTGCCGTCTGCGAAAATCTCCACTCGGTCCACATGGATGAGTATCTTCAATCTGCGGCCTGTATACTTCCACGGCACAGAGTAACGGTTCTTGTCTATCATTACCGTGGCGTATTTATCCACCCGAGCATCGCCTGGCTGGATATTGCTGTAGGCTATTTCCGGCGGTTCAAGAAGATGCACCTTCTCAGCTTCAAAAAGTTTGGTTACGCTCTCCGAACGCCCGGCCATCTTGTGAGAACCGTAAGCCAGACAATCGGCGAGGATCTTTTCGTTGAGTTCCTCAAGGTTTTTCGCCTCCGGCACCGGTACCATGTAATTCCGGCGCGCAAAGCCTACCAAGCCTTCCACTCCCCCTTTTTCATTGCCGCTATCAGGAGTGCAAAAACGGGCGGAAAAGCTGTAATACGCCTTGAATTTACTGAAGCTTTCCTGTTCAAGACGCTTCCTGCCATGGAAAACTTTACGGATTGCGGTCGTTAAATTATCGTAAATCAGGGTCGGGTAAATCCCACCAAAAAATTCGAAGGCCTTAATATGCCCGTCAAATAAGGCTTGCTGACGTTCACAGGCATAGAAACGAACAAAGTGTTTTCCGGAATATTTGCTCCGCATGCAGAAAAATTTCAATCGGACGCTTTCCCCTCCCAGAACCGCCATCGCAGTGCCCCAATCCACCTCTGCTTCTTGCCCCGCATCCGGTTCACAGGCAATGAATACCTGGTTCGATAAACCAAGCCCCAATTCCATTTTGACCATCCGCACATAGCGGCGGACATTGGACTCACTGCCCTGATAGCCCTGCTCTGTTCTCAATCGATTGTAAACTCGCCGCGCCGTGTGGCGTTGCTTTGGCGGTTGATCCTTGTCCTTTAACAGCCATTCTTCGACAACAGGACGGTATGGTCCCAGTATCGGGAATAACTGCTCTTCACGCTCCTTGTACCCCCACGCTTCTCCTCTCAGGGCTTTCTTGATTGTGTTTCGCGAATGACCGGTCTGCCCCTGGCCAGCTCGCTGATATTCTTGCCATAGACCCTTTGTGCCGTCCTGATGTATTCATATTGATCCATCTTGAGCAACTCCTCACCCCCTGGCTGAATGTTAAAATATGACATTCTAACCGAAGATATTTTGCTCAAGGTGATCAATTTTCGGTAATCACTACCCTGCTTTGCTGGTCAATTTTAGGTTAGCACAACCATCTTCAACCGCTTACCGAATTGATCCAGTTTTGTCACGGGTCCCTCTCATTCCAGAACTCTTTTGGATATTCATCATGCTGAGCTCCAGTCCGCATTGTCAGCCGGACAACGGTAGGTGTAGCGGCCCGCAATGATAAACGCACGGACCCGCAATAATGATTAATCTGGGGCCCACAATAAATGAGAATAAGAAACAGGCTGGATCCACATTAAACGATAATGGACCCACATTATGTGGTAATGGGCCCCGCAATAATGACCCCGGACCCACATTAATCGAGAATAAGGTTCAAGGCTCCATCTAGCCTCAAATCTGGACAGATATTTGGCAGCTATAGGTTCCCTCTGGAGAACAGTATCCATGAACAAGGTTGTGTCGTTTAAATCTTTTGAAACTGCGACGACAAGCACCCCCAGGAGTAGCTGAATTACGGTTTACCTCTTGCCGCCAAAGCTCGAACGCAAAGACTCGTCGACCCGCTGTCGCTGAGCTTCATTCAGTGTTGCATACCATTCTTTAAAAGTCGGAAATTTCGTCTTGCACTTTCCCATTTCCAGCATTGTAAACTTTCTTTGATATGCTGCGGTCAACAACTCCCCTATTCCGCAATGATACGCGGCATCGCATTGTTCCATGGTTCCGTCACTTTACTTCAAAAAGGCATCTGGCCTTTCAGCAGTTCTCGAAATTGAGTCAAAGAAACCATACAATCCGCGTGCATGCTAACCTGCAAAACTGGCAACGAGAAATTTTAGATCAAAATTACCCGAACGATCAAACTGATCGATTTCAGGCATTCTTGCAATTTCCAACAGTTTAGAGCTACGCGGATTATGATTGGCTAGAATCATAATTACTTCAGGCCTATAGTCGACATCTAACTTTATCTTCGATCCTCCGCTTGATCGATTAAACTTCAACAGGTCCAAATCATCAAGCTGGTTGAATGTTGCTGACATCTCAAGGCATCGATATCTTGCAAATTTGGAGCTATGTCATAGTTACACCTGATACGATGAATACGTCACGTAATTCTTTCCACACCCACATAGTTAGACACTGAAGAGGGACTCCTCTTCCTCGTAATCGAGTTCTCGTCAATACCTGCTGCAGCAGAAGAAGTAACCGCTTCATTGGCGAACAGGTCTTCGACTTTACTATCGATTTCTTCTGACGACTATTTTACTGTACTGGTAGCCGGTCTGTTCGGTTGTTTTCCCCACAATAGGCTGAGCATGGACCAGTGTACCTTCGGATGTCTCAGGGCATAATCAGGTTGATTTCGACCTTATCGCGGCTGCTGGAGCCTGACCAGCTTTTTGATACCGGGAGGATAGACACCGGAGGGGGAAAACAGAGCTGAAATTGATTGATGATGGTAACTCATGTATTAAACCATTGCGCTTTATGATCTGATACTATATCATATCAATATACGATATAGTATCAGATCAATAGAGGAGAAACTATGCAACAGGTCGCAACTTACGAAACGGTTGTAAGAGCTTGTGAAAGCCTTAAAAGCGAAGGCCAGAAAATATCGGGAAGAGCGGTACTGGCAATTACAGGCGGTAGCCTGGGAACTGTTTTGGGCCACATCAAAGAGTGGCGGCAAAATGCGGCCCAAACTCCGACAAATTTACCTGCAGAAATTCCTGCAGAACTACAAGCCGCTATACTTCGCGCCTTAGGCTTCGCGCAAGACGAAGCTGCGTCAAAGTTGAAGGAAGCAATTGACCAGGCCGGCGCCAGGGAGTCTGAGGCCCTGGATGGATTAACTCTGGCCGAAAACCGAATTGAAGATCTGACCACCGAGCTGACAGAGGTGCGGAGCCAGGCAGATAAAGACAGGCAGGAATTTGAAAAAATCCAGGCAGTACTCGAAGAGAAAATTGACTCCCTGACCCAACGAACTCAGGATCTCGAAACTGAGCGTAAACAACTGATTGAGACCGCCGAAGCTTCTCGCACTGAAACAGCCAAGGCCCAGCTCCAGATAGAGCGTGCGGATCAAGCCTCCTCGAAGGCTGAAGCACAAGTTCAGAAATTAGAATCAGAGTTGAAACAAATTCTGGAAGAAAAGATTGTAGCTGAAAAAGCGCAAGCCGTTGCCGAGCAAAAAAGCGCTGACCAGTCCGAAACATTAGAGGAAGTGCGGGCGACACTGGCGGAGCTCAAGACCGAGAGTAAGAGCACCATTGCAGAGCAGAAAACGGAGATCTTGGATCTTAGAAAGCAATTAGAGGAAATGCGGGCGACACTGGCGAAACTCAACCGATAGTAAGAACCATTGCAGAGCAGAAAAAGGAGATCCTGGATCTTAGTAAGCAAAATGCAGCGTTAGAAAAACAGGTCGCTGGATTACACGCAGGGAAAGCCTAGCTCTTCCGGAGTTCGAAGCCTATTCAGGGAACCTGGGACTATCTCCCTGCGAGCAGACACCCTCAGGGTGTCTGCTCGCAGCATCAAGTTTTTGAATATAAGGCGGTAAACGCGAAAAGGCCGGGAGCCGAAAAATAATATAATATTACAAACGTTTCGCTTTGGGAGCAGGAGGTTGCCACCGATAGAGATCACGGTGGTGCACCTGGAGGCGATCAGGAGGAGTTTGAAAGCATATTCAGGAGGCCCCTTTTACTCTCTTCGACTACTGCGATCTGCCACCTGGCCTCCTCAATGGACATATCCATGTTTCCCTCTATTGTCGTTAGGCTTAAACATTACCCCCGTGAACCTTGGTAAGTTACGGGGGCTTCCATCATAGTCAAATAAGATCTTGTTGATCTTTAATATTCTTCATCCAGTGATTGGCAAAAGCCACATGATTTCTATGGAGCTGTTGCTTTACCATCCAGCCGCCTTCTGCATCGATTACAGATTCCTCAAAAACTCCCAGACTATGCTGAGTAAAACTTGTGGGGATAATATGATTGCCTACTACCACGAATGTCATCTCCGGATCTGACATAAGATCTTCATTTTGCTTGTAGTAATGAGCAACGGAATATGAGGGATATCCTCCAACGTCTTCGATCTTCTCAACATGCACAGCCATAATTCCGCCGTTACATTTGGGCCAATAGTTATGCAGATCAAAGCGTTTTGAACAATTTTGGTCGTCAAGATCCTGAATCAACCGGAAAAATATTGTTGTCGAAATTTGATCTAGTTTTTCCATTTTCTCCTTCTCCTTGGTCGGTGTTGCCCTGTGCATAGGCAAATTCCAGAGCTTTTAAGAAATTGTTTCTCCAGGTTTCTAAAACCTGGCTCCCAGCGGGCAATTGCGTTTCCGTGAGAGCTTTCAAAAAAACGTAACCAACGGGCGCGTTTTCTTTGGAAGCTGCAAAAGAACGAAGTGACCAGGGGCAGTTAAGAGAGGATGCAAGGGCGGGATTGAAGCCTTTTTTTCAGTGCTTTTCTGAAAAAAATCTCAATCCCCTCGCCTTGGCCCTTGCATCCTCTTAGGCCCCGCAGCTACCGATCAAGCGCTCTTTGCTTGACTGACTAAGCTGTTGGCTGTTGCTGTGGTGGTGGTTGTCGACGTCAGTCTGTGGGCTATAACTGACCGAAGGGAAGGCATCGCACACCTGACTTAAAATGCCCAATCAAGGAGGATGTAACTGTGCGGGGTATTTTTTCTGCGGACGCTGTCACCGCAGGAATAAATTCCACGGCACAACATGAGGATCCGAACTACCAAGGATAAGAGAGAGACAAAACTCTGAAGATAATTCGCAGGAATAAGGCTGGAGGATCGCGCCGGCCGACTCGCCTTTTATAACTTGTTGGCGGTGGTTGCAGCGGAGCAGAAAACGCCGGGAATGAGATGAGAAAAGAGCGTGGCGGCCGGGGAAGCCGGAAGCCGACCAACAACCCAAAAATATGAAGAGCAGTTTTTTCCTCATCCGGTATCAAATAGCCGGCCCGGGCCAGGTCCAAATCGCGCTTTATGGTATCAAAGAAGCAATTGCAGACCTGAATCATATGGACCAATCTGGTACCAAAAGATTCCCCAACCATCGCCGGTGCTGCCTTGATCCTGCGCGGACAGCTCGGCCGGCTCGGTATCATTTTTGCTGTTGTGTTTTACCTTTCACAATACCTTCTCAATAATCTCGTAAGCTATACACCTCTCGAAATATGGGGTATTGGGAAAACATTTTTTTTCTCAGGTTCCAAATTAACCACAGAGAATGTGATTATAAACATGTTTAATTATACTGAATAATCTTGCATGATGTGGTCAGTTCTGATATCTGAGAAAGAAATGCTCTCCCCTCCCCCCCCCATAATATTTAACACCTCTCAAAAAGGAATAAACTATGAGCGAACTACTTAGAATTTTAACTCACTCTCGCCGCCTCAAACATGCTGCAAAAGAATTATCAATTGAACAATTGGAAGAAGTCAAAAATAAACTGCAAAGCATTATTGAGGACCGCCTTGCCGAATCAGAGGCTGAGAAACAAATTATTGCTGAAAAAGACGCAAAAATCCAACAATACAGAGAAATGCTCGAAGCCGACGGTATCGGCCTTGAGGAATTGATGGGACTTTCAATCGAAAAACAGGGTAAGCGGTCTCCCCGACCGGCTAAATACGAAGTTTGGAATGATGAGGGAAAGCGTATCACCTGGACCGGTCAGGGCAGAATGCCAAATATTTTCAAAGCTCGGATTGATGCCGGTGAACCTCTCGACACATTTTTAATAGAATAATATACCTATGATTTTGGTTGGTTACTTCTTTCTCTAACCACCTATTTTGCAATCAATGCTATTCATCACTGCAGCATTACAGCATTACTACATTGCGCCTTGCAACAATTACATCTGCCTGCAATGATGCAACCTGTTTAACGGTCAAGCGCTTTATCTTGACTGACTAAATTTGTTTACTGTTACTATTATTCCGCCCTCCCCGACCGAAGGGAATGTCTCGCCATAGACAACACTTTTCAAGTTCCCGGAGTGGCTCAAGGCTGGCTCCGGGTCCGATGACGGTAGTAAGAAGCACAAGGAAGAAGTAATCTGGGCGTATAAAGAGGAAATATCGAATGAAGGGGCACTCCGGAAACTGCTCTAGATTCTCCCACACAGGGCGTGAAATTTTTGCCATCTATGCAGCAATGATTCGATGCATTGTGTCGCATATGAGTACTTACATAATTACGCCACAATGTATTTACGCGTTTACGACATAGGCACGGGTATTAGTAATACTTTTCAGGCAGTTGGGAAAATTGTTTTCCGGCCATATCGATTAATCGTGCCGATCATATTTGTGACTATTGGCATTATTTGTCTCTGATATTGGCTCACCCCAAAAGGCTCCATCCTTTTCTCCACCGTCCTGCAGGGCCGCCTTACGCACTTAAAACTTGTGTCCTGGTCGAATATATTTCCAATGCTGAAAAACTTCATTGTTTCGAAAATCAATTGTACCTGCACCCTACCCTGCCAGCTCTTTGACTTCTCCCTGCCCTGGTCATTCGCAAACATTGCGCCACACTAAGCTTCCCCACCTGAGTGTCATTTTTGATGGAGAGATAAAGATATTTATGGAGGCCGTTACAGTATTTTCGTTTTCGCCCGTCCAGCGCTTTACCGCAGTATAAACATTTTTTCAAAACGCTCTTTTCCTCGTTATTTTGACTCAACATACTGGACCGGTATCATCGAAAACCTTGGTAGCGTTTCCCTCGAAGAACGGATTAACTTTTCAACAACAGCGAGCAAGACAGTCACTTAATCCTCCTCAACTCAGTGCGTCGTTTTTTCACTTCCCAATCTTTAATTTCTTTTTGAATTCGTTGTAATTCTTGATCAGAGACGATAGGTTCCATCTTTTTTTTCTTATAGAATTTCTGATAAAAGAAATAGCAGCAAGTGCCTAAAATCAAATAAAGAACAGCGACAAGACCAATCCATGTCTCCACGACAATCTCCATTACATCATTGATCAACAACATACATGCGCAATAACATAATCACATATATGCGCTATTCCTTCAAAACACCCAAGACCAAATCAGGCAAATCTCTTTCCTGCCGTGAACTTCTTTTAAGTTGCTTCCGAATTTTCTCAAGAGTGATTTGCTCACCGAGAAACACATGCCGCAGCATGAGAGAAACGAGCCTGGTAAGTGCGGTGAGATTGGCAAGACTTGATTGCAATTTGTGGTCATTTTCTCCAGCTGTCGTTACAAACAATTCAACTGGCTTACCTGCGTATTCCGAAACAATGAGATACCATTCGTTTTTCTCCCGGTCCTCGGCCCTGTGTCGTTTCGCATCCAAAACCTCTGCAATTTCTGTTTGCCATGGAATTTTAATTCTTCTGACCTGGGGGAGAATAGCCCTGTCATGCAAAAGTGGCCAAACCTGCTCTATAACGGTTGGAGAATTTATCACCGCATAAACCGCGGGCCTACACTCGTCGCACACGTTAAACAATTTTTTAACTCGTATGACCCCGGATAATGAGCCGCAAAATTTACATGCTTTTTTCATCAACGCAATCCCCATCATGGACGTTATCTGTCCCGTAGTCCTCAACGAGATGTTTTAAATTCTGATCTGCCATTGTCAGCGGCGGCCTGATAATGTTCTTGGAGAGGCGGTTTGAAAATGCGTAGCCTCTCTTCTTCATTTTCTTAAAAAGAGAAAATGTAACACCTCTTCTTCCCCTTCCTTTTTTGTTCTTTTTG
>Ga0209346_1000434_pt1 | contig 37420 bp, 32 predicted proteins | sample AutmiccommunBRH9_FD_187381 | JGI IMG/M metagenome (GOLD analysis project Ga0209346, IMG submission 187381) | Deep subsurface microbial communities from Mt. Terri, Switzerland - Autotrophic microbial communities BRH/9 (SPAdes) (version 2) | ecosystem: Environmental > Aquatic > Deep subsurface >...
TGACAACTCCGCCGTCGAGACGTTCTTCAAATCCTTGAAGGCTGAACTCATCTGGCGGCAGAAATGGCCAACAAGGCGTCAGGCTGAGGCTGCCATCTTCCAATACATCAACGGGTTCTACAACACCCGCAGGCGCCATTCATATCTGGGCGGCATCAGCCCGCTCGCATTCGAAGCCAAGGTGGCATAGTGAGATAGGTGACCGGCGCAAAACCGTTACAAGTCCAAAACGGCACACTCTACACTGGCGTCACTTCCGATTTGCCCAAGCGGGTGTGGCAGCACCGCGAAGGTCAGGTCGAAGGCTTCACCAAACGCTATGGATGCAAGCGGTTGGTCTGGTTCGAACGGCACGACACGATGGAGAGTGCGATCATGCGGGAAAAGCAGATCAAGGCTGGCAATCGTAAGGCCAAGCTGGCCTCGATTGAAGCAGGTAATCCGACATGGCGGGATTTGTTCGAGGATATTGCACAGTGATCGCAGAGCCGTCATTGCGAGTGTAGCGAAGCAATCCAGAGCGGTGCGAGGAACGCCCTGGATTGCCACGGCGACTGCGTCGCCTCGCAATGACGAGGAGGGAAAAGCATGAAACTCGGACGCTTGAATCATATCGGGGTCGCCACGCCCTCCATCGCGGACTCCATCGCGTTTTACCGCGACGTGATGGGCGCGACGAAGATCCACACGCCCTTCGACCTTGAGGAGCAGGGCGTGAAGGTCTGCTTCGTCGACACCCCCGGAGCCGATGGCGCGATGAACGGCACGCAGATCGAGCTGATCGAGCCGCTTGACGCCGATTCCCCGATCAACGGCTTCCTCGCCAAGAACCCGCTCGGCGGGCAGCATCACCTGTGCTTCGAAGTGCCCGACATCGCCGAGGCTCGCACCGCGTTCGAAGAACTCGGCAAGCGCATCCTCGGCCCCACGCGCATCGGCGCGCACGGCACCCCTATCTTTTTCGTCCATCCCAAGGACATGGGCGGCATGCTTACCGAGATCATGGAGACCCCGCGCGAGGATGCGCATTGGTCGAATTAATTCACGTCACCCCGGCGCCAAGGAAATTTGGGGGCCGGGGCCCAGAGGCGGCGAGCGCGGGACTGGGTCCCGGCCTTCGCCGGGATGACGAAAATGAGAAAGAGGGAGAAAAATGTCATACGAATCCATCCGCGTCACCCGTGACGGCCCGCTGCTGACCATTACCCTCAACCGCCCCGAACGCCTTAACGCCATGGCTCCGGAGATGGCCGATGAAATCGGGCTGGCGTTCTATGACCTTGGAGACGCGCGCGCGGTGCTGATCACCGGCGAGGGCAAGGGGTTTTGTTCGGGCGCGGATTTGTCTGCGCGCGGCGATAGCAGCGCGGTGACGGGCAAGGGCGGCAGCCACAAGGCGCTGAACAATCACTATAACCCGGCGATCAGCCACCTGATCCGCGCGAGCGTGCCCGTGATCTGCGCTGTGAACGGCCCAGCGGCAGGCGTGGGGTGCTCGCTGGCGTTGGCGGCGGATTTCACCATCGCCGCGAAGAGCGCCTATTTCCTCCAAGCCTTCGTCAATATCGGCCTCGTGCCTGATGGGGGATCGACCTGGCTGCTCACCCGCGCCATCGGCCGCGCGCGCGCCACGCGTATGATGATGCTGGGCGAGAAGATTTCGGGAAGCCAAGCCGAGGAATGGGGCCTGATCTACAAGTGCGTCGATGATGCCGACCTGATGGATGAAGCCCGCGCGCTGGCGACTAAGCTGGCGAATGGCCCGACGATTGCCTACGCCCAGATGAAGCGCAACATCGCCACCGCGCTCGACACCAACCTGCAAATGGTGATGCTGGCCGAAGCCGAAGCGCAGCGCGTGGCTGGTGCGACCAACGACGCGATGGAGGGCGGCATGGCCTTCCTGCAAAAGCGCAAACCGGAATTCAAGGGGGAGTAACGCCCTCACAACCCCCACACCCGTTCGCCCTGAGCTTGTCGAAGGGCTGCACTTCTCCTTCCAGTCCTGAGCCCAAAAAGAAGGACGGCCCTTCGACAAGCTCAGGGCGAGCGGATATGATAATAACATGACCCAAAAACCGACACTAGAAGACTGGAAAGCCCTCGCCGACAAGGAGGTGAAGGGCCGCGACCTTACGTGGCAGACGCCCGAGGGCTTCGCGATCAAGCCGCTCTACACCGAGGAAGATCACGCAGGGTTCGACCCCGGCCTCCCCGGCTTCGCGCCCTTCACTCGCGGCGTGAAAGCATCAATGTATGCAGGCCGTCCGTGGACGATCCGGCAATATGCGGGCTTCTCCACCGCCGAGGAATCGAACGCCTTCTACCGCCGCAATCTGGCGATGGGGCAAAAGGGCCTGTCGGTGGCCTTCGACCTTGCCACCCACAGGGGGTATGACAGCGATCACCCGCGCGTGGTCGGCGATGTCGGTAAGGCGGGGGTGGCGATTGATACGGTCGCGGATATGCAGATACTGTTCGACCAGATCCCGCTCGATTCCATGTCCGTTTCGATGACGATGAACGGCGCGGTGATCCCGGTGCTGGCCTTCTTCATCGTCGCGGCGGAACGTCAGGGCGTGTCGCAGGATAAGCTTGAGGGCACGATCCAGAACGACATCCTTAAGGAGTTCATGGTTCGCAACACCTATATCTACCCGCCCGAACCTTCGATGCGGATTATCGCGGACATCATCGCCTATACCTCGGCCAAAATGCCGAAATTCAATTCGATTTCGATTTCCGGCTACCACATGCACGAGGCCGGGGCGACCGCCGTGCAGGAACTCGCCTTCACCATCGCTGATGGCAAGGAATATGCGCAGCGCGCGATGGCGGCGGGGCTGGATATTGATGCCTTCGCTGGCCGGCTCAGCTTCTTCTTCGGCATCGGCATGAACTTCTTCATGGAAATCGCCAAACTGCGCGCCGCGCGGACGCTGTGGTACAAGGTGATGGACGATCTGGGGGCGAAGGACGAACGCTCCAAGATGCTGCGCACCCACTGCCAGACCAGCGGCGTCAGCTTGCAGGAACAAGACCCCTACAACAACGTCATCCGCACCACGGTGGAGGCAATGGCGGCAGTGCTGGGCGGCACGCAGTCGCTCCACACCAATGCGCTGGACGAGGCGATCGCGCTCCCCACCGATTTCAGCGCCCGCATTGCCCGCAACACGCAGCTCGTGCTGCAAGAGGAAAGCGGGATCACGGGGGTGGTCGATCCGCTCGGCGGCTCGCATTACATCGAGGCGTTGACCGCTCGCCTTGTGGCAGAGGCTGAGGCGATGATGGCCGAGGTGGACGCAGCAGGCGGCATGACCGCCTATGTCGCGACCGGTGCGCCCAAGGCCGCGATTGAACGCGCAGCGGCGGAAAAGCAGACCCGCGTGGACAAAGGCGAGACGGTGATCGTCGGGGTGAACAAATACCGCAAAGACAGCGAAGACCCGATGGAGACGCTGGAGGTTGATAACCAGAAGGTGCGCACCGGGCAGATTGCGCGCCTCGCCAAGGTGCGCGAAGGCCGCGACGAAGCGGCGTGCCGCGCGGCTCTGGCGGCGCTGACGGCGGGCGCCCGCGTGAGTCCCCGCGCAGGCGGGGATCTCAGTCGGCAAGGCGCTCCCTCGCCTGAGGCCCCCGCCTTCGCGGGGGATCACAACTTGTTGGCCCTCGCGGTCGAAGCCGCCCGTCACGATGCCACCTTGGGGGAAATTTCCGCCGCGATGGAGGAAGTCTTCGGGCGCCACGATGCCACGCCTGCGCCGGTCTCGGGCGTTTACAAGAGCGCCTACGAATTCGACCGCCGCTGGGCGCAGGTGACGGACGGTGTGGAAGCCGTGGGCCGCCGCCTCGGCCGTGCTCCCCGCATCATGATCGCCAAGATGGGGCAGGACGGCCATGACCGCGGTGCCAATGTGATCGCTAGCGCTTTTGCCGACATGGGCTTCGATGTGGTGAGCGGCCCGCTGTTCCAGACGCCTGAGGAATCCGTGGCGATGGCGCTGGAACACGACGTCGACGTGGTCGGCGCATCCAGCCTCGCGGCGGGCCATAAGACCCTGATCCCCGAACTGATCCGGCTCTTGCGCGAAGCCGGGCGCGGCGATATCAAGTTGACGGCAGGCGGCGTGATCCCGCCGCAGGATTACGATTATTTGCGCGAGGCGGGGGTGCAGGGGATTTATGGCCCCGGCTCGAACGTGGTGGAATGCGCGGCGGATATCCTCGTGCTGCTTGGCCACAATATGCCGCCGCCCGGAGACTTGGGGGGCGAAGGGCTGGACGATGCGGCGGAGTAGGGTTCTCCCCACCTCCGTTCGCCCTGAGCTTGTCGAAGGGCTGCTTTTCTTTTCTGCACCCACAGCGCCGAAGAAAGAACAGGGCTTCGACAAGCTCAGCCCGAACGGTTAATGGGATGCGCTGGATTGCCGCGTCGCCTGCGGCTCCTCGCAATGACGAATGAGAGGGCGCATTGATCATTATGCGAAGACTGAAATTCATCGGCGTCGCCCTTGCTGTGACCGCCTGTGCGCCCGATGACGTAGGCGAGAGTAACGAGTCGGCGTCATCGCAGATCGTTTGCAACGGAATCAGCGACTGCGTGAAGGCTGTTGAGGAACTCAAGCGTGCTGATGGAGCCATGGACCGGGCCTTCGGTGATGCGATCGCCAGAATGCAAAACTGCAAGGGCCAGAACACCACCAGATGCTTATATTGGGAACGCGCGATCACTTTGGTTCGGGCCGAACAGGATACGTGGTCGGCTTGGAGATTGGCGCATTGTGAAGTCTTTGCTTTGACCATGGTGGACACATCGGCCGAAGGGATGCTGGAAGCGGTTTGCCGCGCTGATCTCGCCAAAGCACGAGCCACCGAATTGGATAAGATTATGAGGCCTGAGAATTGACCCACCCCCGCACCACCTGGACCCGCGCCGAAATCGCGGCCCTTTTCGACCTGCCCTTCACCGAGCTGCTGTTTCAGGCCGCCAGCGTCCACCGCGCGCACCACCCTGCCACCGAAGTCCAGCTATGCACCCTGCTCAGCATCAAGACCGGCGGCTGTCCGGAGGATTGCGGCTATTGCTCGCAGTCGGTGAAAGCGGACTCCGGCGTGGAAGCCACCAAGCTGATGGATGTGCAGGCCGTGCTCCAGCGTGCGGCGCAGGCGAAGGATGCGGGCAGCCAGCGGTTCTGCATGGGCGCGGCGTGGCGCAATCCCAAGGACCGCGATATGCCCGCGATTGTCGAAATCGTTAAGGGCGTAGCCGCCATGGGGCTGGAGACCTGCATGACGCTGGGGATGCTCGAACCCCATCAGGCCGCACAGCTGGCCGAGGCGGGGCTGGATTATTACAACCACAATATCGACAGCAGCCCCGAATATTACGAGCGCGTCATTTCTACCCGCGATTTCCAGTGTCGATTGGATACGCTCGATCACGTGCGCAAGGCGGGGATCAACGTGTGTTCCGGTGGGATCGTCGGCATGGGGGAGACGCGCGAGGACCGGGTGGGCTTCATCCACACCCTCGCCACCCTGCCGCAGCATCCCGAGAGCGTGCCGGTCAACGCGCTGGTGCCGGTGAAGGGGACGGTGCTGGGCGATATGCTGGCCGACACCCCTCTGGCGAAGATCGACGACATCGAGTTCGTCCGCACGGTCGCGGTCGCGCGGATCACCATGCCGCGTTCGATGGTGCGGCTGTCGGCGGGGCGCGAATCGATGTCCGAGGCGACGCAGGCCTTGTGTTTCCTTGCGGGCGCGAATTCGATCTTTACCGGCGACAAGCTGCTGACCGCCCCCAACGCGGGTGACGACAGCGACGGGGCGCTGTTCGCCAAGCTGGGGCTGACCGCGCTCAAGGGTGAGGAACCGGCGCGGGCGTGCAAGGCGGCGGTGGGGGCGGGGTGATCCCGTTCTTCCCGTCGTCATTGCGAGGAGCCGCAGGCGACGCGGCAATCCAGAGCGTTTCGCGATCCGCGCTGGATTGCTTCGCTGTGCTCGCAATGACGAAGTACTTATGACCCTCGGATTCTCCGTTAACACCCTGCTTCCCAAGGCGCGCGGGGGTGGGCAGTTGCGCATGGGGCTGGTCAAGCTGGAGGAGCGCGATTGGCTCCAGCCTGCGCCTGACCTTGCGGCGCGGGCAGAAGGTTTTGCGCAGTGGCCGCAGGGCGTGCAACTCACCCCCGCAGCCCACGCGCCGGGCTGCGAACTGGCGGCGATGCTCGGCACCCAAGGCGCGCTGCCCGAAGCCGCGCTCGCCACCCACGAAGACCTGTGCCTGCTCACCAAACGCGAGGGCGAGGATGTGTATCGCCTGATCGGTGCGGCGGTCGCATGGCCATCGGACTGGCACCCCAAAGACAAAATCGGCCTGCCCCTGCGCGCGCTCCACGCGCCGATTGCGGGCTATGAAGAGCAGCTCGCCACCGGGGTCGACCGCTTCATGGAAACCCTGAGCCCCGGCCCGATTTACGCGCGTTGCAACTGGTTCATCGCCGCGACCGGAGAACGCCGCTGGCTGCCCGACCGCCCGCCGCAAGAGACCTTCGTCCATGTCACCCCCGACAACGCAGGCGAGACGCTGTTCGTGCGATCCGAACGCCAGACGCTGCGGCGGCTCCCGCAGACCGGCGCGATCCTGTTCACCATCGGCATTTACGTGGAGCCATTGGGCAACCTTTCCCCCGCCAATATCGCCATGCTGGGCAAAGCGGTGCAAACCCTCGTCAACGGCGAAGGTGACAGGCGCGGCGCGCCCGCCTACGCTGATAGCCTGATCGGTTTTGCTGAAAGGAACGCGCATGATCGTCGCGCTGATACTCCCGCTTTTCGCGCAAGCCGCTGAAGCCCCCGTGCCCGGCTGGAGCTGCGATGATCCGATCATGCAGCAGGAAATGAACTGGTGCGCCGCGCGCGATTTCGAAGTCGCGGATGAACGCCTCAACGCGCAGTGGCCGATCACCGCCGCCGCAATGAAGGCCCGCGATGCCGCATTCCTGGCCCACGGTGCGGGTGAACGCGACACCCGCGAAGGCTATTTCGAAAGCCTGCTCGAATCCCAGCGCGGCTGGCTGCGCTACCGCGACGCGCATTGCCGGGTTGAGGGGTATTATGCACGCGGCGGCAGCCTGGAACCATTGCTGATATCCACCTGCAAGGCGCGGCTCACCCGGATGCGCACCGATCAATTGCGCGAACTGGTCGAAACCCCCGGCTAGACTTGAGCGGCCGCTCCAGTGTTCGTCATTGCGAGGGGCAAAGCCCCGTGGCAATCCAGAGCGCCGCGCATTCCGCTCTGGATTGCCGCGCTTCGCTCGCAATGACGAACTTGGCATAGTCCTGTGCCTCAAATCCGCTAGCTTGCAGGCTGCGCCATCAGGCGGCATAGGCTGGTGACAAGATAACGCATCTGCACGAGAGGTTCCGCCGTGTTTTCGAAAATCCTTATTGCCAATCGCGGCGAAATCGCCTGCCGGGTCATTACCACTGCACGCAAAATGGGGATCAAGACCGTTGCGGTCTATTCCGATGCCGATGCGCGCGCGCCGTTTGTGGCTATGGCTGACGAGGCGGTGCATATCGGGCCTTCGCCTGCTGCCGAATCCTACCTGATCGCGGAACGGATCATCGCCGCAGCCAAGCAGACCGGGGCCGAGGCGGTGCATCCCGGCTACGGCTTCCTGTCGGAACGCACTTCTTTTGCCGAGGCGCTGGCGAAGGAAGGCATCGCCTTCATCGGCCCGCCCGTGGGTGCAATCGCGGCGATGGGCGACAAGATCGAGAGCAAGAAACTGGCGATGCAGGCGGGCGTCAATGTCGTCCCCGGCTTTGTCGGCGAGATTGACGATACCGAACACGCGGTGCGGATTTCGGACGAGATCGGCTATCCGGTGATGATGAAGGCCAGCGCCGGCGGCGGCGGCAAGGGAATGCGGCTCGCCTATAGCGAGGCCGACGTGCGCGAAGGCTTTGAAAGCGTGAAGCGCGAAGGCCTCAATTCCTTCGGCGATGACCGCGTGTTCATCGAAAAGTTCATACTCAATCCGCGCCACATCGAAATCCAGATTCTGGGCGATCAGCACGGCAATATCCTCTACCTGAACGAGCGCGAATGCTCGATCCAGCGCCGCCACCAAAAGGTGGTTGAAGAAGCCCCGTCGCCCTTTGTCACGCCCAAGATGCGTAAAGCGATGGGCGAGCAATGCGTCGCCTTGGCGCGCGCGGTGGGGTATTATTCTACGGGCACGGTCGAACTGATCGTCAGCGGGGCGGATCCTACGGGTGAGAGTTTCTACTTCCTCGAAATGAACACGCGTTTGCAGGTTGAACACCCTGTGACCGAGGCGATCACCGGGATTGATCTGGTCGAACAGATGATCCGCGTCGCTTATGGCGAAAAGCTCAGCATGACGCAGGATGATATCGGGATCGACGGCTGGGCGATCGAGAACCGCGTCTATGCCGAAGACCCCTATCGCGGGTTCCTGCCCTCGACCGGGCGGCTGGTGCATTATTCGCCGCCCGAAGCAGATTTCCGCCAAGGCCCGTTCGCCGCTTCTGCGAACCCCCGCGCAGGCGGGGGCCTGCCTGCGTCAGGCGAAACCGAAAATGGCCTGAGGTCACCGCCTGCGCGGGGATTCACGCAGGGGTATATCCGCCTAGACGACGGCGTATACGAAGGCGGCGAGGTGTCGATGTTCTACGACCCGATGATCGCCAAGCTGGTTACATGGGCACCCACCCGCGACGAAGCGGCCGATTTGCAGATCGAGGCGCTCGACAATTTCCGGATCAAGGGGCTGGGGCACAATGTCGATTTTTTGAGCGCGATCATGCAGCACCCGCGGTTCCGTGCGGGCGAGCTGACGACGGGCTTCATCGCCGAGGAATATCCTGATGGCTTCCACGGGGCCGCGACTTCGCAGGATTTCCGCCGCATCCTCGCCGCCGTGTGCGCGGGTAACGAATTCAGCCTGCAGGCGCGCACGCGGCACATTTCGGGCCAGCTTGACGGGCCGCTGCCGGTGGTGGCGAGCGAATGGCTGGTAAAGCTGGGCGATGAACGGTTTGAGGTCACGCTGGGCGATGGTCACGCGATGGTTGACGGGGTGCGGGTGGACGGCACCTGCGACTGGCTGCCCGGCATGGTGGAAGCGACTGCCACCGGCAAGGTGGGGGATGGCGAGGAAGTCCGCTTTGGCCTGATCGTCGGTCGGATCGGCAATCGCTGGAAGGTCACGACGCGCGGCGCGGCGCATACTGCACTGGTGCTGCCGCTGCGGCTGGCGCGACACGAATCGCTAATGCTGGAAAAGGTGCCGCCCGATCTGTCGCGCTTCCTCATCTGCCCGATGCCGGGGATGCTGGTGAAGCTGCACGTGGCGGCAGGCGAAACGGTGCAACCGGGCCAACCGCTCGCCACGGTCGAAGCGATGAAGATGGAAAACATCCTGCGCGCCGAAAAAGAAGGCGTGATCGCCAAGATCAACGCGGCAGAAGGCGAAAGCCTGGCGGTCGACGCGGTGATTCTGGAGTTGGAGTAGCGCGGCTTTCCTACCGGCGGGGCGGGGGCAATATCTCGCGGAATTGGGGTAATGCCTTTAGGGTGTGACGAAATTCAGACAAGTGATTGAAAAGTAGAAATAAGTAGGTCAATTTTTAAGTTAGGCCCCACTTAGACCCCATCTAGACCCCTGCTAGACCCCCCCTAGCTTCGCCCAGACCCCGCCTTGCCCCTGCCAGATTGGCGCACATTTCTTGCGGACAAAGAAAAACGGCGGGGATTGCTCCCCGCCGTCGTTCATTTTCAACTTGCCGAAGCTTACGCCGGGGTCGTGGCACCCTTTGCCACTTCGGTCGAAACGTTATTGAACGTATCCTTAAGGCTTCCGCCCAGTGCGGTCATCGCGGTGATGGCGGCAACAGCGATCAGAGCGGCGATCAGGCCGTATTCGATGGCGGTGGCGCCCTGTTCGTCACGGACGAGGTTCTTGAAAAAGGTCATGTCTAGTCTCCTGGTTTTGGTCTTCGGTACCCAAACCCCCCTGTTTCAAGGCGGGCAGATATTGTGTTAATCGACACCTATTGAGAAATTCCTAACGCGAATGCGGCAGGTGATTAATTACTCATGGCCTCGGCACTTTTGGCTTCAACTTCATTCCACATATCGATTGTTGAACCTGCAACGCTCGAAAGTGATGCAATCATGGCAATGACGATGAGAGCCGCGATCAGGCCATATTCGATAGCCGTCGCCCCGTGCTGGTCTTCGACAATGTCTTTCATCAATGTCGGGATCATGGGGGTAACACCTATTGTTTGCGTCCTGATGGGATTGAAAATCGCCTAGGCGGGTTAAGAAATAGTTGATGAGAGCCACTGAGATGGAAAAAAAACCGACATGATGCAGCGCTGGACTGCGGTGGTCGCTGGGGCACTGATGGGGGGCGATGGCCGCTGGTTGATGCACAAACGCCCGCCAGGCAAACACCATGCCGGCCTGTGGGAGTTCCCCGGTGGCAAGGTGGAACCCGATGAAATGCCGATAGAATCCCTGATTCGCGAGCTAAGCGAGGAGCTTGGGATCCGGTGCGATCCGGCAACATGTGCGCCAGCGGGATTTGCCGAGACCAGTATCGCTCAGTCGGCAAACGCGATTGTCATTCTGCTTTACACAGTGGGTGGTTGGGACGGAGTTCCTGAGTCGCTGGAAGGTGGGGAGGTCGGTTGGTTCACCCCGCAACAGGCGCTCGCGCTGGCCAAGCCGCCGCTGGATGTCATGCTGGCTCAGCAGCTTTTTCAAAATCGCTGAGCGGCGGCCAAGGCCCCTTGCCAAGCGGTTGAGACCCCCTTATGAGCCGCCCTCCAAGGCGCACCCGTAGCTCAGCTGGATAGAGCACCAGACTACGAATCTGGGGGCCGGGCGTTCGAATCGCTCCGGGTGCACCAATAAAGCCCGCTCCTCAATCGAGGGGCGGGCTTTATTGGTTCATGGCGTGATTGGTTCATCGCATGGCGCTGTTTGGCCGAATCACTTTCCAACACTTTGCTCCAGCGCGTGCATATCGGCGTCAGACAGGCCGAAATGGTGTCCGGCTTCGTGGATCACGACGTGACGGACAAGCGCCTCGAACGCGACTCCGGTCTGGGCCATTTCCTCCAGTAATGGCTTTCGGAACAAGGTGATGACCGGCGGCATTGTCTCGTGATCCCATTGCGAACGATCGGGCAGGGCGACCCCTTCGTACAGTCCGGTCAGTTCCCAGCGATCGGCAATTCCCACCAGCGCCAGTTGTTCAGCCGTGGCAAAGTCATCAACCCGCAACACGATATCCGCCACCTGATCGCGAAACATCGCTGGCAGTCGCGCCAGCACAGCGCGGGCGGCGGCTTCAAATTCGGCAATGCTGTGATCGCGCAAAGGGTGCCTCCTTTCCGAATCCGGGGGATGAATTGGCAAAGATCGCTCCTACATGGCGAATTGGGAACAATGTTTTTGCGCAATCAGCATCCGCGCGCGCAACGGCTTGCGTATCTCGGTCTGAACGGACACTTGGGATCGACAGACAAGGGGGCTACGACACAGCCGATGAGTGAAGAAAGACGCCAGAAGATGGAATATAGCTCTGCCCAGTATCGCGATGATGATTTCGATGGGGACAATCCGCTGGGCAAGCCCGACGTGCCCGATCACGTGCAGGATGCAATCCGCACGCTGATCGCATGGGCGGGCGATGACCCCGACCGCGAAGGGTTGCGCGATACGCCCAAGCGAGTCGGGCGCGCGTGGCTGGAATATTGCGAGGGCTACAAGCAGGATCCGGCGATCCACCTTTCGCGGATTTTCGAGGAAGTCGGCGGGTATGACGAGATTGTGCTGCTGAAAGACATCCCGTTCCAGTCACATTGCGAACACCACTTGGCCCCGATTACAGGCAAGGCGGCGATTGCCTATCTGCCGAACAAGAAGGTCGTGGGCATATCGAAACTGGCGCGTGTGCTGCACGGCTATGCCCAGCGGCTCCAGATTCAGGAGCGGCTGACGGCGGAAGTCGCCAAGTGCATCTGGGACAACCTTGAACCGCATGGCGTGGCCGTGGTGATCGAGGCGCAGCACGGCTGCATGACCGGACGCGGGGTGAGGACGCCCGGCGTTGGCATGATTACCAGCCGGGTGCTCGGCTGTTTTCTGGAAGATCAACGCAGCCGCAAGGAAGTGATGAGCCTGATGGGCTATTGATCGGCAGATGTGCCTGAATCCAATAAAGGGCACCCGTCAAAAGGTGCCCTTTATTATGTCTGAAATGCAGCCGGTCAAAGCTGGCCGAGCATATGCTCCGCGCTCGACACTTTGAAATCGCCCGGTTCTTCGATGTTGAGCTGTTCGACAACACCATCATTGACGACCATCGAAAAACGCTGGCCGCGCTTGCCCAGGCCAAAGCCCGATCCGTCCATCGTCAGGCCAATCGCCTCGACAAATTCGGCATTGCCATCAGCGAGCATGGTGATGTCGTCGCTGCCAGCGGCCTTGTTCCAGGCCCCCATGACAAAGGCATCATTGACGGCGGTGCCAACGATTTCGTCCACGCCCTTGGCTTTGAGATCGGCGGCCTTGTCGACGAAACCGGGCAGATGCTTGGCCGAACAGGTCGGGGTGAAGGCGCCGGGGACGGAGAACAGCGCAACCCGCTTGCCTGCGAAATATTCGCTCGATTTAACCGCCTGCGGGCCTTCGGCAGTAGCCTTTACCAAGGTGACTTCGGGGAGTTTGTCGCCAACAGAAATCGTCATATCGTGTGCATCCTTTATGCAGGGGGAACCTTGCGCCGTTGTTATAGTGATCGCTGCGGCAGGGGCAACAAATAGACATATAAAGATAAGTTTATATTTGCCTCATGTCGCCCGCGTCGCTAGGGGCACGGCATTGGTCAGCGCCCGCGCTAATTCCGTGTGGGCCGACACAGGAGACAGATCATGGCAACCGCCCCCACCACTACCGCCCCGACGCAGGAACATGTCATCAGGGACATCACGCTGGCCCGTTTTGGCCGCGATGAAATCCGCATTGCCGAAACCGAAATGCCCGGCCTGATGGCCTTGCGCGAAGAATATGGCGCAGCGCAGCCGCTCAAGGGCGCGCGCATTACCGGTTCGCTGCACATGACGATCCAGACCGCGGTGCTGATCGAAACGCTGGTGGCGCTGGGTGCAGAGGTGCGCTGGGCAACCTGCAATATCTATTCAACGCAAGATCACGCAGCCGCCGCGATTGCCGAGAGCGGGATTCCCGTGTTTGCGATCAAGGGTGAGACGCTGGGCGAATACTGGGATTATGTCGGCCGGATCTTCGATTGGTCGACCGAGGCCGATCCTGACCTCACCTGCAATCTGATCCTGGATGATGGCGGCGATGCGACCATGTTCGTGCTGTGGGGCGCGCGGATTGAGGCGGGCGAGGAACTTCCCGCTCCTGCCAATGCCGAAGAAATCGAATTTCAGCGCGCATTGAAGGCGTTTGTCGCGGCCAAGCCCGGCTATCTCACCAAGGCGGTGAAGGCGATCAAGGGCGTGTCGGAAGAAACCACCACCGGGGTGATGCGGCTGTATCAGATTGCCAAGCAGGGCAAGCTGCCGTTCCCGGCGATCAACGTCAATGACAGCGTTACCAAGTCGAAGTTCGACAATCTCTATGGCTGCAAGGAATCGCTGGTCGACGCGATCCGCCGTGCGACTGACGTGATGCTGGCTGGCAAGGTCGCTTGCGTCGCGGGCTATGGCGACGTCGGCAAGGGTTCGGCGGCTTCGCTGCGCAATGGCGGGGCGCGGGTGCTGGTGACAGAAATCGATCCGATCTGCGCTTTGCAGGCAGCGATGGACGGGTTCGAGGTTGTCAGGATGGAAGACGCGGTCAAGCACGCCGACATCTTCGTGACCGCCACCGGCAATGAAGACGTGATCACCGCTGAACACATGGAGGCGATGAAGCCGATGGCGATCGTCTGCAACATTGGCCACTTCGACAGCGAGATTCAGATCAGCGCGCTGTCGAATTACGACTGGCGCGAAGTCAAGGAAGGCACCGATCTCGTCACCTTCCCCGATGGCAAGTCGATCATTATCCTTGCCAAGGGCCGTCTGGTAAACCTCGGCTGCGCCACCGGCCACCCGAGTTTCGTGATGAGCGCGAGCTTCACCAACCAGACGCTGGCGCAGATCGAGCTGTTCACCAAGGCGGACGAATACGAAAACGACGTTTATGTTCTGCCTAAACACCTCGATGAAAAGGTGGCGGCGTTGCATCTGGACAAGCTGGGCGTGAAGCTCAGCCAGCTCAGCAACAAACAGGCCGATTATATCGGTGTGCCGCAGGCTGGCCCGTTCAAGCCTGATCATTACCGCTATTGATCGCAAGAAACCGTCCGTCCCACCCCGTTTTCTCACGGGGTTGGGGGCGGATGGGGTCATCCCCGTTGCACTGACGCGCAGGCGCGCATAGCGAAGGGGCAATGGACATCTCGCCCGTCTCGCTTGTGCTGATTGCGCTGGTGCTCGCCGCTTGGGCGGTGGGCGCTGCGGTGGTCATCATCCGCGCCAATCGGGGCATGAAGCGCGCGAGGGCGCTCAAGACCAGCCTCAAGCGGATGCAGGCGCTGCTCGATGTCGCGCCCGCGCTGCCGCTGCTGGTGCGAGTCGACGGGCGGATTGAAGCGCCCGACAAACTGGCCCGGTTGCTGGGCCTTGCCGCGATGCCGAAATATCTCAGCGAACTGGCGCCCGACGGCGGGGCGATCAAGGCCGGCGGGCTATCCCGCGATCAAGTCGATCAATTATGGGCGCGGGTGCAGGCGACACAGAAAAGCGCTGCTCCGTTTCGCATGGCGATCAACCTGCCCGGTTCGCAGCGCAGCCTTGCGCTGCATGGCACGCTCGCCGATCCGCAGGTTTCACCGGGCGGGGCGGCGCTGGTGTGGGTGTTCGACTTTACCGAAAGCCACGGCGAACTGGCCCGCCTGCGCGCTGCTGCGGCCCGGGCGACCGGGGATTTTGCCGCGCTAGTTGGCTTGATCGAAGCGGCGCCCATGCCGATGTGGTTCAGGGGCAGCGATCTGACCTTGCAGCTCGTCAATCAGGCCTATGTCGATGCAGTGGGCGCGGGCAGCGCTGCGGAAGTCGTGGACAGCCAGATCGAACTGCTTGAACCCGATGATGCGCGATCGCCTGCCGATATCGCACGTAATGCACTCCAAAATCAGGATAAATCTGAACGGATCGTCGCCGCCACGATCCATGGCGCGCGCCGCACCTTGCGTGTCAGCGATCTGCCATTGGGGCAGGAAGGCGTGGCAGGCTACGCCATCGACATCGAGGAGCAACAGCAAGTCGCGCGCGAATTCCGGGCGTTTCGCGATGCCCAGCGCGTGATGCTGGATCAGCTATCAGTCGGCGTGGCGCAGTTCGATCCGGAAGAGCGTCTGATATTCGCAAACCGCCCATTCCGGCGGTTGTTCGCGCTAACGGACGAGGCAATTGCTGAACGCACTGCGTTCGACCGCTTCCTTTCCGATGCGCGCGAACGCGGACGCACGCCCGAAGTGCGCGATTTCCCTGAATGGCGGCGTGAACGCGCAGCATGGTTCGGCGCGCGCGGGACGCAGGAGGAAGCCTGGCCGCTACCCGGCGGCACGCATCTGCGGGTGGTCGCGCAACCCATGCCCGATGGCGGGTTGGTGCTGATCACCGAAGACCGCACTGAAAGCCTGGCGCTGTCCGCTGGGCGCGATACTCTGCTGCGCACCCGCACTGCGACGCTTGATAGCCTGTTCGAAGCGCTGGTGATTTTCTCGCCCGATGGGTCGGTGCAATTGTGGAACCGCAGCTTTGCCGGAACTTGGGGTCTGACGCCGGAACTGCTCGATCAGCACCCCAGCGCGGATGAATTGCTGAGCGCGATTGGACGCAATCTGGTTCGCCCGGACGAGGTGGCGCTGATCGGTGCGGCGGTGCGCGCGGCGACATTGGACCGGCGTGAGAAGGGCGGGCAGGTTGATCTTGCCGATGGGCGCAGCTTGCGCTTTGCCGGGATTCCGCTGCCCGATGGCAATGGGCTTCTGACGGTGCTCGACATCACCGCCTCGCAAAAGGCCGAGCAGGCTCTGCGCGAACGCGCCGAAGCGCTGGAAGAGGCTGACGCGGTCAAGGCGCGGTTCCTCGCCAATATGTCCTACGAATTCCGCACCCCTCTGACCACGATTGGCGGCTATGCCGAACTGCTGAAAAGCGGCGTGGCTGAAGGGCCGGAGCAGGCAGGCGAATATGTCGATGCCATCCTGAGCGCAGTCGCGCGTCTGACTGAGCAGGTCGAAAATGTGCTCGACCTGTCGCAAAGCGAGGCGGGGCTGCTGCCGATCAGCAAGGAACGGATCGATCTGCTCGATTTCCTCACCACGCTGGTGCGCGAACGCGAACAGGTGATCATCGCTGCGGGCCTGAGCCTTGATCTTAAAGGCCGCCGGGGTCGGGTGGTGGATGCCGATCCGCGCCAGTTGGGCCGGGCGGTTGGCAATCTCCTGGACAACGCCATTACCGGCACGCCCGAAGGAGGCCGGATCGTGATCGAACTGAACAAGGCGCCCGATGGATCGGATTGGGGTGTCGAAATCAGTATCGCCGATAATGGCCGGGGCATGTCGTCACGCGAACTCGCGCTGGCGCAGGGCGGGGTGAGGCCGGGCAAGGACGGCGCGCCCGAACGCCGCACCGGGCTGGGCATACCGCTCGCGCGGCAGTTGATCGAAGCGCATGACGGCACGCTCGATATCGCCAGCCGCAAGGGCGCAGGCACCACCGCGACGATCCGCCTGCCGTGAACGAGACGCGCACGACCCTGCCTGATCTGGCGGCGATGGCGCATTACGGTGCGGCGATTGCGGCGCGGCTGCGCGCGGGGGATGTGGTGGCGCTGACCGGCGGGTTGGGGGCGGGCAAGACCACGCTCGCGCGCGCAATTCTGGCGGCGCTGGGCCATGCGGGCGAGGTGCCGTCGCCGACCTTTACGATCATCGAAAGCTATGATGCGCCGCCTTTGCGCCTGCCTGTCGTTCATGCCGATTTTTACCGGCTCGAACATCCCGGTGAGATCGATGAAATCGGGCTGGATGATTACCGCGAAGGCGCGGCGCTGCTGGCCGAATGGCCCGATCACGCTGGCGGGTTTGACCGCGAGGCTGGCTGTCTTTCGATCACGCTGGAATTGGTGGGGGAAAGCGGCGAAGATGGGCGGATTGCGATTGCCCGCGGCGGTTCGGATTGGGTAGGGCGGATGCCATGAGCGTGCTTCCTTCCGGTCTTGCCGAATTTGTCGCCGACGCAGGTTGGGGCGGGGCCGATATCGCGCCGCTACCCGGCGATGCATCGTTCCGTCGCTACTTCCGGCTCGTTCGAGGCGGCGAATCGGCGATGCTGATGCACGCGCCCCCGCCGCACGAAGACCCTGCGCCGTTCCTGCACGTCGCGCATTGGCTCAATGAAAACGGGATGCGCGCGCCAGCGATCCTCGCGCAAGACGCGGCCAATGGCTGGGTGCTGACCGAGGATTTCGGCAATGACCGGATGCGTGACTGGCTCGATCTCAACCCGGTGGATGAGGCGGCGGCCTATGCTGCAGCCGTCGATGCGCTGGTGGCGCTCCACCGCCTGCCAGCGGGGCCATTTCCGGCCTACGATATGGCGACCTATGCCCGCGAAGCAGCGTTGCTGACCGAATGGTATTGCCCGGCGCAGGGGTTGGATGTGGATGCGGCCGACTATGCAGCGGCGTGGGAGGAAGCGCTCGCCCCTGTGCTGGAACGCCAGCATCCCGGTGTCACTGTGCTGCGCGATTACCATGCTGAAAATATCATGCTTCTGGGCGGGCAAGCGGGCGCGCCGCAGGGGTTGATTGATTTTCAGGACGCGCTGGTCGGCCACCCGGCCTATGATCTTGTCTCGCTGTTGCAGGACGCGCGGCGCGATGTGCCAGAGGTGTTGGAGGGGGCGATGCTTGCGCATTATTGCGCTGGTGCCGGAGTTAGCGATGATGATTTCCTTGCCGATTACGCGCGGCTCGGTGCGCAGCGCAATGCCAAGATTGTCGGTATCTTCACCCGGCTCGACCGGCGCGATGGCAAGCCCAAATACCTTGCCATGATCCCGCGCGTCTGGGCAGCGATGGAGCGTGATCTGGCGCACCCTGCGCTGGCACCGGTGGCGCGCTGGTTCGATGCTAATATCCCGGCGGCACTGCGCGCGGCCAATGGAGCGTTTGCCGCATGACCGCACCATCGCTCGCCTCCGACACAGCAATGATCCTTGCCGCGGGGCTGGGAAAGCGGATGCGCCCGCTCACCGCGTCGCAGCCCAAACCGCTGGTGCGGGTTGCAGGCAAGGCGTTGATCGACCACGCGCTCGATCGGCTGGCCGAGGCCGGGGTCGCGCGTGCAGTGGTGAATGTGCATTACCTCGCCGATGCGCTGGAAGCGCATGTGCTTGCTCGCCGCGCGCCGCAGGTGAGTGTCTCGGATGAGCGCGCGCTGTTGCTCGAAACCGGCGGCGGGATGGCGAAGGCGCTGCCGCTTCTGTCCGACCCGTTCTTTGCGCTGAACGCTGACAATATCTGGCTCGATGGCCCGAAAAGCGCGTTTCACGACCTGTCGTCGCGTTGGGATCCAGACGCGATGGACGCGCTGCTGCTGGTGGTTCCCCACGCGCGCGCGGTGAATTTTAGCGGGCCGGGCGATTTCCACATGGATCCGCTGGGCAGGCTGTCGCGCCGCCTTGATGGCCGGATCGCGCCGTTCATCTATACCGGTATCCAACTGGTATCGCACCGCTTGATGCGCGATGCGCCAGACGGGCCGTTCGGGACAATGCGTTTGTGGGAACGCGCGATCAAAGAACGGCGGCTTTACGGCCTGTCCTTCACCGGGTTGTGGTTCGAAGTCGGCACTCCGCAGGCGATCCGTCCGACTGAAGCGGCGTTGCAGAGTGGCTGAGGCGCGCCGCACAGGGCCGCTGGTCTATTCCATCGCCGCACATCGCGGCTTTGCCGATGCACTGGTGGCAGGGCTGGTGCCGCGCTACCGCGAGCCGGGTTTCGGGCTGGCTCGCCTAACGCTGCTGGTGCCGAGCAGTCGCGCCGCGCGTACCCTGTCCGAAGCCTTCATCCGCCATGCCGGAGAAACGGGTGAAGGCGGGCTGTTGATGCCGCGCATGATCGCGGTGGGTGATCTTGACCTTGACGAAAAACTGGGCGCGGCGCTCGATCCGCTGGGCGCGGCTGACATACCGCCTGCCTGCGATCCTGTGCGCCGCTGGCTCGCGCTGGATCGCCTGATTGCCGAAGAGCGTGCGAGCGAGGGCATGGAACCGCTGCCGGGCCGCGCCCGGCTCAATCTGGCGCGCGAAATGGCGCGGGCGATGGATCGCTTGCTGGTTGAAGAAAAGCACGCTGATGACCTGCTGAGCGAACCAGTGCTCGACAGTGTCGCGGGCGTGGCGGACCATTGGAAACGCGCCGTCCACCTGTTCGCGCGGGTCAACACCCACTGGCAGGCGGAGCTGGATGCGCGCGGTGAGGTCGATGCCGCCACCCGGCGCAACCTGCTGTTTGATCGCGCCGCGCGCCGCTGGAAAGAAACGCCGCCGCCGCACCCCATCCTTGCAGCCGGTGTCACCAGTGCTTCCCCGGCGCTGGCGCGGTTGCTGCGCGTGGTGGCCGAACTGCCGATGGGCGCGGTGGTGCTGCCTGATCTCGATCTGGCGATGGATGATGCCGCGTGGGAGGAATTGGGCCGCGCAGGTGCAGCCGACGAACCCGGCGGGGCGGTGTTCGGCGCGGACGACGCGTTGTCGCACCCGCAATATCATCTCAAGCTGCTACTCAACCGCATGGGGGTAAACCGCGCAGAGGTGCAGCAATGGCACCGGCGCGGAATTGCTGCGGCGGAGCCTGCCCGCAGCCGGGCGATCTCATCCTTGTTCCTGCCCCCGCGAGCGAGCCGTTCGTGGGTGGGGCTCAAGCCCGATCAGCGGCGCTTGGCAGGCGTTCGCTTACTGACCAGCGCGACGATCGAAATCGAAGCGCAGGCGATTGCGCTGATGGTGCGAGAAGCGCTTGAACAACCCGAACAGCGGATCGCGATCGTCACCGCTGATCGCGGTCTTGCCCGGCGGGTGGTGCAGCATCTGGAGCGCTGGAATATTGCCGCCGATGATAGCGCAGGTCAGCCCTTGGCGCTGACCCCGGCGGGCCGGTTGCTGGGCTTGCTCGCGGAAATCGCCGCGCATGGGGCCGATCCCGGCAATCTGGTTGCGGTTTTCGGGCATCCCTTGGTGCGCGGCAATGATGGCGAAGCGCGGCAGGCGTGGCTGACCGGCCTGCGCGCGTTTGACCGGCAATTGCGCGGGCCGTCCCCTGCGCCGGGGATGGAGCCGCTGCGCAAAGCGGCGGCCAAGGCGGGCGTCGATGGGTGGTGGGCCGAGGCTGAGGGCTTGATCGCGCCGCTTAACGATTGGCCGGAGCAGATTGAGCTGGCCGAAGCGCTTGGAAATCTCGCCAACGCTTGCGAAGCCTTTGCCGGGCCATCGGCATGGGAGCGCGAGGATGGGCGCGCGCTTGGCGCCATGATCGAGGAATTGCGCGGCCACGCCGAAGCGCTCGGCACCGTGATCGAAAGCGCCGATATCGCGGGCATCCTGCGCGATGCAATGGATGAAGTCGCGGTGCGCCCCGGTTATGGCGGGCACCCGCGTGTGGCGATTTACGGCTTGCTTGAAGCGCGCATGGCGCGGGCTGATATGGTCATCTGCGCCGGGCTGAACGAAGGCAGCTGGCCGCAACCGCCCGCTGTTGATCCCTTGCTCGCACCTGCGATCCTGCGCGCGCTGGGCGTGCCGGGGGCAGAGTTCAGGATCGGGCTGTCCGCGCATGATCTGGCCGGGGCAATGGGCGCGCCGCAGGTGGTGCTCAGCCGGGCACTGCGCGATGCCGAAGGGCCGACGCTGCCGTCGCGCTTCCTGCTGCGGGTTGAGGCGTTGCTGGGCGATGATCTGGCGCGCGAACACCGCGAAACCGCAATCCCGGCGCTGTTGCCGCATCTTGACCGTGAACGTGGGCAAGTGGAGGCCTACCCGCGCCCCGCGCCCGATCCTGCGCCCGCCTTGCGCAATGTGCCGATCAAGGTGACTGCGCTCGATCGCCTGCTGGGCGATCCCTATCAGTTCTACGCGCAGGCGATCCTCAATCTCAGGCAATTGCAGCCGCTCGCCGCTGATCCGTTCAGCGATCCGGCGCTGCGCGGGACGTTGGTGCATGATATTCTGGAGAAATGGCATTATGCCCGCGTGGCTGACCCGGCGCTGGCGATTGCGCCATTTGCCGCCGCGCAGTTCGCCGCCGAGCAGGTGCACCCGTTGTTCCGGGCGCTATGGCAGCCGCGTCTAATCGCGGCGCTCGAACGCTTCGAAGTATGGCTGGATGCCGCCGCGCTTGAGGGCCGGACGGTGCTGGCCAGCGAATTTTCGGGCGAGATGACCTTCGATGGTGTGAAGGTGAAGGGCCGTGCTGATCGTATCGATCAGCTCGCCGATGGGACACTGGCCATCGTCGATTACAAAACCGGCGCGCCGCCAAGCAAGGCACAGGTGACGGCGGGCTATGCCCTGCAACTCGGAATCCTTGGCCTGATCGCGCAGCATGGCCGGTTTGAACGCGATGGCACGGTGGTAAGCGGCACGCCGACGCGGTTTGAATATTGGTCGCTTGGGAAGCCGCAAAAGGGCGACGGGTTCGGCTATCAGCAAACCCCGATGAAAGAAGGGAACGCAAAAACCGGGCTTGAACCCGGCGAATACCTGCCCTTCCATGCCGAGCGGCTGAGCCATGCCATTCGCGAATATATCAAGGGCAGCGCGCCGTTTACCGCGCGCGAGAAGCCTGATTACAAAGGCTATAATGAATATGACCAGCTGATGCGGCTGGAAGAATGGATCGTGGGCCTCACCGATCAGGATGATGCAGCATGAGCGGCGGCGGGTTGGTGTTTCCACTGGCGGGCAATCAACGGCTCGCGGCGAACCCTGCTGACAATGTCTGGCTGTCGGCCTCTGCGGGGACGGGCAAGACGCAGGTGTTGTCCGCGCGCGTGCTGCGCTTGTTGCTGCGCGAAGATGTTGCGCCGTCGCAGATCCTGTGCCTGACCTTTACCAAGGCGGGCGCGGCGGAAATGGCCAACCGCATCAACGCCGTGCTGGCACGCTGGGTGCGGTTGCCTGAGGCAACGCTGGCGAAGGAACTTGGCCACCTTGGCGCGGATATTGCCCCGGCCACCCTGGAACGCGCGCGCAGCCTGTTTGCCAGCGTGCTCGATTGCCCCGGTGGCGGCCTCAGGATTGATACGATCCACGCCTTTGCGCAGTTTTTGATTGGCAATTTCCCCGATGAGGCGGGCCTTGCCCCCGGCACGCGGGTGATGGACGATCGCAGCCGCGACCTGTTGGCGCGCGATGCTCTCACCGATCTGATTGAGGGGGCTGAGCGCGCGGGCGATGCCCGGTTGCTCGACGCGATCACCCTGTTCACCACCCGCAAGGAACCGGGCGCGTTGCAGAAATGGCTGATGCGCGCCGCCGATGCGCATGAGCTGTGGGCAGGGCAGGGCGCGTGGCTATCCCCGATGGATGCGCGGGTGCGACAGACCTTGGGGATGCCCGCTGATGCTGGCGCGGATTGGGCGAACGAACCGCTGCATCCTGATATTTTTCCGGACGACCATCTGCTGGCGATGATCCCCCCGCTTGAAGCGTGGGGCACGGCGACGGCGGCCAAGTGCCTTAGCTTCATGCGGGATTGGCTGGAGCTGGACTGGCCTGACCGGATTTCCGCCGCTGCGGGGTTTCGGGGCACGCTGCTCAGGGCGGATGGCATGCCGAGCCTCACCCTCAAAAAGCCGCGGGAGACTGACCCTGATTTCATCGACAATCAGGAGACGATTGCCGCCGCGATTGAGGAAGTCGAAATCCGGCGCGCGCTGGTTGCCACCGCCGAAATCGTCACCGCCGCGCTCGAAATCGGGCGGGCGTTCGCGCTGAGGTGGGAGGCGCGCAAGGCCCGCGAAGGGCTGCTCGATTTTTCCGACCTGATCCGCAAGGCCGCCGACCTGCTTGGCAATTCTGCGGCGGCAGACTGGATCCGCTACAAGCTTGACCGGCATTTCGACCACATCCTGATCGACGAGGCGCAAGATACCAATCAAAGCCAGTGGGACATCGTGTTTGCGCTGATCGATGATTTCTTCAGCGGCGAAGGCGCGCGCGGAGATAAGCTGCGCACCATCTTCACCGTGGGCGATTACAAACAGGCGATTTTCGGGTTTCAGGGAACCAGTCCGGAAAACTTCGCCCGCGCCAAGCAAAAGGTTGAGGCGCGCATCATGCAGGCGCGTGACGGCATCCGCGCCAGCCGCATCAATCGGCGCGAGCCGGGCTGGCAGGATCTCGACCTCGGCCAATCGTTCCGCACGGCCAATGTGGTGCTCGATTTCGTCAATCGCACGATTGCGCTTCTGGGCTTTCCCGCCTTCGGGCTTGATCGCGAACCTGCGCCGCATGAAGGTGCCGAGCGCCCCGGCCTTGTCACGCTGTGGCCGCCCGTCTTCCCCCGATCGGGCAAGGGTGAGGATGATGAGGATGTCGACGGTGACGATGGTGGCGACTGGCTGCCCGCGCATGATACCTTGCTCGCCGATTGCATCGCGCAGCAGGTGCAGCGCTGGGTGAACCTGACCGATCCGTTCGTGCTGGAAAAAGGCGCGCGACGCTATGCGCAGGCGGGCGACATCATGGTGCTGGTGCGCCAACGCAAAGCGCTCGCCGCGCAGATTGTGGCGAAGCTGCACGCGCGCGGAGTGCCGGTGGCCGGGGTTGACCGGCTGCGGCTGGGTGCGCCGCTGGCGGTCAAGGATGTGCTGGCGGCCCTGCGCTTTGCGTCGCAACCGCTTGATGACCTGAGCCTCGCCAATCTGCTCGCCTCGCCGCTGGCGGGGTGGACGCAGGATGATATCCTCGCCCACGTTCCCCGACCTGAAAAGGTGCGGCTGTGGGATCATTTGCGCCGCGCGGATGCGCCGCCGCTGGTGCGGGACACGGCTGAACAATTGCGCGAACTCCTGCGCCGCGCCGATTACCAGACCCCGCAGGCGCTGATAACCTGGCTGTTGACCGGCCCGTGGCAAGGCCGTGCGCGGCTGGTTGAACGCTTGGGGAGCGAGGCGAACGACCCGCTTGATGAGCTGGTCAACGCGGCCTTCGCATTTGAAGCGGAGCATTGGCCGAGCCTTGCCGGTTTCTTGCAGTGGTTCGATGCCGGAACCGGTGATCTGAAACGCGATTCGGACAGCGCCACCGGGCAGGTGCGGGTGATGACGGTGCATGGTTCCAAGGGTTTGCAGGCGCCGATCGTCATCCTGGCCGACGCCACGGGCGAACCGGGCAAGCCGGGTGATCTGGCGCTGAATGATGATTCCTTCGGGCTGGCGGGCGATCCTGAAAGGGTGCGCGCGGTGCCATTGCCGCCGCTGAACAAGGAGGAACGCAAGGGGCGGGTCAGCGCGGCTGAGGAAGCGGCCAAGACGGCGGCGATGCAGGAGCATTGGCGGCTGCTTTATGTCGCCATGACCCGCGCTGAGGAAGCGCTGTTCATCGGCGGATCGCTCAACAAGAACGAAGCAAAGAACCGCGTCCCGCATGATGACAGCTGGTACGCGCGGCTTGCACCCTTGTTCGACGGCGAGGAACTTGCTGATCCGGTGTGGCGCTGGCGCAAGGAATGGGGTCATCGTGCTGACCCGCTGGTGCCAGGCGACAATGCGCAATCGGATGCGCGCGCGGCACCGGAACTCCCGCCATGGATGACAACCCCGATCGGCCTCGAACCGCGTCCGCCGCGCCCGCTTGCCCCATCAAGCGCGGGCGAGGACAAGGGCGGCGAACCGCCGCTGCCGCCCGATGTCGCTCGAATCGCGGCCCGTCGAGGGAGCTTGATCCATCGTCTGCTGGAACGGCTGCCCGATGTGCCCGAGGCCGAACGGGCGACGACGGCGCACCGCTGGCTGGAACGGCAGGCAGGCGATCTGCCCGATGCTGCCCGCGCGGAAATGCTTGGTTCTGCCACGGCCGTGCTTGCCCATCCCGATTTTGCCGCGCTGTTCTCACCGCTTGCACTGGCTGAGGTGCCGCTGGCCGCGACGGTAGGCGGCGTGGTGGTGGCAGGCACGGCGGATCGACTGCTGATCGAGGATACGCGGATCACCGTGGTGGATTTCAAGACCACCCGCCGTCCACCTGTGAGCGCCGACACCATTCCGCTGACGACGTTGCGGCAGATGGCCGCCTATGTCGCCGCGTTGGAGGCAATCTATCCGGGGCGCGAAGTACGTGCGGGCGTGCTGTATACTCACGCGCCCGCGCTGCTCGACCTCGCACCGGAACGGCTGGCACCGCACACGTCAGGGTTGGACGCCGCGCAGCAAAGCTATTTGCCGCTGGCTATTGAGTGAAAAGCCGTACGCATTAGATTGCATTATAATCCCGCGCGCTACTATGCTGCCCGGTAAACAGGAGAATGCAGTTATGGCTACCGTCAACGTTACCGATGCCAGCTTTCAGGCCGATGTGCTGGACAGCGACACCCCCGTGCTGGTCGATTTTTGGGCTGACTGGTGCGGCCCGTGCAAGATGATTGCACCGGCGCTGGAAGAAATCAGCGAGGAACTGGCCGGTCAGGTTCGGATCGCCAAGATCGACATCACCGAAAACACCGATGTCGCCGCACAGATTGGCGTGCAGTCGATCCCGTTGATGGTGTTGTTCAAGAATGGCGAAGCGGTCGCGCGCAAACTGGGCGCTGCACCCAAGGGCCAGCTGAAAGCGTGGCTGGAAAGCGAACTTTGATCGGAGATTCGCGCATTACCTCGCCATCCGCCCGATAAATTCGTCCCAGATCGCCGGGCTGGATGCACCGATCAGGCCGGGCTTGTCCGCCTCGTCCACCCGGTAATCGCTGCCGTCGTGCCGGGCGGCCTTGCCGCCCGCCTCGTTCAGCCACAGCACCCCTGCGGCGTGATCCCAGGCGAGCGTGCGTTCGAAGCTGGAGACGTCGTTCTCGCCCAGCGCAAGGCGTGGGTATTGTTCGGCGGCGCAGCGCGGGATGTCGACCAGCGTGTAATGCGGGGCGATCTTCGCATCGACCATGGCCGATTGTTCGGGGGTGAGGAATATGCGGCTGACCGCAGCGACCGGGCGTTCCTGCCCGGTGGAGCGGGCCGCGATGCGCTCTCCATCCACAAACGCCCCTTCGCCGCGGCGCGCATGGCAGAAACGGTCGGTGTTCGGATCATAGATCCACCCCGCCACCGCCCGTCCCGCATCGGCAAGCGCGATGATGATGCCGAACGGTTCCTTGCCCTCGGCAAAATTGGCGGTGCCATCGAGCGGGTCGATGATCCAGCACTGGCCTGACAAGTGATCGAGCACCGCCGCGTCGGCATGGACGGCCTCTTCGCCGACCACCGCGACACCGGGCGCAAGTTTGGTCAGCGCCTCGGTCAGAAATGCTTCGACTTCGCGGTCGACGATGGTGACGGGGTCGCCTTTGCTCTTCATTTCGACTTCGTGCGTGGCCAGTTGGCGGAAACGGGGCAGCATCGAACGCTGCGCGGCAAAGCGCATCAGATCGCGGATTTCTTCGTCAAGGGCCGACAATTGGCCCGCTTTCATGAACGGTAATCCGCGTTGATGGCGATGTAGCCGTGGGTGAGATCGCAGGTCCACACCGTTGCGCGGCCTTCGCCAAGGCCGATGTCGACGGCGATATCGATTTCTTCGCCCTTGAGATGCGCTGAAACCGGGGCTTCGTCATAATCTTCGACCTGCAGGCCGTTCCTTGCGGCCCACACGCCGCCGAATGCGATGGAAAGCCTGTCACGATCTGCCGGTTCGCCAGCCTTGCCCACCGCCATGACCACGCGGCCCCAGTTGGCGTCTTCGCCCGCGATGGCAGTCTTGACCAGCGGCGAATTGGCGATGGTAAGGCCAATCCGCCGCGCGCTGTCGTCGCTCACCGCGCCCGACACCCGGATCGTGACGAATTTTTGCGCGCCTTCGCCATCGCGCACTACCAACTGCGCAAGATTGCGGCACACATCGGCCAACGCAGCCGCAAAGGCATCCGCGCCCGGGCTATCCCAGCCCTCGATCCGCGCGTTGCCAGCCTTGCCTGTGGCGAACACCAACACGGTATCGCTGGTCGAGGTATCGCCATCGACCGTGATGCACGAAAAAGTCGCTGCGTTGGCGCGGTTCAGCGCTTCTTGGAGGAAGGCAGGTGCGACGGCTGCATCGGTGAAGACGTAGCCGAGCATGGTCGCCATGTCGGGGGCAATCATGCCCGAACCCTTGATGATCCCGGCCAGCTCCACCCGCATCTCGCCCACCATTGCGCTCGCGCTCGCGCCTTTCGCAAAGGTGTCTGTGGTGCCGATAGCGTTTGCGGCATCTTCCCAGGTGCAGGGCTGCGCCGCCAGAGCAGCAGCGATCCCGGCACGCGCCTTGTCGATCGGCAAGGGCACGCCGATGACGCCGGTGGAGGAGACGAATACATCATCTGCCGCGCAGCTCAGCGCCGCGCTGACCTGCGACTGGATCGACTCCACCGCCTCGCGCCCGCGATAGCCGGTGAAGGCATTGGAATTGCCCGCATTGACGATCAGTGCCCGCGCACGGCCCAGCTTTACCGCTTCGCGTCCCAGTTCCACTTCTGACGAGGCGCAGGCGCTTTTGGTGAAGACGCCCGCCACGCTGGTGCCTTCGGCCAACTCCGCGAAGGTCAGATCGCAGCGGTTCCATTCCTTGTAACGCGCCCGCGCCACGCGCAACGTCACGCCCGCAATTGCAGGCAACTTGGCGAAGGGGCGGGCGAGGGGCGAGCGTTCAATTTCCATGGGGGAGAGCCTCTAGGCGTGAGTTGCGATGCAGTAAATCAGCAAAGCTGGTGGACGAAACGATCAGGATTCCCTATTTGGTCGCCACTATGACCCGTCATATCCTCGCCCTTCTGGCTCTGCTTACCGGCCTTGCTGCGATTGGCAGCCCGGCGCAGGCGTCGCTGGCTGAGGCGCTGGCGTGCGATTCAAGCATCGCTGCGACCACTGGCGACGATGCATCGGGCGGTGAAAGCGTTGCAGTGCAACCCGCGCCTGCAACCTTGCGCGAAAGCCGTGAGGTTGAAGCCCCGGCCAGCCGTCCGGCCGCGCCGCACGCGCTGCGCCTGCCGGTGCTGATGGGGATCGAACGCGCCTTCGAATAGGCCAGGTTCGCCCATCGTCTTAGCTTTAGCGCTGCGCCCGGTTGCCAAGCTCTCTCTCCCGAACCCGATTCAGGCCCGCATTGCAGGGCCGCACCCGATCAAAGGTCTGTTTTTCATGTTCAATTCTATCGTTAAATCCGTGTTCGGTTCTACCAACGACCGATACGTCAAATCGCTGCGCAAGATTGTTCTGCAAATCAACGCGCTGGAACCGCAAATGCAGGCGCTGACTGATGCTGAATTGCAGGGGCAGACCGCCAAACTGCGCGGGCTGATCGATGATGGCACCAAGCTTGATGACATTCTGCCCGAAGCATTTGCCACCGTGCGCGAGGCATCGGTGCGGGTGTTCGGGATGCGGCATTTTGATGTTCAGCTGATCGGCGGGATCGTGCTCCACCGCGGTGAAATCGCGGAAATGCGCACCGGTGAAGGCAAGACGCTGATGGCGACGCTGGCGGTGTATCTCAATGCGATCGAGGGCAAGGGCGTCCACGTTGTCACCGTGAACGATTACCTTGCCCGGCGCGATGCGGCAGAGATGGGGCGGCTTTACAACTGGCTCGGCCTTAGTGTCGGGGTGATTGTTCCCGGAATGCCCGAAGAAACCAAGCGTGACGCCTATGGCGCCGACATTACCTACGGCACCAACAACGAATTCGGCTTCGATTACCTGCGCGACAACATGAAGCACGAACGCAGCCAGATGGCGCAGCGCCCGTTCAATTTCGCGATTGTTGACGAGGTAGATTCGATCCTGATCGACGAAGCGCGCACGCCGCTGATCATCTCCGGGCCGACCGAGGACAAGTCCGAGCTTTACGTTTCGCTCGATCAGGTGGCGCGCGAAATTCCGGTCGAATGGCTCGACATCGATGAAAAGGTCAAACGCGTCCAGTTGACCGAGGACGGGTTGGAGGAAGTCGAAAAGCTGCTGATCGAAAAGGGCCTGCTCGCCACCGACAATCTGTATGATGTCGAGAACACCCAGGTCGTCCATCATCTTGATCAGGCGCTGGTCGCCAATTTCGCGCGCAAGCGGGACACCGATTACATCATCAAGGACGGCAAGATCGTCATCATCGATGAATTCACCGGTCGCATGATGGATGGCCGCCGCTGGTCGAACGGGCTGCATCAGGCGGTTGAGGCCAAGGAGGGCGTGCGGATCGAGCCGGAAAACCAGACGATGGCCTCGATCACGTTCCAGAACTATTTCCGCATGTATCCCAAGCTTTCGGGCATGACCGGGACGGCCGCCACCGAAGCGGCCGAATTCTGGGACATCTACAAGGTCGGCGTGGTCGAAATTCCGACCAACCTGCCCGTCGCGCGGATCGATGAAGAAGACGAATTCTACAAGAGCACAATCGACAAATTCGGCGCGATTGCCAAGGCGATCAAGGACAAGAACGAGATCGGCCAACCTGTGCTGGTTGGCACGGTTTCGATTGAAAAATCCGAATTGCTCAGCCAGTTCCTCGACAAGGAAGGGGTGAAGCACGCGGTGCTCAACGCCCGTTTCCACGAACAGGAAGCGCGCATCGTCGCGCAGGCAGGCAGGCTTGGTGCGGTGACTATCGCCACCAACATGGCCGGTCGCGGTACCGATATTCAGCTGGGCGGCAATGTCGAATACCGCATTCAGGATGAGCTGGCAGACCTGCCCGAAGGGCCGGATCGCGATGCCGCCATCGCCCGCATCCGCGCCGAAGTGGCTGAGGAAAAGCAGCAGGTGATCGCGGCCGGCGGGCTGTTCGTTCTTGGCACCGAACGCCACGAATCGCGCCGCATCGATAACCAGCTGCGTGGCCGTTCGGGCCGTCAGGGCGATCCGGGCCTGTCGCGCTTTTACCTCTGCCTTGAAGATGACCTGTTGCGCATCTTTGGCCCCGACACGCTGTTTTCCAAAATGATGAAATCGAACCTCGCTGATGGTGAGGCGATCGGCTCCAAATGGCTGTCAAAGGCGATCGAGACTGCGCAGAAGAAGGTCGAAGCGCGCAATTACGACACCCGCAAACAGGTCGTCCAATACGATGACGTAATGAATGATCAGCGCAAGGTTGTTTACGAGCAGCGCGCCGAGATCATGGATTCTGAAGCGGTCGATGATGTCGTGGTGGATATGCGTCACGACACCATCAACACGATTGTTGGCACCGCGTGCCCGCCGGGTTCCTATCCCGAACAGTGGGACATTGCCGGACTGCGCACCAAGGTTGACGAGATATTCGGGTTCCAGCCGCCATTCGATGAGTGGCTGGCCGAAGATCAGGTCGAGCCTGAAATCCTGGAAGAACGGCTGCGCACTCTTACCGACGAAATGACCGAGGCCAAGATGACCGCAGACCCGGCAGTCTGGCGGATCGTCGAAAAGGATGTGCTGCTGCGCCAGCTCGATCATCACTGGAAGGAACACCTCGCCACGCTCGATGCGCTGCGGCAGGTGATCTGGATGCGCGGCATTGCGCAAAAACAGCCGATCAACGAATACAAGCAGGAAGCTTTCAGCCTGTTTGAATCGATGCTCGACACGCTGCGCGAGGAAGTGACCAGGATCCTGTTCCGGGCCGAACTCAGGGTTGAACAGCCGCAGCCGCAATCACTGCCCGATCTGCCTGCCTTCCTCACCGGCCATATTGATTCTTTGACCGGGCTGGATAATTCGGGTGACGGGGATGGTTCGGAACTTCGGCCTGAATTGTTCGGATCGCTCGCCGGAAGTCCGCGCGCTGCAACCGGGCCGGGCGGGGCGAATACTGACAACCCCTTCGCCAATCTCGACATCAGCCGCAATGCGCAGTGTCCGTGCGGCAGTGGCAACAAATACAAGCATTGCCACGGCGCGATAAGCGGGCGTCAAAACGCCTGAGCGGGAGCGTAATGCGTAACAAGGGGCGGTAATGATCGGTGCGGTTCCGATACTGCTGGCACTGGCGTTCTTCGTCACCGCTTTGCTCTATGCCAGCGTGGGGTTTGGTGGAGGATCGACCTATGCGGCGCTGCTGGCGCTGTCGGGGCTTGATTACCGCTTGCTGCCGCTGATCTCGCTGGCCTGCAACATCGTGGTTGTGGCCGGATCGAGCGTGCGGTTTGCGCGCGCGGGGATTACTCCGTGGCGCGGCGCGCTGCTGCTGGTGGCGCTGGCTGCTCCGGCGAGCTTTGTCGGCGGGCTGATCCCGATCGGGCGAGAGGCGTTTCTCACGCTTCTGGGCGTCAGTCTGGTGCTGACCAGCCTGACCATGCTGATCCCGGTTGCTGAACAACGCGCGGGCGAGCCGACGCGTTATGCGCGCTGGATACCCGTTGCAGCCCCGCTGCTGGGTTTTCTTGCCGGATTAGTCGGGATCGGCGGGGGGATATTCCTCGCGCCCTTGCTGCACCTCACGCGCTGGCAGGGCGCGCGTGCCATTGCGGCGACGGCTAGTCTGTTCATTCTGGTGAACTCGATGTTTGGCCTCGCCGGGCAATTGCTCAAGAACGGCCCCGGATTGTTCGGGCAAGCTTTAGGCACAGCGCTACCGCTCCTGATCGCGGTGGTGATCGGTGGCCAGATCGGCGGCCTGTTCGCCGCGCGCTTGCTGCCACCGAAATGGATCCGCTGGCTGACCGCAGTGCTGGTGCTGGTGGTGGGAGCTCGGCTGCTGGCGGGTGTGTGAGAAGAACAGAAAGCACGCCGCCTCGATCAGAATCAGACATCGGCGGATATTTGCTGCCCGTCCTTCGTCCTGCCGACATATAATGCGAGGTAAAGGGTCACGACAAAGGCTGCATAAGCGGCCAACAGATTGGGCAACAGCAGCGGAATACCGGTAAACAGCATCGTGTCATTGCCGCCCGGAACAAAGGTTGCGCCTATGCCCATCAGCAGGCCGCCAGCGGCCGCTCTGGCCCACTCGCGGATGTTACCTGTTTGCAACCGGAACATTCCGCCGATCACCGCTGCGACCACCATGCCGACCATCAACGCAATCGGCACAGCAATCGCGCGAAACGTAAAGGGCGTGTCTCCATATGCGATTTTCGCAATGCTGCTGGTATAGAGCCATTGCTGGTCGAGCGCGAACAGCGCTCCCGATGCTGCACCGATCAAGGCCATCGCCAATAACGGCGACCAACCTCCGCCCGGTCGTCGCAATTTAAGGCGGCGGTATAAATAATAACCAGCCAGCATCGCCAGTGTTCCGCCAACTGCCAATGCGAGCGGCACATTACCCGCAAGCGGTGAAACAACCTGTTCGCGCATCGGTAACAACGATGCCGCCCGTAACATATTGGGCCCGAGACAAATGGCCGCGACAAGCATCGCGGCGATAGAGACGCTGCGGGACATTTGGCCGGACGTAAGTGCCGCCGCCGTGCCAATCGCACAATGACCGTTGATCCGTGAACCCAGCCCGTAAAGCACGCCGCCTGCGATAGCGATCCAGTCCGTCCGCGCGCCAAGGATGGTGGTAAAGGGCCGCGCACCTAGATATTCGGCAGCGGCCATCACCATCATCGCGGTTGCTGCTGCCAGCAAGAACCCTGCCAGACGGTGCCCACGCCGCCGCTCAATCACCTCGTTCATCGCACGAACCATGCACACTCCGGTGCGTTGGCTGGAATATCCGATGAGGAAAATCAGCGCGATGATTATGATGAGAAGCACTGGCAACGAACTAACGCATAAGCGAGTGAACGCAACACAAGGCTATGATTTCAAGGATGCGGGTGCGACTGGGGTTGAAGGTGCGTGATAGGTTGCGTCATTAGGCCGTGGCTTGGCGGGCAGGGTGGCTTTGCGATAAGACTAATCATCGCCGTTCAGGAGACTTCAAGAATGTGGCCTTTCAAAAAACAGGATGAACAGATCGGCGGCTTCATCGCCCAAGCCAACTTGGGGGATTGGTGGTTAGGCGAATTCGACGATGCCGAGCGGACACATATCTTGGCGACGTTTCAGCCAATGGGGGCCAGCGCTGGAGGTGCTTCCATGCTTATCGAAGGCAACATCAGCGGCTCTCATGGCGACCCAAGCCACTTACTTTATAGCTTGGCGGGGTGGTTCAAGAGGGAGGCAGATCGGACTATTGCCTTCAGGATAATCGACAAGGCTGAGGAACTGCTCGCAGCCTCGCCTAGTGTTCTGACAAAGCACTTCACCTATCAGGCTAAGGCCGAAATCTATTACAGATGGCGCGATGTTGACAGTTTTGCACTGGAGCGTGCGATACAGGCTTGTCGAGATCAAATAGCAATCGCCCCACAGGCCTCAAAAGAGTTTATGGGAGAGGGGCCAAAGCAAATCGTCAAGATCGATTGGATCATAGATAGCGAAGATGAAATTCAAAGAAAAATCAAGCTTATTGAGAAGGGTGAGGCCACTACCGATGAATACGTGCTAGGATTCTTACCATCCCATCACGGCTATAAGCAGCTTGCCATAATTCTTGAGAAGCAAGGCGACTTTCAAGGTGCGCGCACCCTTTGCGAGCAAGCCAAGGCGCAAGGTTGGAAGGGCGATTGGGATGCACGAATAGCGCGGCTGAATAAGAAACTTGCCAAGGTTTTAGGCTAGCGGGCGAGAACCTTGTACTGGCGCTGTTTTCTAGAGGTGCAACAGGGTTTTCCAAGGGCGGATTGGAGGGTGGGCGTATTTTCGAGAGACCGAAAGAACGCCTATTTTCATAATTTCATCTAAGAAAATTGGCTCCCCGAGTAGGATTCGAACCTACGGCCAAGTGATTAACAGTCACCTACTCTACCGCTGAGCTATCGGGGAGCAACTCTTCCAAGCGGTCTAAGGAAGAGCGGAAGCGCGCCTATATGGGGCAGGGCACAGGATTGCAAGGGGGTTTTGAGCCTGCCCACGCTGCAATCATCCCGTGACAAATTGTTCGGCCACGATGCGTTCTTCGAGCGATTGGCCGGGATCGAACAGCAGCGTCAACTGGGTGTCCTGCGCAATCTGGAGCCGCACCTCGGCAATGTCGCGCAGTTCCTTTTGATCGGCGACGACAGACACCGGGCGCTTGGCCGGTTCGAGCACTTTGAGCACGATCTTCATCCGGTCAGGCAATATCGCCCCACGCCAGCGCCTCGGGCGAAACGGGCTGATCGGGGTGAGGGCGAGCAGCTTGCTGTCCAATGGCAGGATCGGGCCATTGGCGGACAGGTTATACGCTGTCGATCCCGCAGGGGTTGCCACCAATACCCCGTCGCAAACCAGCTCCTCTATCCGCACCCGGTCGCCCACGGTCACTTCAATCTTGGCGGTCTGGCGGGTTTCGCGCAGCAGCGATATTTCGTTGATCGCACACATTGCGTGGGCTTTGCCGTCTTGCGTGATCGCCTCGACCCGCAAGGGCGCAATCGTCCAGCGCCGCGCTTTGGCGACCCGCGCGGCAATGGCTGCGCGCTTGTCAAAACGGTTCATCAGGAACCCGACCGAGCCGAGGTTCATGCCATAGGCCGGGATCACGCGGCCGGCATCAATCATCGCGTGCAGCGTTTGCAGCATGAACCCGTCGCCGCCCAGAACCACCACCGCGTCGGCCTGTTCCAGCGGCACCCAATCGTGCTGAGGCAATAACGCCGCGAAGGCTTCTTGCGCGCGCGGGACATCCGAAGCCACCAGCGCGAGGCGCTCAAAAGGTGCTGCGTTGCTCGCCATCTATCGCTCTCCTCCGGGGTTGAACGTGATCCCGGCTGACTTATCCCCGGTGCATTGTCGGCAGAATGGCCTGATGTGCCAGTTTTGGGCGGATTGCAATTGAAGCAAGCATTGCGCAGATTCCATGATTAAGAACGCTGATCCATAAGGGAGCGGAATGAAACAAGGCCGGACATCGTTGCGCGGCAGCACGCGCGGGCGCTTTCCCGGCGTCAGCGCCGGTGTGCTCGAAGCCGACCTGCTCAGCGCGCTTGACCGGCGTGAGATCGAGGTGTTGTTCCAGCCGCAATTTTCCTGCGTCACCGGGGCCGTGGTCGGGGCCGAAGCGCTGGCACGCTGGCGGCACCCCTCGCTGGGAGAAATCGGCGCGCGCGATCTGTTCGCGGTGGCAGAGCGTGCTGCGCTGGTCGCCCCGCTGTCGCGCCATGTGGTCGCCCGCGCGCTGGAGGATGCGGCGACTTGGCCCGATAGCCTGACGCTGTCGCTCAACATCACGCCCGAAGAACTGGGCGATCCGCGCTTTGCCGCCGACTTCGCCGCTTTGATCGGCCGTTCGGACATTGCACCGCAGCGGCTGATGCTGGAAATTACCGAGGATTTGTTGCTGCGCAATCTGCCGCAGGCGGCCAGCGCGCTGAAGGCGTTGCGCGGGCTGGGGTTTCGCACCGCGCTCGATGATTTCGGCGCGGGGTTCTGCAATTTTCGTTACCTGCGCGAATTGCCGCTGGATGCGCTGAAGCTTGACAAGGCGATGGTTGATAGCGTGCCGGGCGATGCCACCGCGCTGGCGGTGCTGCGGGCGATCATGCAGCTGGGCAAAGCGCTCGGCCTGGCGGTCTATGCCGAGGGGGTCGAAAGCGAAATCCAGCGCGCGGCGATCACCGCCGAAGGCTGCGACTACTGGCAAGGCTTCCTGCGCGCTCAACCCATGCCGAGCGAAAGCGTACTGGCACTGGCGCGAACGGCCCGCGGGATGGGGCATGGGTAATACCAGCGCGCTAAGATGCTGACGCATCACGCGCTGGAAATGCTCAAGCGCCGCACGGGCTTATCCAAAGTTCGATGAGTCAAGCTTATCGAACTTTGGTATAAGGGGGGCAGCTGCCAACTTTCGGATGGCGCGAGTGGAATTGATGATGGAGGGAAGTGGGTAGATTTTAAATTACGTCTTGAGAGTTTCGAAGCTATTCACCCACTTAGCATAACATTGAATTAGCGATGTAGAAATAATGTTCGGAGCAAAAAGCCAATCTCGATATTGATAACTTGGATCCCCTTCAATCTCTTCTAGCCTGTTGAATTTTGATCCCTTTAATGAATAAGCAGAATATCCAATTTCTCTGACGAATTTATTTAGCTTAAATTCCGTTCTACCGGCTAATACTTCGCATATTATCCATGGTCGTGTATTCTCGATGAATTTTCGCGCGCCAGCCAACACATCAGGCTCCGTCGATTCAGTGTCAATCTTTACTAACTTCGGAAAAAATCCTTGGCGGGCAGTCAGAGCATCAAGCGTAACGACCGGAACTTGGATTTCGCCTTTGCTCGGCCTAAATCTTGGATTTAGAGAATTCGAGCTGTCCGATTGGGCAGAGATATATAGCGTTGCCGTCCCTTCACGATCAGATACCGCCTCCTCTCGGATATCAGCCCGAACGCCGTTGTCTTGGCATAAAGATTTTGCAGTTGCGTTTAACCAAGGCAACGGCTCGAAGGCTTTGATCGCAAGACCGGGGAACATCTTCCCTAACACTAGAGTGAAAATGCCGATATTTGCCCCGATATCAGCAAAAGCTAAGACTTTCTCAGTCTCAATTATTGCACAGCACGCTGCCAATGTCTCGGGCTCAAAACCAGAAATACCATCTTTCGCAAGAATTTTTCCTACTGCGGTTTCCAGTCCAACACGAAAATCTAAAATTTCATTGGTGTCAGGCAGACGTAGTTGAAGCACGGGAATCTCCTGAGAGCTTGAATTAGCTCATGAGTGTATTCGTTCGATGGTAAATATCGGCAATTCAATGTGATTTCAAGTTGTAGCCGTTTGTAGGTGACATGACTCCCAGCTTTCCTCCAGCTGGGATTAGAGTCGGGCGGTTATTTTTCGAATGATGGAAGTGTTCCGCCCCATCCGGCATACCGCAAATTACGGCGTAGCAACCGTACTGGCTTTGCGCACTCCTATGCCCGCTTAGAGTCTGATTCAAAATTATCTTGTGTAATTTCATTCTCTTGCGATGCGGCGTGTGAAGAGCTGGATTGATGCGATGAACAGCCAGGCGGTTGCCGAGGCGATGGTTTGTTCGAAGTCCTTGGCGAGACGTCGGTTGCGGCTGAGCCATGCAAGG
>Ga0209346_1000436_pt1 | contig 37403 bp, 32 predicted proteins | sample AutmiccommunBRH9_FD_187381 | JGI IMG/M metagenome (GOLD analysis project Ga0209346, IMG submission 187381) | Deep subsurface microbial communities from Mt. Terri, Switzerland - Autotrophic microbial communities BRH/9 (SPAdes) (version 2) | ecosystem: Environmental > Aquatic > Deep subsurface >...
CTTAACAATAGGTCGCGCGATTCTCCATATCGATCAGGATTTGCGAGCCGCCATAGCCGCCCCAGAACATGCTGTCTTCATTGGGCAGCTGGACCACCTCTCCGGTCAGGCCAAAGCCTAGGCCGAATCGCAGCGGCAGGCCCATCAGCACCAGATCATTGCCTTCGATCTGCAGTTCAAGCGCCTTGCGGCAGCCGGCTTCTGACAGGATGCGCTTGCCCTTGGCGACGCCGCCATTGGCGAGCAAGACGTGGATTTCCGCGACCGATCGGGCATTGCCGGTGCCGCCGGCCGCCGGAATTTCCGCGCCGCGCCATTCTCTGGTGCGCGTGTCTCGAGGATTGATTGGGGGGTTTGTGAAGGTCTTGCGCTGGATATCATTGGCCGCCGCCTGCGCTGCGCCTGCTTTTGGCGGGACCAGGTCGGCGACCCGGTGGTCATGCTTGGCATCCAGTCCGATATGAAAGTCGGCATCCAGTGGCTCGGCGATTTCCTCGCGGAAAACCGTGCCCAGCGACTTGCCGGTGATCCGGCGGACCACTTCGCCAACCAGATAGCCCTGGGTAATGGCATGATAGCCGACCTGCGTGCCCGGTTCCCACCACGGTGCCTGCGCGGCGAGCAGCGAGGTTGCCTTGTCCCAGTCGTAGAGATCCTCGCGCGTGATCGGTGTTTCCCAGCCGGAAAGGCCGGAAGAATGACTCATCAATTGGGCGACGGTGACCTCCGCCTTGCCATTCTGGGCAAATTCCGGCCAATATCTTGCCACCGGTGAGTCAAAATCGAGCTCGCCGCGATCGGCGACCAGCAGCGCAGTCAGCGCGGTCATCGTCTTGGTCGTCGAATAGACATTGACGATCGTGTCGGCCTGCCATGGCCGTGTTTTCTCTTCGTCGGCCCAGCCGCCCCAGATATCGATGACGGTCTCGCCGTCAATGGTCGCGCAAAAGGAGGCCCCGACATCGGCACCGCTGGCGAGGCTGGCGGCCATGATGTCGCGCACGTGCGCAAACCGGTCCTGAGCGGACCCGTGAACCAGATTGTGTGTCATGGACTTTCCTTAAGCGGCTGAAACCCTGACCGGTATCGCGCTTTGCAGGGCCTGTCCAGTGATCGGATCGATATTGCTGTCGTCGGTCAGCAGGCGGTTGGTTGACCCGCCCTTGCTCATCACCTCATCCTTGCCCGCCTCGCTGTCGCCAAAGGCGTGGCTCATCGAGATGACACCGGGGCGGACCTTGTCATCCGCCCTAGCCAGCCCGAAAATCGACGCGGTAGGAGAGGTGATCTCGATGATCGCGCCATCTTCGATCCCGGCTGCTGCCAGATCATCGGGATTGAAAAAGGCCGGGTTGGTCGGCATTTTTGCGACCAGTTTCGGGAATGTGTGGCCGTTGCTGTTGTAGCGGTGCTTGGACCGGCGGGAAATCAGGCGGAAATCGAAGCCTTCGGTCGCCGGATCATTGGCTGCATATGCGGTCAGTTCGCTGGGCATGGCTCCGGCATTGAGATCGAATTTTTCCTCCGCCTCCGGATCGGCCGGACCGACGACGGGGTGAAGTTCGTCATAGGTGATCGCCGCGCCCTTGCGCTCCAGCGCCGCCGCGTCGGCCTTGGCCTTGCTGGGCCTCAGCAGCGAACCTTCGGAAATCAGATCTAGCACGGTTGCCTTGTCCGGGCATTCGTCCATCGACACCGGCCCTCCGGGGAAGTTCATTTCGATGCCCATGTGCTTGGCCAGCCACCAGAGCATTTCATATTCGTCCATCGTGTCGCCGGGCGGCGGCACCATCGCTTCGGTATAATGGGCATAGGCCTCTTCGGTGAAGGCGTCCGACACATTGTTGATGTCTTCGCGTTCCAGACACATCGAAGGTGCCAAGATCATGTCGGCGCGCTTGGCGCTGGCCGACATCCACGGATCGACCTGGATGAACAATTCGCATTCGTCCAGCGCCCGGCGGACCTTCTGCTGGTCCGGGAAGGCAATTTCGGGATTGCCGCCGATCGAGATCAGCGCCCTGATCTGCCCCTCGCCGGGCGTCAGGATTTCGTCGGCCAATACGTTGCACGGCATTTCCTTGCCGAGGAGACCAAGGCCGCGGATGCGCGACTTGGCAAAGCCCTCGCCAAAGGTCGGCATTTTCGGTGCGACCTGTGCCTTTTTTGGCAGGCCGCTTAGCGGGTTGAACACCATCGGTGCGGACACCCGCTCGCCTTCCTGATTGAAACGGGCGCAGAGGATGTTGATCGAAGCCACGAGATATTCGGTAAGCGTTCCATTGCCGGCCATTTCGGGACCGGTTCCGGTTACCACGCGGCCCTTGTTGGCGCCGGCGAACATGCGGGCAGCGGCAATCAGCTGATCCTTGTCGACCCCGGCGCGTTTAGCGGCAATGTCGGGTGTCATGGATTTGACCGCAGCTTCCAGCTCTTCGACGCCATCGACATGAGCGGCGACGAAATTCTGGTCGTAAAGCTTCTCTTCGAAAATCACGTTGAGCATGCCGGCGAGCAGGGCAGGATCTTCGCCGGGTTTTACCGGCAGATACACATGTGCCAGCTTGCCCATATCGCTTACCCGCGGATCTGCAACGATGAGCTTCAGGCCCCTGTCCAGCGCGTCGCGCAGGCCGCGTGACGGCGAGGCGGTCGGCATGCCGCCGGAATAATGCGAGACGATCGGGTTGTTGCCGACGAACATTGCGACATCGGAATCGGTAAAGGCGTTGCCGCCTCCCATCCACATGCCGTAGCGCGCGGTGGTGAAGACCTTGGCCGGCTGATCGACGGTCACGCTGGTATACCAGTTGCGCGAACCGATGCCCTGGGCGAAGGCATAGGAAGTGCCCAATACGGCGCTGTTCTGGAAGGCATTGGTACCGCAATAGACTGCGACGCTGTGGGGACCATGTTCCTCCACCATTTTCTTCATCTGCTCGCCGGCGAGTTTCAGCGCATCGGCAGTCGCGATATCCTTGAAACTGCCATCGGGCTGGCGAATCTTGCTGGTGATCATCCGGTCGGGAAGATTGTGCATGTCGGGAAGCTGGCGACCCTTGATGCAGGTATAGCCGTGAAACAGATGATCTTCCTTGTCGCCGCGGACGGAGACGATCTTGTCATCCTCAACTTCCACCACCATCGCGCAGCTGGCGTGGCAAAAGCGGCAAAAACTGCGTTTGGTTTCGACGACCATGAATCTCTCCTGTTTTGCCAGTGGTCTAGGCGCGACCGCAATCGCAGGCGACTGACAAAAATGCTCGGAAGGTGCGAATATCGGTACTTGCCCAGATTTGAGCCTTCTGGGCTGTCACTGCCTCGAATCAGCCACTGTTGCGCAATGCCGTGGCGATGGCGTTGAGCGACAACTGGATGCCCTCGCCGATCCGTGGGTCCTCTTCGCCGGCGCGCAGCCGTTTCATCAGCTCGATCTGCAGATGGTTGAGCGGCTCGATATAGGGCAGGCGCAACTCGATGCTGTTGAACAGCGAAGGGCTTTTCGCCAGCAGATGCGGCTGGTCGGTGATTTCGAGCAATATGTCCCGGGTCTGGAACCAGCCGGAACGGATACGGCCGAAAAAGGCCTGGCCCATCTCCCGGTCCTCGACCAGTCCGGCGTAGCGGGCGGCGATGCCCATGTCGGACTTCGCCAGGACCATTTCCATATTGGACAATGTCGCCTGAAAAAACGGCCAGCTTTGCGCCATGTCCTTCAGTTTGGCCTTATCCTCGAACGCTGCCAGCGCGTGACCGACGCCATACCAGCCCGGCAGCATGACGCGGGCCTGCGCCCAACTGAAAACCCAGGGAATAGCCCGCAGATCCTCGATTTTGTCGCTTTTCGTGCGGCTCGCAGGGCGTGAGCCGATCTTCAGCTTGGCGATCTCCGTCAGCGGCGTCATCTGCCGGAAAAAGGTACGGAAAGCATCGTCGCCATAGACCAGGTCGCGATATTCGGTGAACGCGATCTGCGAGATTTCGTCCATTGCCCCGGCAAATTCGGCCTGCACCCTGGGGTCGGTCGAATCGGGCTCCAGCGAGTTAATCAGCACCGCAGAGGTCATTGCTTCCAGATTGGCTTCCGCGCTGTCTTCGGTACCATATTTTGCAGCGATGACTTCGCCCTGTTCGGTGATTCGGATGCGACCGGCAACGGTGCCCTTGGGCTGCGCCTTGATCGCGCCGAAGGCGGAGCCGCCGCCACGACCGACGGCGCCGCCGCGACCGTGAAACAGCTGCATCTTGATCCCCGCTTCGGCAAAAATCGGGGTGAGCGCATCGCTCGCCTTGAACAGGCTCCAGGTCGAGGTCAGATAGCCGCCGTCCTTGTTGCTGTCGGAATAGCCGATCATCACTTCCTGATGGCCCCGTGCCTCGGCCAGCGCATGCATTTCAGGAAGGGCGAAGAAATCGATCATGACATCGGGTGCGTTCTCGAGGTCGGCAACGGTCTCGAACAGCGGCACCGCCGTGATCGGGCAGGCGGGCACCGGATCATCTTCGGTTGGCGCGTGATACAGGCCCGTCTCCATCAGCAGAACGTAGACTTCCAATATGTCGGACACGCTCTCGCCATTGCTGATATTATAATTGGTAATGACGTCCGGGCCATATTTGCGATGCGCTTCGGCGGCGGCGCGGATGATCGACAATTCCTTTGTCGTTTCCTCGCTGTAGGTGATCCAAGGACTGGCCAGCGGGCGGTTGTTGGACAGTTCGGCCCGCAGCCGCTTGACCCGCTCGGTCTCGTCGAGGGCCAAATAGTCCGGTTCGACACCCGCGCGCTCCAGCAGTTCGGCAATCACCCGTTCGTGCACCCGGCTGTTCTGGCGCATGTCGAGCGTTGCCAAGTGAAAGCCGAACAGTTCGACCGTGCGGATCAGGCGGCCCAATGCTCCGGAGGTCGCGAAGGCACCCTTGCCGGCTGATTTGAGGCCGTTGGCGAGAATGACCAGTTCCTCGCGCAGTTGCTGCGGATTGTCATAGGCCTCGGCCGGAATCGGGGACATCCGGCCTGGCACATGGTCGCAGAGCTTGAGATGGGTTGCCGACAATCTGGCATAGATGCCCGACAAGGCGCGGCGATAGGGTTCATCCTTGCGGCTCAGCGCGTCGTCACCGCTGGCTTCAGCCAGAGCGAGCACCGCTTCGGGCACGTCCGCCAGTTCGCTGGAGATGGAAAGCTCGGCCCCCAAGGTGTGGACGCACATCAGATAATAGCCGATCACGGTTTCCGCGGCGCGCGACAGCGCCTCTTCCATGGCCTGGGCATCGACGAAGGGATTGCCGTCGCGGTCGCCGCCAATCCAGCTGTTCAGTTTGAGGAAGCTAGGCAGGCGGGCGCCCAGTATCCGTTCCCATTTCGCGTAGAGCCGGGGCAGGACCGGCAGGAACACATCCTTCATGTAGCTTTGCGAAATCTGTACCTCGTCGGTGACGAACAGCCGCTCCCGGCGCAGTGGGCGGGTCTGCCAGAGCAAGGCGATCTGGCGCAGGATCGCATCGTCGAGCGCGTCACCCTGCGGCGTCTCGACCTTGCCCGCGTCCTTCATCAGCAACAGTTCGGCGATCCGGGCGCGGTGATCGATTATGCTCTTGCGCCTGACCTCGGTCGGATGGGCGGTTAGCACCGGGGCAATCAATGCCTCGTCGAGAAGGTCCAGGATTGCCTTGCGATCAATTCCCTCGCTGGCGAGCAACTTGATTGCCTCGACGACCGTGGCTCCTTTTTCCGCCGCGACTCCCTGGCGATCCTCGGCCAGATTGGCAAGCAGCGAAAACAGCATGAACCCCCGGACAAAAGCCAGTGTTTCGTCCAGCGACAAAGCATCGAGGCCCGGGTCAATGGCATCGGCGTCGGCCAGGCCGCGGTGCCGGTCAACGCTGGTCGAACGAATATATTCGGTCCGCCGGTACAGTTCCTCTCCGCCGTAGGAACGGATGACATCGCCGAGCAATTTGCCCAGATATTTGATGTCGGGATTCTGGCGGACGGTGAGGGATTGGGTCATCCGCTGATGCTGCACGGCGGCAGAGAACCGGTCAAGCCCAACTAGAGACGCGAGCCCTTAATCTTCACATCCGCCTTGGACCAGATGACGGCAAAGTCAGCCTTGGCCGCCTCGGCCTCGTCCGTCTTCCCTTGCCGTTCCAGTGCGGTGGCGAGACCCGACATAGACCAGCCATTGCGCGGATAGTCCTGCAGATCCTTGCGGTAGACGGCCTCCGCTTCGGCGGGCCGGCCTGCCTCAAGCAGTGCCTGTCCCAGTGACTGGCGCGTCGGATAATACCAGAACGGCGGCTCCGTATAGGGCAGGGTGTCCTGCTTCTCTACCGCCCGCTCAAAATGGCCGACGGCAAGATCGGGGTCGCCGGATTGCAGCGCCATTTCGCCCTGAAGCAGATCGTCGGCGATATTGAGCAGGACGCTGGCGGGATAATCGGCATTGTCCAGAAAGCGTATCTGCACCGAGTCCTTTACCGCGGCGAGTTTCGCGCGTTCGGCCTGCGCGCCTTCGATATTCCCGCTATTGGCCATCGCAACACCCCGTGCATAATGCCAGATCGCGTTGGAATAATCGAGTTTTTCGGGCGGTGCCGGTTCCGCCAGAATGTCCGACCATCTGCCAAACTGGGTAAGGGTCAGCAGCGGGATGGTCTGGAAGAATTCCACCGTCGGAAATTGTTCGATCTGCTCCAGCCGGACATTGGCAGCGACCTTGCGGCCCGCATCGATCGCCATCTTGCTCTGGCCGGCCATGCTGGTGGCTGCCCACAGGAAATGGATATTGTGGGGATAATAGAGCGCCGGATAGAATCCCTGCGCATTGCAGGCGGCAATATATTCCTCATCGACCGCTGCTGCCCTGATATTGGCGCTCGCGGCATCGTCATAGCGACCGACCCGCCAGTAGATATGCGCGGGCATATGAGTCAGATGGCCTGATGCGGGTACCAGGTTGGCGAGTCTGTCCGCTTCATCTGCCGCCCGTCCCGGCTCGGATGATGCCTCGACGGCATGAATATAAAGGTGGAGCGCAAGCGGGTGCTGCGGACTGCGGGCTATGATACGCTCCAGCGCCGCAATGACCTTCCTGGTCTCCGGCTTGGGCGTACCGTCATCGGACCAGTAATCCCACGGCATCGTGTTCATCAACGCCTCGGAATATATTGCCGCTGCGTCGTCATCCTCCGGATATGCTGCGACGACTTCGCCCATCGCTTCGGCATAGGCGAGATCCAGCGGCATCCGGTCGGTCGCCGGATCACCATTATAGCGTTTGGCCTGCGCTTCAATAAGCGCCTGTTCCAGAGGCGTTGCGCTTTCCTTGAGCGCCAAGGCACGATTGATTGCGGCGAACGCGGCCTTGCGTTCGGGGTCGCTCATCACCGCCTTGCCCTTGCTGGTCACATTGATATTTGGGCCGGTGGCGAGCGCCTCTCCCCAAAAGCACATGGCGCAATCGGGATCGAGCCGTTGGGCTGCCCGGAACGACCGGATGCTTTCGGCATGATTAAAACCGAAGGCCAGCACCATGCCCTGGTTGAAATAACGATTGGCACCTTTCGAGTCGGTCGAGATTTTGCGGCTATAGGCACCCATGCCCTCAAAGAGGGGCGCCCCCGCCATTTTGACCAGCTCCGTGTCTGCCATGTCGGCAGACGCAGCGGAACCCGCCTGAGCTTCAGCGGTTCCGCCGCCGTAGGCACTCAGCGCAAGTAGCGCGACGCCCCATGTAAAATGTGGTTTGATCATATACACCCTCCGGTCAGTAAATTCATCGGACTCAGTGAATACGCAACTCAATGTTTGATGTTTATACCGCAAATTCGCGGATAAATCGAATCCGGGATATAGGACTGGTGTTCGAAGGCCGGCAGGAGGGAAGGGTGGCGGAACCGGCCGCGTGCGCGCCTCAGCTTTCCAGCTCGATATCCCAGTAGAGCCAGTCGTGCCAGGTATCGTGCAGGAAGTTGGGTGGGAAGGCCCGACCATGTTCCTGCAGATGCCAGCTGGTCGGCTTGATCGGCTGCTTGGCCAGCTGCATATGCGCTTCCCTGGGCGTCCGTCCGCCCTTCTTCAGATTGCAGGGCAGGCAGGCGGTAGCGACATTTTCCCATGTCGTGCGGCCTTTCTGGCGACGCGGGATGACATGGTCGAAGGTCAGATTGTCCGGCGACCCGCAATATTGGCACTCGAACTTGTCGCGCAGGAACAGGTTGAAGCGGGTGAAGGCCGGATATTCCGAAGGTTTGATATATTTCTTGAGCGCAATCACCGACGGGATTTTCATGTCCAGATTGGGGCTGTGCACTTCGCGCTCGTAGCTGGAGACAATATCGACCCGGTCGAGAAACACCGCCTTGATTGCAGTTTGCCAGGGCCACAGGCTGAGCGGATAATAGGACAGGGGGGTATAGTCGGCGTTGAGGACGAGCGAAGGGCAGCTTTCCGGATGCCTCAGCAAGTCGGGGTGATACATATGTGCTGTCTCCCTTGGCCTTTACTGTCCGCTCTTTATGCCTAAGAACATGACATGACTGTTACACAAAGAACAATATCCGGCCCATGACGTCAAGTGCCCAGTTAAATCCAGATGTCGTAGTGCGTTTTGCCCCCAGCCCCAATGGATTGTTGCATTTGGGTCACGCCTATGCGGCGATGATGGCGCATGATTTTGCCCGCGCGCGCGGCGGCCGGTTTCTGCTGCGGATCGAGGATATCGATCGAGGACGCAGCCGCCCAGAATTTGTAACCGCGATCCTGGAAGACCTGCGCTGGCTGGGACTGGACTGGGACGGAGAGGTCGTTTTTCAGTCCGAGCGGCTGGATAGCTATGCGGCGGCGACGGACCGGCTGAAGGCGAGGGGGCTGATCTATCCCTGCTTTTGCAGCCGCTCGGACCTGCGGTGGTTGCAGGAGGATGGTCGGCAGCCGGAGGCGGCGGAGGCCGAGGCGGAGGGGCCGGTCTATCCCGGGACATGCCGGCATCTGGACCGGGGGCTGGCCAGGAAGCGGGCAGCAGCCGAGCCGCACAGCTGGCGGCTGGACATTGCAAAGGCGATGGCAATCACCGGGCCGCTGCAATGGACGGATCAACGGCATGGTTCGCAGGTTTGCCACCCCGAGCGGCTGGGTGACGTCATTCTTGTGCCGAAGGAAGCGCCGGTCGCCTACCATCTCGCGGTTACGCTCGACGACGCGCGCGACGGCATCAGCCATGTCGTGCGCGGTGACGATCTGTTCGCCTCCACCCATATCCACTGTCTTTTGCAGGCGCTGCTCGGATTGCCAAAGCCGGTTTATTTCCATCATGCCCTGTTGCGGGATGAAAAGGGCGAGAAACTTGCCAAAAGCCGGGATTCTGCCTCTTTGTCCGTATTGCGAATGGCCGGTCAAAACGGGCATATATTATTGCAAGATTTACGGCAGGGTATCTTCCCGGTTGGAATCTCGCTTTCGTAAGCTTAAGGTGCATATATGAGCTATATTTTGATATTGATGATCATCGCAGCGGCGGGTGCTGTTGTTTACGCCCTCGTGCGCGGGCTGATTGCCTTCGCCAACATGGAGCCGGGAGACGTCGATGCCGACGGCATTACCGCCTCGCACAAGAAGCAGAATGAAATGATGTTTGCCCGGGTCAAATATCAGGCGATCGCGATCGTGCTGGTTGTGCTGCTGCTCGTCCTGGCAGGCGGTCAGTCATAAAGGCACCTCTTCGATGGTGAAACTCAACAAAATCTACACCAAGACCGGTGATGACGGCACGACCGGCCTGGTCGACGGATCGCGGATTGGCAAGAATGATCCACGCATGGCCGCGATTGGCGATGTCGACGAACTGAACAGCGCGCTTGGCGTGGCGATTTGCGAAATCGCCGAGGATGCGCTGGTTCTCGAATTGCGAACCATCCAGAATGACCTGTTCGACCTCGGCGCGGATCTGGCGACACCGGCGAAAGCGGGCGACGATTTTGCCCCTTCGGACATGGTTTTGCGGATCGTGCCGTCTCAGGTCGCGCATCTGGAAGCCCGGATTGATGCAGCGACCGCTGCTCTCGATCCGTTGACCAGTTTCATTCTGCCGGGCGGCACCAAAGCCGCTGCGGCCGTCCATCTTGTCCGCGCGGTTACCCGCCGGGCCGAACGGACCTGCGTCGCCGCTGGCCAGCAGATGGCGCTCAATCCGCAGGCGCTGGCCTATATCAATCGCCTTTCGGACTATCTGTTCGTGCTCGGCCGGACGCTCAATAATGGCGCCAAGGACGACATTTTGTGGGTGCCGGGAGGGTCCCGCTAGGGCGCGACGACGCTTTTTTTGTGCCTGTTTGCAACCATCTGGCGCCGATATACGTTGTTGACCTGAATATCGTTCGCTCTATGTTCTGAAAAAGAGATTGAGCTTCCACCGGAGTAGGACTGATCGCCAGCCAACCACAACGCCCGTTTCCGCCTCTGGCTGACGCAGACAATATCACCCGGTCGGGCAAACTGCTGGAGCGTTTCCGGGAAGTGAGGCGCCATTCGGTTGATCTGGCCGAAGGCTTGAGCGACGCCGACGCAACCGTGCAGTCGATGGATGATGCCTCCCCGACCAAATGGCATCTGGCCCACACCAGCTGGTTTTTCGAGACCTTCCTGTTGCGCGACCATGTCTCTGGCTTTGCTGTTTACGACGACCAATATGCCTATCTGTTCAACAGCTATTACGAAGCCGAGGGTGACCGGCACGCGCGGCCCGAGCGCGGATTGCTTACCCGGCCCTCCTTGGTAGAGATTCTCGCCTATCGGGACTATGTCGATGCGGCGATGGCGGAAGCGATGGTCGAATTTTCCGAACCCTTGCTCGATCTGGCAGAGCTCGGTCTTCATCACGAGCAGCAGCATCAGGAATTGCTGCTCACCGATATTCTGCATCTTTTTTCTCGCAATCCGTTGAAGCCGGCCTATTCTGATTCCTCGCCCGAAAAAGACTCTTCAACAGCACCCTTGCAGTGGATCGAAGGGGCCTCGGGTATCCAGCAGATCGGACATGATGGCAGCGCGTTTTCCTTTGATTGTGAAGGCCCGCGGCATCAGGTACTGCTTCATCCCCATGCATTGGCGGACCGGCCGGTAACCAATGGCGAGTGGCTGACGTTCATCGAAAGCGGCGGCTATCGCGACCCCGCTTACTGGCTGTCGGACGGCTGGGCATGGGTCCAGGCCGAACAGATCGAAGCCCCCCTGTACTGGAACCGGACGACAGAAACGGCATGGGCCGAATTTGGCCTGGCGGGCAATCACGATCTCGATCTGTCCGCACCCGTCAAGCATATCAGTCTTTATGAGGCCGATGCCTATGCCGCATGGGCCGGTGCCCGCTTGCCAACCGAAGCGGAATGGGAAGTGGCGGCCGATCGCGGTTTGCCCAACAGCGGGCTGGTCTGGGAATGGACCGGCAGCGCCTATCGCCCTTATCCCGGTTTCAAGCCCGCCGCCGGAGCGGTCGGCGAATATAATGGGAAGTTCATGTCGGGGCAATTTGTCCTGAAAGGCGGTAGCACCGCCACTTCGCCCAGCCATATCCGGTCCAGCTATCGCAATTTCTTCTACCCCCACCAACGCTGGCAGTTCACCGGAATGCGACTTGCCAAAGACTTATAGAATCAGGGATTTCTGTCATGGATATGACCACCAGCCTTGTCGATCATACCTTCCGCAAGGATGTGCGCCGCTGCTTTGAGCAGCAGGCTTACGCGATCCCTGCGCGCTGGCTTTATGACCGTCGCGGATCGGAACTGTTTGAAGACATCACCGAATTGCCGGAATATTATCCCACACGAACCGAGACCCGGCTGTTGCAGGATCATGGCGCTGACTTTGCCCGGGCGATTGGAAGAGGGCGGGCCGTGATTGAATTTGGCTCCGGCAGCTCGGTCAAAACGCCCCACCTGCTCCGCGCCGTTGATCCGGCGGCCTATGTGCCGATCGACATTTCGGGCGAGTTTCTGGAGCATAGCGCAGCGATGCTGCAGGAGGATTTCCCCGATCTGCCGATCCATCCGGTCGAAGCCGATTTCATGAAGCGGGTCGAATTGCCTGAGGCAGTCGCCGATCTGCCCAAGCTGGGATTCTTTCCCGGTTCGACGATCGGCAACATGATTGCCAGAAGTTCGGTCGACCTGCTCCGGTTCATGCGCGAAACTCTCGGCATCGGTTCGCAACTGCTGATCGGACTGGACCGGGTCAAGGATCAACAGGTGCTGATCGATGCCTATGACGACAGCGCCGGTGTCACTGCACAATTTTCTCTCAATCTGCTGGACCGGATCAATCGCGAACTGGACGGGGATATTCCGGTTGGCAAATTCCGCCATGTTGCGGTGTGGAATGACGATTATGCGCGGGTCGAAATCTATCTGGAAGCGCAGGACGAGGTGACGTTCGCGATTGACGGGATGGCGTACAACATGGCCCGCGGCCAGCGCATACATATCGAGAACAGCCACAAATTCGGCTTGCGCGATGCGCGGCTGATGCTGCGCGCGGGCGGCTGGACGCCCCTTTGCGACTGGAGCGACGATCAGGATTATTTTACGCTGATTCTCGCCGAGGCGCATCCTTACAAGCACGCACCCTGACAGTCAGTCGGCCCGCGTCCCTGCGCCTCCCCGCTTGCGATAATTTGCGCGCCAGATGGTGATCCATTCATGGGCGCCACGGCATTCCGTCATCGCGCTGGCCTCGATCAGCCGGAATCTGTCGCCGTCCCAGACATAATTTTCTGCCTTGCCGCAATCGCCGAGACCGCGTCCCTTGCCATAGCTGCTGAGGGTCTGGTCCTGTTCGTTCCAGCCGGCATTGACCAGCAGGGGGTCGGTGCCTTCACCGCCCCAACTGGGCTGCCGGTCGAATTTCGCCGGCTCGAAGGTCCAGCCGCTGGCAGTGCCGCTGCTCTCGACATATTCTCCGATATAGGGAGCGCTGGAAAAATTATAGGCACCGGCGCCGCAGGAAATCAGCACCAGAGCGCGGAACCGGTTATCGCGCTTGCCGAGCGGGAAAACCTGATCCTCGACCACGCCGAACCGATCTTCCCTGCATCTCGACTCTTCGGCCAGAGCGACAATATCGGCGATTTCCGGTTCTCGCTCGGCGACTTCCCATTGATCGACCGTGATCGTCGGGATATCGGATGGCACATAATCAAATGTGCGGGATCCCCTTGCGACAAGTGCGGTCCTGGTGCCGGCACGCCCCTGTTGCTGGTCGATATAACGCAAGGCGGCCGAGGAACCGGCCAGGGAGATTTGCGAGAGGGTTTCATCGTCTGGGCCCTGCAGGACAAGTTCGCTTCCCTTGATGATCGCCTGCACAACCTTCCTGGCATCCTCGCCGACAATCTCGATCGGATAGTCGCCCTGGACTATCGGGCCGGTATCGACGAGACGGCCGTCCACCAGCATCCTGTAGCGATCAATATTGTCGGCATGGACTGTCGCGCGAATCCTGAGAATATCGTCGGGTCCAGCGGTTCGGATGATCGAGACTGGACCGTGCAAATCGTCAAATGTTGTGTCCGGCTCCTCCGGCACCAGCGATACCGCGCGACAAATCCCTCCGTTGTCGCAACCGACGGCCCAATCCTTGAAGTTGAGGATTTCGCCCGGCTGCGCAGCCGGAGTGGCGGTGGCAGCGCCAAGCGTCGCAAGAATTCCGGCGATGAAACTGATAGGAGACATAATTGCAATCTAGCCAGTTTGACAGACAATCGCTAGTGGCATGTTGAATGATGAAGAATAGTTCGAAAGGCACAGAATGAAAGCAATCGGCATTATCGGATCGGGGCAAATGGGTGCCGGTATCGCGCAGGTTTCGGCGCAGGCGGGCTATCATGTCTATCTGTCGGACGTCAGCATGGAGATTGCCGAGCGCAGCAAGGCCGGTATTGCCAAGCAGCTGGCGCGGCTGGTCGAAAAGGACAAGATCGAGCAGCAGGCCGCCGAAACCGCGCTCGGCCGGATCGAACCGATTGTCCAGCTCGATCCGATGGCCAATGCCGATATCATCATCGAGGCGGCAACCGAGCGGGAAGAGGTGAAGCGTCAGATTTTCGCTGCTGCCTCCGAAGTGCTTGGTCACCAGGCGATTCTCGCCAGCAATACATCCTCGATATCGATCACCCGGCTGGCGCAGGCGGTCAAGGATCCGTCGCGCTTTGTGGGCGTGCATTTCTTTAACCCCGTGCCCCTGATGGGACTGGTCGAAGTGATCCGAGGTCTGGCAACCAGCGACCAGACCGCGACCATGGCGAGCGATTTTGCCAAGGCGGTCGGCAAGACGCCGGTGATGGCGAAGGATTCTCCCTGTTTCGTGGTCAACCGCATCCTGCTACCGATGCTCAACGAAGCCTTTTTCGCGCTCGGCGAAGGCACGGCCTCGATGGAGGATATTGACCGCGGGGTGCAGCTGGGTCTCGGCCATCCGATGGGTCCGATCACGCTGGCCGACCTGATCGGACTGGATACGCTGCTGGAAATCTTGCGGGTGCTGCAGAATGACTTCGGCGATCCCAAATATCGCCCGGCACCCATTCTCACTAAATATGTCGAGGCCGGCTGGCTGGGCCGAAAGACGGGCAAGGGGTTCTACGATTATTCCGGGGAGACCCCGGTTCCCACGATGTAGGCGTAATCTCTGTCATTCCGAGCTGTTTCGGAGGATGAAGGTCGTAATAGAATGAACGTCCCGCACATCCAGGGGCGAACCGAGAGAGGATGATTGGCTGTGAGCGACGAAATCAGGGACTTTAATATCGATATCCCGAAGACCGCACTGGACGATCTGGACATCAGGTTGCGGCATGTGCGCTGGCCCGATCCGGAGCCGGTCGATGACTGGTCGCAGGGCATCCCGCTCGACTATGTCAAGACGATCGTCGAGCATTGGCGGACCAGCTATGACTGGAAGCGCTGCCAGGATGCACTCAACCAATATTCCCATCATCTGACCGAGATCGATGGCGTAGACATCCACTTCATGCATATCCGTTCACCGGAACCCGATGCCCGTCCGCTGATCATGACCCATGGCTGGCCCGGTTCGATTGTCGAGTTCATGGACGTGATCGCGCCGCTGACCGATCCGGTTGCCCATGGCGGCGAGGCGAAGGATGCCTATCATCTGGTGGTGCCGTCGCTTCCAGGATATGGATTTTCCGGCAAGCCGACCACGACCGGATGGGGCATCGAAAAAATTGCCACTGCTTGGGACACCCTGATGACCCGGCTCGGCTATGACCGCTATTTTGCGCAGGGCGGCGACTGGGGAGGGATGGTGACGTCCGTCATCGGTGCACAGAATCTCGGACGCTGCGCCGGCATTCACGTCAACCTCGTGATCGTTGGCCCGCCCTCCGAAGAGATCATGAAAAATCCGACGCCGGCAGAACAGGCATCGCTGGCCCATTTTGCGGTCTACCAGTCGCAGGGCGCGGGCTATGCCGAAATCCAGCGGACCCGGCCGCAGACTCTGGGCTATGGCCTGGCCGATTCGCCGGTCGGGCAGATGGCCTGGATCATGGAGAAGTTCCAGGGATGGGCTGACGACGCCAAGGCGCCGGACGACAATTTCGACTGCGACCATCTGCTCGACAATGTCATGATCTACTGGCTCAACAATGCCGGCGCGTCCTCGGCGCGGCTGTACCGCGAAAGCTTTGCTGCGCCTAATATCGATCCCGTCAAGATTCCGTCGGGATGCAGCATCTTCCCGAACGAGATCATCACGCCCTCGCGCCGCTGGGCCGAGCAGCGGTTCAAGGACCTGCGTCACTGGGGCGAAGCGGAACGGGGCGGTCATTTCGCGGCGATGGAAGTGCCGGACCTGTTCCTGTCCGAAGTGCGGAGTTGTTTCGGCGCGATGGAGCTGTAACGGCGCGTGCTGGCCCTGATCACCCGGCGGTTGATGACGGCCATCCCGACGCTGCTGGTGATCATTTTGGCATCCTTCTTCCTGATGCGGCTGGCGCCCGGCGGGCCGTTTGACGGCGAACGGCCGCTTGACCCGGAGACGCAGGCGGCGTTGCAGCAGTCCTATGGTCTGGACCGGCCGCTCTGGGAACAGGCGTGGCTTTACATCTCGCGGCTGGCGCAGGGGGATTTTGGCCCCTCGCTGGTCTATCGGGATTTTACCGTATCGGAGCTGATCGCCCAGGGCCTCCCCATTTCGCTGACTCTGGGCGGGCTGGCGATAGTGCTGGCGCTGATGATCGGGGTGACATCCGGCCTGTTTGCCGCGGTGCGAGCGGGAATGGCGGCGGACAAGACGATCATGATGCTGGCGACGGTAGCCACCGCGCTGCCCACTTTTGTCACCGGCCCGGCACTGGCGCTGTTCTTTGGCCTGTGGCTCGGCTTGTTGCCGGTATCGGGAACCAGTGATGGCGGCGCCTGGCTGATCATGCCGGTGGTGGCGCTGGCGCTGCCGGTATCGGGAGCGATTGCCAAGCTGACGCGCGCCGGGCTGGCCAGCGTGCTCAAGCAGGATCATATCCGCACCGCCCGGGCGCGCGGACTGTCCGAGACGAAAATCCTGTTCAAACATGGACTGCGGCCGGCCCTGGTGCCGGTAGCGAGCTATCTCGGTCCGGCTGCGGCGGGTCTGTTGACCGGGGCGGTGGTGGTCGAGACTGTCTTCGGATTGCCGGGTCTGGGCCGCTATTTTGTCCAGGGTGCGCTCAACCGAGACTATCCGCTCGTGCTCGGCGTGGTCACGCTCTACGCCGCGCTGATCATCCTGTTCAACCTGTTCGCCGACCTGATCTACGGCTGGCTCGACCCCAGAATGCGGGAAGGATGAAGCGGTGCTGAAAAGCCACCTTGCCCTTTTTCCACTTCTGGCCATCGTGACGCTGGTGCTGCTGCTCCCGTTCCTGCTTCCGTGGAGCTATGACCAGATCGACTGGGATGCCGTCCGCGCGCCGGCATTCAGCGGCTCGCACCTGTTCGGCACCGATGAAATCGGCCGAGACCGTCTGGCACGGCTGGCAGCCGGTACCCGGATCACACTTATGGTCGCCGTCGCGGCCGCGCTGGTATCGCTGATCGTCGGCATAGCCTGGGGCGCAACGGCCGGCTGGATCGGAGGCCGGGTGGACGAGGCGATGATGCGCATCGTCGACGGTCTCTACGCGCTGCCGTTCATGTTCATCGTCATCCTGTTGATGGTAGTCTTCGGACGATCGATCCTGCTGGTTTTCGTCGGTATCGGTCTAGTCGAATGGCTGACCATGGCCCGGGTGGTACGGGGGCAGGTGATGGCGCTGAAACAGCGGCCCTTCATTCTGGCGGCGGAAGCCGCAGGGACGCCATCCACGGTGATCCTGTTGCGCCACATTTTGCCCAATATCGCCGGTGTCGCGCTCGCCTATCTAATGCTGACCGTACCACAGGTGGTGATGGTCGAGAGCTTTCTTTCCTTTCTCGGGCTGGGGGTGCAGGAACCGCTGACCTCGCTCGGCATATTGGTCAAGGAAGGCGCCGACGACATGGACATGACACCCCTGGGTCTCGCGCTGCCGGGCGGCTTGTTGGTAGTGATTCTGGTCTGCCTGACCATCGAAGGCGAGCGACTGAGAGACCGCTTTTCATGAGCCTCTACGAAAATCGCAACATGGCGGTGACCATTGCCGGAAACCGGCTGGTCGAGGATGTGAGTCTGAAGGTCGAGGCGGGGCATTGCACCGCCATTGTCGGTGCCTCTGGTTCCGGGAAAAGCCTGACCTGCCTGTCGCCATTCGGGCTGACATCCGGCGTGGCCTCCGGCACGATGCTTCTAGACGGGATCGATCTCGGGCGCGCTGGTTCCGATCAGATCAGGGACGTCCGCCGCCGGCTCACCGGATTTATATTCCAGCAGCCCCTGACCGCGCTGACGCCGCATCTGACCGTCGGCACCCAATTGCAGGAGGCGACGATGCAGGCGGGGTCCGCCCGGCCTTCGCGCCGGGAGCTTGCCCGCAAGCTGGAGCGCGTCGGCCTGTCCCGGGCCGATGAGCGGCTCGACCAGTTTCCCCACCGGCTGTCCGGTGGCGAACGGCAGCGGGTGATGATCGCGGCCGCCATTGCCCATGACCCCAGATTGCTGGTCGCCGACGAACCGACCAGTGCCCTGGATGCGTCCCTGCGCGCCGAAATCATGGTGCTGCTCGACGAATTGCGTGCCGAGAAAGGGCTGGGACTGCTGCTGGTAAGCCATGATCTTGCGTCGGTGGAAGGCCATGCCGATCAACTGGTGGTGATGGACAGGGGAGCGGTGGTGGAGCGCGGTCCGGCAAGACAAGTGATTGCCGATCCCGAGGAAGATTATACCCGGCGCCTCGTTGCCGCTACACCTCGCCTGCAGGAGCCGGCACCGGTTCTTTCCCGGCCCGGCCAGATCTTGCTCGAAACCCGCGGTCTCGGGGTCGCCTTTGATCGACCCGGCTGGCGGCGAGGCAAGATAAGGGCGCTGGCAGATGCCAGCATCATGCTGCGTCAAGGCGAATCTCTGGCGATCGTCGGCGGGTCCGGTTCCGGAAAGTCCACGCTCGGGCGAGCGATTGCCGGTATCGGCCCGGTTACCGAGGGCGAAATCCTCTGGCAAGGCGCTGCGCTGCCGGAACGCCGCAACCGCAGTTTGGAGATGCGCGGGCTGGTCCAGCCCGTTTTCCAGGATCCGGTCGCCAGTCTCGATCCGCACTGGCAGGTCGGGGATATCGTCGCTGAGCCGCTGCGCTATCTGCGGCCCGATCTGACCCAGGCTGATCGCATAGAGATGACGCGGCGGGCCTTGTCCGATGTCGATCTCGCGGAAGAGTTTCTGACCCGTCTACCTGCCAGCCTTTCAGGAGGCCAGGCGCAACGGGTGGCGATCGCGCGGGCCATTGTCGCTTCTCCGCAGCTGCTGGTGCTGGACGAGGCAACTTCCGCGCTCGATCCGCTGGCCGGCGCCGAGATACTGAAGCTGCTCGTTCGATTGCAGGGTGAAAACGGATTAAGCCTGCTGTTCATCAGCCACGATATCGCCGCGGCACGCAGATTATGTCACCGCGTTGTCGTCATGGAAGAGGGGCTGATCGTCGAAGCCGGAGAAATGCAGGAGGTGATTGACCATCCCCGTTACCCGGCGACGCAAAAGCTGATCGCCGCCAGTTGAAAAGAAGGGCCGCTCGATGGTTCGAGCGGCCCCCCTTTCAGCGTGGCTCTTGTGAATTTAGAAAGATACGCCGAGAGTGAAAACAATCGCGCTATCGGTGAAATTGTTGATCGATGGCGCATCGGTATCGGTATAGGCGAGGGTGGCCGTCAGGTTTTCGGTAATCGCCCAATCTACACCCAGCATCCAGTCGACATAATCATCGACGCCGACAATACCCGCGGGATTGCCGAGAGATCCTTCATTGATCCCGATATTGGCATTCAGCGTGATGGGTGTGTTCGGAATGCCGGCCGAAGCACCGGTATAGATATAGACATTGTCGGAATTGCCGAGGCTGTCCTGACTCCAGGCGTAAGCAATGCCGCTGGTAAGTTCTACCGGGCCGATCGAGCCGGATACAGAAGCATAAGGTTCGAAATAGTCACTGGGTCCAGCCGCCCCGTCCTCACCGTTCGGGTAGAAATAGTAGAGCAGGCCGACGTCAAGGGTCAGACCCGAGGTGACTTCACCGGACCAGCCGCCATAGAGGTCGAGTTCGGTGTGACCGAATGTGGCGCTGTCTTCAATGGAAGAACCCCATGTACCAATATAGAATCCGCTTTCATGCGCAATATCAATGCCACCCTGGATTGCAATATCGCCGTCGGAAAAGGAAAGACCACGAAAACGGTAATCTGACGTCACCACAGCATTTCCTGAAATTGTGATGCCGCTGCTCGATTCGGCTTCTTCCTGCGCAAAGGCAGGTGCGGCCGTGCTGGCCAACAATACAGCCGAAAGGCCGACAATGGTTGATTTGGCTTTTGTGCCAAAAATGGTTTTACTGGACGTGCGCATGGAAATCCCTTTCTCGTTGATGCGTATCGCCCCTCCTGATTTTGTTTTGGCTGTCTTTTTATTGCGTCAGATGCCCCGAACGCGAACAGTCTCTAAACATGCAAGGCAAAGCTGCTCTATTTTATTGCGCTGCACAAGAAAGAACACGACAGCAAAGATGACATAATTGTCTAATGTTGCACATGCGCAACAAAGCCCTGTTCGGGCGCTTAAAATTTAGGCGGATTCGATTTCGGGTGATTAATATTGCATCATTCCGGCCGCTACATCCGTATCATCGCACCACGATATCAATAGCCGGCTATCCGGCGGGACTCGATTCTGTTCCATCTTCAGGGGGAGTCGGGCCTGTTTCGAGGGTCACCGCTCCACCTTTGGGCAGCGACCTGATATGAACGTCGCGCTGCGGGAAGGGGATTTCTATTTCATGTTCCTTGAACAGGTCCCAGACCCGTTTCAGGATCGCCGCCTTGAAATTGCCTACCCCCGATTGCGGGTCCTTGATCCAGCAGCGGATTTCAAAATTGACGCTGTTGTCGCCAAATTCAAGCATCCAGACGACAGGTTTGGGATGGCTGAGAACGCGCGGCACGTCGACGCAGGCCTGTTTCATCAGATCGATCGCCTGGTCCATGTCGGTGTTATAGGAGACGCCGACCGGGATACTGATCCGCACATTGGGGTTGGAATAGGACCAGTTTTCAACCTCCCGGGTCATCAGGTCCTCGTTCGGAATTAGATGTTCCTTGCCCTCACGAGTGAGCACCGAGACAGCGCGGACGCCGATCTTGTTCACCCAGCCAAAACTGTCGCCGACCGCGATCACGTCGCCCGGCTTGATGGAGCGGTCCATCAACAGGATGATCCCGGCAAACAGATTGCCGATTGTCTTCTGCATACCGAAGCCGATGGCGAGGCCGAAGGCACCGGAGAATACGGCCAGAGCGGTGAGATCGATGCCCAGCAGATCGAGGCCAAGCACAAAGGCGGCGGCCAGAATGGCAACGGTCGCGAGTTTCTGCCCCAGTACCTTTTGCGCGCCGTCCAGCTCGCTGTTCCCTATAATATAAGACACCAGCTTCATCAGTACGCGGGCAACAGCGAGGAGGATGACAGCGGTCATCGCTACCGTCACGATCCAAAGCAGCGAAATTCTTCTGGTACCGACGCTGAATCCGACCTTGTCCATGGCTTCGCTAATCGGCTCGATTCCGCCGACCAATCCCGATCCGATGCTTATGAAGAGGGCCAGTCCGATGACGGTCCCCAGCCAGTCCGGCATCCGCACCCCGCGAATCAGGTCATTGGCAAAGAGGCCGACTGTTATCGCGATGGTCAGGGCAAAGACCACCTGGGCGATCAGGTGCCAGGGATATACGGCCATGAAGATTCCGCACAAAATGAACGTCGTTGCGCGCCGGGTCATGTCCCGGATGCGGCGTCCGGCCAGTTCGCTTTCATATCCTGCCCGTGCTTCCCAGAGGTGGCGCAGCTTGGGACCGATATATTTGCTGAGATACCAACCGGCGGTCAGCGCCAGCACCACCAGTCCGGCGGCAATGGCGCCTTCGATATACTGGACATTGCGGGGAATGTCAGGAGCGAGAGATTCCAGATATCTGAGTGCATTATCGATCATGTCCGCGCACTGTGGTAATATTCAAAAGCTTTGGCAAGGTCCGCAATCAAATCGTCAGGGTCTTCCAAACCGATATTCAGCCGTACCAGCGCGCCGCTGGCGGCCCAGTTGGTGGCGGTGCGATGCTTTTGCGGATCGACCGGCAGCGCGAGGCTTTCAAAACCGCCCCAGCTGTAGCCGATGCCGAACAGCGTGAGCGCATCGATGAACGCGGTGCGGGTCTGGTCGTCGCCATCCTTGAGCTGGAATGAAAACAGCCCGGATGATCCCTTGAAATCCCGTTTCCATAGCTCGTGACCCGGGCAGTCGGTCAGGGCAGGGTGGAGGACGAGGCCCACCTCCGGGCGTTGCTTCAGCCAGTGGGCAATTCTCAGGGCGCTGGATTCATGCTGCCGCAGGCGTACTTCCAATGTCCTCAAGCCGCGCGCGGCAAGATAGGCATCGTCCGGAGAAACCACCTGCCCCAGCTGCTGGGCGGTGCGCCGAAGCCGGGGCCAATATTTGTCATGCGTGGTCACGGCGCCCATCATCACGTCGCTATGACCGACGATATATTTGGTGGCGGCGGTAATGGCGATATCGACGCCATGTTCCAGCGCCGGGAAGAATCGCGACGTCGCCCAGGTATTGTCGAGCAGGGTGACAATGCCTGCGGACTGGGCCGCCTTGCAGATGGCGGGAACGTCCTGAACCTCGAAGGTCAGGCTGCCGGGGCTTTCCATCAGGACGGCCTTTGTCCTGGGACCAAACAGGCTGGCTATGCCGGATCCGACAAGCGGGTCATAATAGCGTGCCGTGATCCCCATGCGCTTGAGAAAGACGTCGGCAAAGCTGCGGCTCGGGTCATAGCTGCTGTCGGTGAGCAAGACTTCGTCGCCGGGCTGCAAAACGGCGAGCAGGGAGCAGGAAATCGCGGCCACGCCCGATGGATAAAGCATGGTCCCGCTCGCGCCGGGTTCCATTTCGGTCAGCGCCTCGGCCAGCGACCATTGCGTTGGAGAACCGCGGCGGCCGTAGAAGAAACGACCGTCATCGTTGGATTTCAGGCCGTCGCGGAGATGAGCGACATTGTCATAGAGATGCGTGCTGGCGCGCCAGACTGGCGGATTGACCACGGCTCCGGTCCATGTCTTCCGGCGACCACCGGTTACGGCCTGGGTCGCGGGCTTTTTTGAACCGGAGTCGTTATCGGCCAACTATTGTTCCAGCAGCGCCAGCATGTTCAGGCGGTTTCTTTCGGCGTGTCGGCATCGGCGCCCCATTCGGCCCAGCTGCCATCATACAGCGCGGTTTTCTCGGCCCCGGCAAGAGCTGCGGCAAAGGATACGACCGCTGCAGTCATTCCCGATCCGCAGGTGGTCACCAGCGGTTTGGACAGGTCAACACCGGCATCGCTGAAAATCGCCTTGATCTCGTCGCTGCTTTTCCAGGTGCCATCCGCGTTGAAAAAGCTGCTGTGCGGAATATTGGTCGAGCCGGGAATATGGCCGGACGCTGCATTGCCGCGCGGGTCGGGTGTTTCGCCGCTGAACCGGTCGGCCGGACGGGCATCGACGACCTGCTCGCTCTTGCTGTGCAAATTGGCCAGCATGTCCGCCTTGGTGCGGACGTCCTTGTCGTCTTTCCAGACCGTGAAATGACGGTGGCGCAGGGCTTCCTTGCCGGTTTCCAGGGGTCGGCCTTCGGCCTTCCATTTGGCGATGCCGCCATCGAGAATGGCGACTTCATGGGCACCAAAAATGGTCAGCATCCACCATGCACGGGCTGCGCTCTTCAGCGGACTGTCATCGTAGAGCACCACGCGGCTGCCATCGCCGAGGCCGAGCGACTGCATCCGGCTGGCAAATTTTTCGGCGGGCGGTAACATATTGTCGATCGGATTGCTGGCATCGGTCAGTTCACCGAGGTCCATGAAAACAGCGCCGGGAATATGGCCGGCTTCATATTCGGCGGCCGGATTGCGCCCGGCATCGGGCATGAATTTGGTTGCATCGACGATGCGCAGGTCCGACGCACCCAGTTCGTTGGCCAGCCAGTCGGTAGTTACCAGCAATTCCATATAAAGCTCCTCATGCCCGCAATTATTTGCACTATTCGTCCCGCCGTTTAGCGATTCGATTTCCAGCCGTCGAGGCTATAACGCATTGCCCCCCGAATCCACCGCTTATGTGCTTTTTGTGCATGGCATGTCCTGCCGGTGACGCGGAGTTTGCGGCCATTCAAACCATCGACAAGGTGCGGTAGCCCAGCGGTCCGAAGCCGCGCGGCCCGAGATCCAGGCGCAAGGGTGCCAGCTTCGGGCGTGGCGGCTGATGCTCGGTGCCGACCAGATAGGTGGCGGCCTGAAAATGCTGGAATCCGGATTCGTCGGTATATTCGATCGAGATATGAACCAGCGGGACATACAGGGCCTGCGACCGAAACATGATCGGAGGGATGCTGGCCAGCGGTACCCGAAATTCGGCGCAAATTTTCTCGTCTTCGCCGATCACGAGCTTTTCAACCTGATGCAAGGGGGAGAGATCGATCGAGCCGGGATCGACGCCGCCGTCTTTTGCGGCCTGCACCATGGCGCCATTGACCTTGATCCCTGTCAGGGCATCGCCACCCTGATTGGACAGGGTGAGTTCGAAACTCAGGACCGCGTTGATCAGGGTCGCATTGGCCGTATTCGGTTGGAAGTCCAGGGCGATGGTCGGTTTGGGCTGTCTCGGTTCGGCTGCCGGGGGGATCGGGTCGGTCGAAGATGGGGCCGTCCGTCCATGTCGCAACGGTTCGGCCGGCGGCGGTTTGGCACGCCGGGCTCGCCAAAGGAATGTTGCGCCGAGCAAGACAAAAAGAAGGGCACCGAAGGTCAGCAGCAGCCAGTCGCTGGCCGCGGCTTCCGGGACCGGCTCTGCAGCGGTTTCTGGCGAAGGCAGTGAGGTCTTTGCTGGCGGGTTCTCTGGCCTCTGTCCTTCGTCTTCTGTCACGGGCGCCAGTGCTGGTTCCGGTGCGGATGACGATTCCGTGCTTTCCGCCCTCGGCGGTGCATCCCTCTCCTGTTGTTGCAGCTCGCCGCTCGGGCGCCTGGCGGGGGTTGGCACAGGGACCGGGCGGCTGCTTTCCGGCGTGGGCACAGGCACCGGCGACCTGGCAGACGACGGAGCGGCAGGGCGGGTCAGCGGGGCGTCCGGATCCACCGGACCCTGCACGACATTGTCATCGGATGGGCTGCTTGGTCCGGGAGGCAGCGAATAGCTTTCCACCGATGGCCGATTTTGCGGGATCGGCGAGAGGTCGTCGCCCGGCACTTGCGCTCCGGCGGTCGCGTCGGACAACAGGACCAAAAATGCGCCGGTCAACACTGCCGTGCGCCAGTTATTGGTGATGGTTTGAGAAACAGCCCTGTCCTTGCACATATCCGATCGTGATGTCGCCCGGGTCACTGAACCGGCGGTGAATATAGAGGAGTGATGACATGAAGCGCCCCTTGCATTAGATGATCTGCATGACCGACAGACCCATCCCTTCCACCGACCCGAAATTTCTGGGCAAGACCAGTTCGATGCCCGCTTCTCCCGAAGTGGCGATACTCGATTATGTGCCCAATCCCCGTGCCGGGGATCTCTATATTGCGCGCTTTGCCGTTCCGGAATTCACCTCGCTCTGCCCGGTCACGGGGCAGCCGGACTTTGCCCATCTGGTCATCGACTATGCGCCGGATCAGACGATCGTCGAATCCAAATCGCTCAAGCTGTTTCTGGGCTCGTTTCGCGATCATGCTGCATTTCACGAAGACTGCACGGTTGGCATTGGCAGGCGCCTGTTCGACGAAATGCAGCCCAGATGGTTGCGCATTGGCGGTTACTGGTATCCGCGCGGCGGCATTCCGATAGATATCTTCTGGCAGTCGGGGGAACCGCCTGCGGGTTTATGGGTGCCGGAACAAGGTGTTGCGCCTTATCGAGGCCGCGGCTGACCGAGGCTTTTCGTCAAGAGCTGCATTTGACATTGCAACGTCACAAACAAACCCTACATTATATAAATGGGTCAACAACATCAGCACAGCATCGCCATCGCGGCGTCCGATATCGATTTCATGGGCCATGTGAACAATGCCAATTATCTCACATGGGTGCAGGATGCGGTTATCGCTCACTGGCAGAAAATTGCACCCTCCGAGGCCGTGGCAAGCCATCTGTGGGTCGCCATCAAGCACGAGATCACCTATCGCAAGCCTGCTTTCCTGGATGATGATGTAATCGCTGAGGTGCTGCTGGAAAAGGTCCATGGTGCCCGGGCATTCTACAGCACCATCATCAAGCGGGGAGAAGACGTGCTCGCCGAGGTGCAGTCCAGCTGGTGCTGCGTCGATGCCGACACGCTGCGGCCGACCCGTCTGGCGAAGGAAATTGTCGCGCGCTTTTTCGGCTAAACGCAATTTCACCAATCCGGTCGTGAAACGGGCCGCAAGTCTTCAAAGTTTGTCAAAGTTTGGGCCAATGAGCGGTATTGCACGCGCGGGCTGCGGGTCCGGTTTGCTGGCGTGGCTGGGTCTGTCTCTCGCTCGATTGATCAGATGCAGGGAGAGGAGATGGACCCCTGCCGTCGCAGAGCGAAACGAACATTCAGCTTTACACCGGTGCGCGTTTTTAACTTCTGTGAACTTTGCCCAAAACCCGCAAATTACCTGCCTTTGTTGGGGGCCAGCCGACTGTCGAGTGTGACCTTTCGGGAGCGGGTGGCTGCGCGTTGTCTTTACCCAGATTGTCAAAGAGCCTGTCCCGAATCTGTCTCGGAACCGATCAAAATTATATGCCATCGGCGCGGATGTAGGAAAGGCCTATCATTGACTAGCGCATCAGGCCGCCGATCAGATTGCGGACGAATCGTCCGGCCACTGGCCCGGCGAGATCGGTAACCACCGAACCAACGGCGGAGGTCACGCCTGTTTGCACCGGATTGGCCCAGGATTTCTTGCCCAGCATGGTCGAGGCGGCCATCCCGGCAGCGGAGCCTGCGGCGACCTTTGCGCCTCGGCTGAAGGCTTTTTCCCAGATGCTTTTGCTCTTCCGGGGCTGTTTGCGGACTTCCTCCTCACCCTTTTCCTCCACCTCCGCAGCGGTTGCGGTGGCGTCCATGATCTTCTGCGCGAGTATCTCCCCGGCACTGTGCCGGTCGACCGCTTCCGTATATTTGCCTTCATAGGGTGAAATGGAATTGATGATTGCACGTTCCTTTGCCGTCAACGGACCCAGACGGGACCGGGGCGGCTTGATCAGCGTGCGCTGGACGACCGATGGTGCCCCGTCTTCGAGCAACGTGGATACAAGTGCCTCACCGACGCGCAATTCGGTAATGGTCTGTTCGACATCGAGATCCGGATTGATACGGAATGTTTCGGCCGCAGCCCTGATGGCCTTCTGGTCGCGCGGGGTGAAGGCGCGCAGGGCATGCTGCACGCGGTTGCCGAGCTGGCCCGCGACCTTCTGGGGAATATCGATCGGATTCTGGGTCACGAAAAAGACACCGACGCCTTTCGACCGGATCAGGCGTACAACCTGTTCAATCTTGTCTTCCAGTGCCTTGGGTGCATCGTCGAACAGCAGATGGGCCTCGTCGAAGAAGAATACGAGTTTCGGTTTTTCCGGATCGCCGACTTCCGGCAGGCTCTCGAACAGTTCCGCCAGCAGCCAGAGCAGAAATGTCGCATAGAGTTTCGGGTTGCGCATCAGCTGGTCTGCGGCGAGTATGTTGATATAGCCGCGCCCCTGTTCGTCGCATTTGATGAAATCGTCGATTTCCAGCGCCGGTTCGCCGAAAAACTGGCCGGCACCCTGACTGTCGAGCTGCAGCAGCTGGCGCTGGATGGTGCCGACGCTGGCCTTGGTGACATTGCCATATCGGGCGGACAGTTGCTGTGCGTTCTCTGCCGTGTAGGCGAGCATCGACTGCAGATCGTCGAGGTTCAGCAGCAGCAAACCTTCCTCGTCGGCGAAACGGAAGACGATGTTGAGCACGCCTTCCTGGGTCTCGTTCAGATCCATCAGCCGCGCCAGCAGCAGCGGCCCCATTTCGCTGATAGTGGTGCGGATGGGATGACCCTGCTTGCCATAGAGATCCCAGAAGATGGCCGGATTGTCGGAATAGGCATAATCGCTCATGCCCAGTTCCCGCGCGCGGCTTTCGAGCTTGTCGGCATGTTTGAACTGCGGTGACCCCGCCATCGCAATCCCGGCGAGGTCGCCTTTCACATCTGCGACGAAGACCGGCACGCCGTTGGCCGAGAAGCTTTCGGCGAGACCCTGAAGGGTGACCGTCTTGCCGGTGCCGGTTGCGCCGGCGATCAGGCCGTGCCGGTTGGCACGGGACAGGTTGAGGCACTGCCGTTCGCCACCCCCCAGTCCCAGGAATATTTCTGTTGCGTCGGCCACCAGCGGTTCCCCTCGATCAAGTTGCAATCAACCCCCAATAGCTTGACGTAAAAAAGGCCGACGTCAAGCGCCGACCCTTTTCTGTTTCACGTGTTTAAAGGGATTTAGCTGTCCCGCAGGCGAACCGCGACAAATTGCGGATCGCGTGCGCCGCGGCGGATTTGCAGGAGCACTGCGCCACGGTCCGAGCGTTTCACGTTGGCTATCGCGCTGTCCAGTTCTGCCGCGCTGGTCACCGGCTGCCGGTTGACACTGGTGATCACGAAACCGCGCCGGATACCCTTCTGGGCAGCATCGCTGTTCGGATCAACGGTGGATACGACCACGCCTTTTTGCGTCGACGGCACTCCGAGCTGCCGGGCAATGGCCGGGGTCAGTTCGACCACGGACAAGCCCAGTGCATCGGCGGTTGCCTGTGCGCTGGCGCCACCTTCATCCTGACCCATGGCATTGTCTTCGGCATCGGGATCGAATGTATTGCCGGCCAGTTCTTCTTCGGAAGGACGCTTGCCCAGTTGGGCATTGACCTTGATCGTCTTGCCGTTGCGAACCAGTTCGATCGGAACGTCGGCACCGACCGGCAGATTGGCCACCAGATAGGACAGGGTCCGGTCCGGAGTAACCGTCTTGCCATTGACCTTGGTGATCACGTCACCTGCCTGGATGCCGGCTTTCTGTGCGGCTTCGCCGGGCTCGACCCGTTGTACGAACTCACCGGTATTTTTTTCCAGACCCAGCGAGTCTGCCAGGTCTTCCGAAAGCGCGCTGATCTGGACACCGAGATAGCCCCGCTCGATACTCTGTCCCTTTTTCAGCGTTTCGACGATCGGCGCAGCGACTTCCGCGGGGATGGCAAAGCCGATTCCGACATTGCCGCCGGTGGGCGAGATGATCGCGTTGTTGATGCCGATGACATTGCCCTGAAGGTCAAACATCGGTCCGCCGCTGTTGCCGCGATTGATCGAGGCATCGGTCTGGAGGAAGCGGTCATAGGCACCGCCCTGGCCAGTATTCCGGTGAATGGCCGAAAGGATGCCCGTGGTCACGGTGCCCCCCAGGCCGAAGGGATTGCCGATGGCAATCACCCAGTCACCGACGCGGGCAGAGGTGCTGTCACCGAACTTGACAAAGGGCAGGGGTTTGCTGGCCTTGATCTTGAGGACCGCGATATCCGATGCCGCATCACGGCCGACGAGTTCGGCCTCATATTCGGTGCGGTCGGGCATGATCACGGTAATCGATTCGATCGTCGCATTGCGGTTGCCCGGTGCCACCACATGGTTGTTGGTAACAACATAGCCATCGGCCGAAATGATAAAGCCCGATCCCAGCGACTGTGCTTCCCGGGTTTGTTCACCGCCGCCGCCCTGACGATTGCCGAACAGGCCGTCAAAAGGGGTGCCAGCGAAGGGGTTGGTGGTGTTGACCCGGACGCGCTGCGTGGTGGAGATATTGACCACGGCTGGCTGTAACTGCTCGGTCAGGTCGGCAAAGCTCATCGGCGCGCCGGCGCGCGGGGCGACGGAGCGCATCACCGAACTGTCATTGGCGGCGGTCTGGGCTCCAGCCGGACCGATGCCGGCCAGGGTTGCGGCACTGCCGGCCAAAAGCATTGCTGCTGAAATTCCGTAAGCGTAACGCACTATCATTTTCCTCTCAAATTCCTGGCGGAACAAATATCGGACCTCCCGCCAGCTCTGTTCAAATTCTCCGAGATATTGGCGAAATTTTCATGAACGGCTATTGAATATAAGCATATTTGTTCGCCGATCAAAATCGCAGAACTGCGCGATATTCCCGTTGCCATCTATTTGGGTGCAACCAAAGTGTTTCGCAAGCCGGAAATCGCGGATTGGCCGAAAATAATCGGCCTTTTGCAGAAAAGACGACATCTGTAGTCGATTGCCCCTGCCGACATATTTCCCGACGCCCGGATGTCAAATCGTCATCTGCCGCCGCCATGCAGGCTCTTGACCGGCGCGAGGGATCAGCCAGCGCGCCGGTCGAATTTCAGACCTAGCTAATTGCCCCGGAACTGGCGCAGATATTCATTGTCCGGCGACAGCACGAACGAGCTTTGCGGATCATCCGGACCGCCACCCTGGAAGGTTGTTTCATAGCTCTTCATGGCGCGGTAGAAATCATAGAAATCGGCATCCTTGCCAAAGCTCTCGGCATAGGTGCGCGCGGCGCTGGCATCGGCCTCGGCGCGAATGATCTGCGCCTGCTTTGCTCCTTGGGCACGGATCGTCCGCGCTTCCTGGTCGCGCGCGGTCCGCATGCGCTGGTAGGCGCTTTCCAGCGGCGTGCCATCGGGCAGGTCGGCGCGCTTGATCCGCACATCGACGATTTCCGCGCCATATTGGCGGGCCACCCGGTTGAGACCGGCCTGGATATTATCCATTACTTCGCCGCGTTCCGGGCTGAGCAAGGCGGCAAACGGACGCTTGCCGAGTTCGTTTCGCAGCGCCGAACCGAGGATCGGGCGAAGTTCGTCCGACACGCGCTCTTCGCTGCCGGCTGCGATGAACATGCGCAGCGGATCGGTGATCCGGAACCGGGCAAAGGCATCAACCTGCAACCGCAGCTGATCGGTCGAGAGCACCTGCTGCTGTTCCATCTCGACGTCGCGGATGCGTTTGTCGATCCACACTACCTGTTCAATGAACGGGATTTTCCAGAGCAGGCCTGCGCCGGTCTTGCCGAAAGGGACGTTGCTCTGATAGCGGTTGATGATCCGCACCGGTTCACCAAAGCGTACAACCACGCCCTGCCGTGTTTCCGGCACGATGATGAGCGTGTTGAGCAAGGTGAACAGCAGCGCGATGACGATGATGCCCAGCGCAACGGGATTCTGCATGATCCGGCCCATTATTTGCCCTCCACGGTTGTAATCGCGGGTTGCTGTGCGCGTTTTTTCAGCTCCGGCAATGCCAGATAGGGGGTAACCCCGTTCGTCCCGAGAATGGTCTTGTCGACCTTGGACAGGACGCGTTCCATCGTTTCATAATACATCCGCTGGCGCGTCACCCTGGGGGCGAGGCGATATTCCTCATAGACCTTGTCGAAGGCGGCGGATTCACCCTGGGCCTGCGCGGTCAGCTGTTGCGCATAGGCGCGGGCTTCGTTGAGATAGGTCTGCGCGGTCTGCTGCGCGGCGGAGACTTCCTTAAACGCGTCGTTGACCGCAGCCGGGGGATCGGCCTTCTTGATCGCGATGCCGCGAATGACGACGCCGGCACCGTAGGCGTCAAGTAATTGCTGCATATTCTCTTCCACCGTCTGTTCGATTTCGGACCGTTCAGAGCCGATCGTGTCATCCAGCGTGAAATTCGCTACGGCGGCTCGCATCGCCGCTTCCGCGACTTCCTTGATCGTCTCTTCCGGATCGGCGATCTGGAACAGGAACAGCTCGGGTGCCTTGATGTTCCAGCGCACCGAATAGGCGAGATCGACGATATTCTGATCGCCGGTCAGGATCAGCTTTTCGGACTCCCCTTCGGGAATATCAATGGTCCGGATTTCCTCGACGTCCAGTTTGGTAACCTGTTCCAGCGGGGTGGGAAGCGAGAAGTGGAGGCCAGGTTGCAAGGTCCGCGAATAGGAACCCAGCAGGGTTACGACGCCGCGTTCCTGCGGACTGATGCGGTGGATGCTGGTCAGCAATACCCAGAGAATGACAAATCCGATCGCCAGCAGCGGCCACCAGGATCGCCCGCCGGGACGTTTCGGGATGCCGCCCCGAAAGCCACCGCCCGTGCCTCTTTTGAACAGTTCCTCCAGAGAACTCGCGCCCCTGCGTCCGCCACCCGGCGACCCGCCGGGCGGGTTGCCCCAAGGGTTGCGCGGACCGCCGCCATTGCCGTTGCCGCCGTCATTGCCGCTGTCGCCATTATTGCCCCACGGGCCGGCCATGTTGATGATTGCGCCCAGAATCGATCCGCGGCGGGCTCCGCCGTCAATATTTTTATCCATAGGCTCTTTATAGGAAGCAAGCCGCCAGAAAAACAGTGTCAATCCGAGAAAAGTGCAACTATGTCCATCCGATGACCGATATCAACTCAATCGAGGCGGCGCTGGACGGCGTGGCCAAGGGCCGTTTCAGTGCCGTAAAATTCTCCCACGGCCGCGTCACTCTGGTGCTCAACGTGGGAGGGCTGGATGTGCGGGATCGCGGGCAGATCGAGATCGCGGTGAAGGCCAAGCTACTGGAACTGGAGGGGGTCGAGACGGTCGATATTGCGATGACGGCCGAAAAGGTCGAGCGTCGCCTGATCGCCGTCGCCAGCGGCAAGGGCGGTGTCGGCAAGTCGACGCTTTCCGCCAATCTGGCGATTGCCATGCAGCTGATGGGGCGCAAGGTCGGGATGGTGGACGCCGACATTTACGGTCCGTCGCAGCCCCGGCTGCTCCATTGCGAGGGACGGCGGCCCGAGGCGGAAGGCAAGCAGCTGATTCCGGTGCCCAATGAATATGACGTGCCGTTATTGTCCATGGGTCATCTGGCCAAGCCCGGCCAGGCGATCGCCTGGCGCGGGCCGATGGCAGGCAAGGCGCTCGATCAGCTGATCGATGCGCATTGGGGCGATGTCGAGGAGCTGATCGTGGACATGCCTCCCGGCACCGGCGACGTGCAGCTGTCGATGATGCAGAATCACAAGCCGGTTGGCGCGGTGATCGTCTCGACGCCGCAGGATCTGGCGCTGATGGATGCGACCCGTGCGGTTGACCTGTTCAACCAGGCCAAGATTCCGATCATCGGCATGGTAGAGAATATGGCCGGCTATCAATGTCCGCATTGCGGCGAGGTGAGCGATCCCTTTGGTGCCGGTGGTGCGGAGGCGGCCGCCAAGACCATGGGCATGCCCTTCCTCGGACGCATCCCGCTGGATATCGAGATTCGCACGGCCAGCGATGGTGGTACGCCCCCGGCATTCAACGATGGTGTGCAGGGACAGGCTTTTCGCGATATTGCCAAAAAGCTCGCGACATGGTTGGATAATCAATAGCTGGAAGGAAGGGCCTCATGCTGCTCGAAAGCGATCAGGATATTGCCGCATTGTTGACGTCGACACGGCGAATCGCCATGGTCGGTGCATCGGCCAGGCCCGAGCGGGCGAGCAATGAAATTTTCCGTTTTCTTCTGGGACAGGGCTATGACGTGACGCCCGTCAATCCCCTTATCGCCGGGCAATCCCTGCATGGCGTTGCGGTACGGGAATCGCTGGCAGATATTGAAGGCGACATCGATATGGTCGATATATTTCGCAACAGCGCGGCCGCTGGTGATGTGGTCGACGAGGCCATTGCGGTCGGAGCGAAATCGGTCTGGATGCAGCTGGGCGTCATCAATGAAGCAGCCGCCCGCCGGGCGATTGACGCCGGGCTTGACGTGGTCATGGATCGTTGTCCGAAAATCGAGATTCCGCGTCTGGGCTTGCTAAAGACGCCCCATGGCGGCTGAGCCCGACATCGAGATGTCCGACCCTTCGTCCCCCGGAGTGAATCGCCGCAACTTCCTCATCGGAAGCGGTGCATTGGGGGGGCTGGTGGTCGCCTGGGCCTTTTGGCCCCGCACCTACGAGCCCAATGTCGCGGCGACCGAGAACGAGCAGATATTCGGTGCCTATCTGAAGATATCGGAAGACGGGCAGGTCACCGTGGTCGTGCCGCAAAGCGAAATGGGGCAGGGGGTCTATACCGTTCTGCCGCAAATCCTGGCCGACGAACTGGGTGCCGACTGGCGGACGGTCGCGGTCGAACCGGCGCCGATCAATCCGTTGTACAGCAATGATCTGCTGGCCGAGCAATGGGCAGAAACCCTGATGCCGGCGGGCAGCGAAAAGCTTGCCGAGAATGCAGCGGTGCGCTGGGTCGCGCAGAATATTGTGGCCCGCGAACAATTCATGGTGACGGCCGATTCCACCTCGATCCCCGCCTTCGCCGAGAGTTTTCGCGAAGCCGGGGGGGCGGCGCGGATCTTGCTGACCAAGGCGGCCGCCGCCCGATGGAATGTGGCCTGGGAAAGCTGTACGGTCGACAATGGCATCATTGCCCATGGCGATCGAAAATTGCGGTTTGGCGAACTGGTTCGCGATGCCGTCAGCCAGGAATTGCCCGACCCGGTGCCGCTCCGGCCGGCGGGCACCGGCCGACTGATCGGGCAGGATGTGCCGCGCCTCGATCTGCCCAGCAAACTCGATGGTTCGGCCAATTTTGCCGGTGATATCAGGCTGCCGGACATGGTATTCGCGGCGATCCGGCAAGGTCCGATCGGCGAGACAAGCCTGAAATCCTTCAACCGCCAGGGTGCCAGAAAGATCACCGGCTTTATCGATGTGGTCGAGGGCAAGACATGGATCGCGGCAGTGGCAACCAACTGGTGGGCGGCCAACCGGGCGTTGGACGAGATGAGTCCGGTTTTCGAAACCAGAGGATTTCTGCCCGACAGCGACCTGATCGACATGGCCCTGCAAGAGGCATTGGACGACGGGCCGGGGATACGCTTCGTTTCGCGCGGCGACACCGGCGGCTTGTTCGGAGAGGATAATCTGGTTCGGGCGCGCTACCATGCCGATGCGGCGCTACACGCGCCGATCGAAACACGCACGGCCACGGCCAACTATAGGGATGGCGGACTGGAACTGTGGATGGCGACGCAGGCGCCGGTCGCGGCGGTGCAGGCGGCCGCCGATGTGCTGAATATCGGCCAGGAGCGAGTGACCCTCTATCCGATGCTGAGCGGCGGCTCGTTCGACCGCAATCTCGACAATGCCATAGCCGGCCAGGTTGCGCTGATCGCCAGACAGATGGGGCGGCCGGTGCAGCTGGTCTGGTCCCGGGCTGAAGATTTGATGCACGATCACTACCGGGCACCCAGCCACGCCCGACTTGATGCCGCCATGGCGAAGGCAGGACGGGTGGAGGCGTTGCAGATCAAGATCGCCGCTCCGCCGTCCGCGCGCGAACAGAGCAAGCGCCTGTTCGATGGCATGAGCAATGTCGAAGCGATGCGTTCCAGCATCGGCGAGGCCGATATCAAGGCCGTGGCCGGGCTGGATGTGCCCTATGACATTCCCAATCTCACCGTCGACCATCATAGCGCCTTTGTCGGCGTGCCCACCGGCAACTGGCGCAGCAATGCCCACAGCAGTAATGTCTTCTATCTCGAATCCTTCGTTGACGAGCTGGCGGCCAAGGCCGGCATCGAGCCTCTTTCGTTCCGCATGCAGATGCTGAACAACCAGCCCGGGCTGGCCCGGTGCCTGACCGGCGTGGCGGCGATGGCCGGATGGGACGGCGGGCTGGACAGCAGTGGCCAGGGTCTTGCCTGTCACAGCATGCGCGGCGGCCATATTGCGGTTATCGCGAGCGCGAGCCGCGGCGGCACCGGACTGGAGGTTCGCCGCATTTCGGCGATGGTCGACATCGGCCGGATCATCCATCCCGATATCGCCCGGCAGCAGATTGAAGGCGGTATTGTCTTCGGCCTGGCGATGGCGCTGGGCAGCGCCACCCGATTTCACAATGGACTGCCAACGGCAAAGCAGCTACGCGATCTCTCCTTGCCGCGGCTGGCCGAGATTCCTCCGATCCAGATCGAATTCATCAGAAGCGAGGAAGCGCCGGTGGGCTACGAGGAAATCGGCGTCCCGGCGGTTGCACCGGCAGTTGCCAATGCGTTATTCTCGGCAACCGGCGTGCGGCTCCGGCAATTGCCGCTTTTCGGGGAAGTATCATAAGCCATGCGTGAAACAGGGCCATTGCCAACAGATCATCCGCCAGTCGTGGCCAAGAAAATCGGCCTGTTGCTGGTCAATCTCGGCACGCCCGATGCGCCGGACAAGCAATCCGTCAAACGCTACCTCAAGCAGTTCTTGTCGGACAAGCGGGTGGTCGAGATTCCCTCGATCATCTGGCAGCCGATCCTGCGCGGAGTGATTCTCAACACGCGGCCGGCAAAATCTGCAGAAGCTTACAGTCTGGTCTGGACCGAGGACGGTTCGCCGCTCGCCTTCTACACCCGCAGACAGGCGGAGCAGCTGGCCGGCCGGCTCGATGGCGTGATGGTCGACTGGGCGATGCGCTACGGCAATCCGAGCATCGGCGACCGGTTGAACGGCATGAAAGCGGCAGGCTGCGATCGCATATTGATCGCACCGCTCTACCCGCAATATAGCGGCGCGACCACTGCGAGCGTGCATGATGCGGTGTTTGACGCCATTGCCGCGATGCGCTGGCAACCGGCGATCCGGCTGCTGCCCGCCTATCATGACGATCCGGCGTATATCGACGCGCTGGCGACCAGCCTCGAGCGGGACATTGCCGCGCTCGATTTCGAGCCGGACGCGATTGTCGCGAGCTTCCACGGCATGCCGCAGCGCACGCTGGAAATGGGTGATCCCTATCATTGCCATTGTCAGAAGACCGCGCGCCTGCTGTCCGAGCGGATGGGCAGGGAACTGGTCGTGGCCTTCCAGTCGCGCTTTGGCCGGGCAAAATGGCTCGGCCCGCCGACCGATGAAGTGCTGGAGGCGCTGCCGGGGCAGGGAAAGAAGAAAATCGCGATTTTTGCGCCCGGGTTTTCCAGCGACTGTCTCGAAACCTGCGAGGAACTGGCGATCAGGGGCAAGGAACAGTTCGAAGCCGGCGGCGGCGAGAAATTTGCCTATCTGCCCTGCCTGAACGACAGCGAGCCCAGTGTCGACATGCTGGAATTGCTGATGCGGCGGGAATTGTCCGGATGGATATAGAGAAGGCCGAAATCTTCCATCCGCCGGTCAAGCGCAGCATCACGATTGCCGGGCACCAGACATCGATTTCGCTGGAACCCCTGTTCTGGGATATGCTGAAAGCAGCGTCCGACATTCGGGGCTTGCCGGTCAACGCGCTGGTTGCGCAGATCGACGTCGAGCGGATCGCGGCAGCACAGCCGCCGGGCCTTGCCACCGCCATCCGCTTGTGGCTGACCAATGATCTGCTTGGAAAAAATGTCCAAGCCGACTAAGGGACGGCCATGAACGCGACGCTTCTCGTTATGGCAGGTGGTGCAATTGGCGCTGCAGCGCGCTATCATCTGGGTCGACTGGTATTTCACCTCGGTGGCATGGGCTTTCCCTACGGGACCCTGTTGGCCAATGTCAGCGGCGGGTTCCTGATGGGCGCGCTGGCGGGTGTGCTGGCCCGCAGCAATTTTGTCGATGAGCCCTGGCGGCTGCTGCTTGGCGTGGGTCTGCTTGGCGGTTTTACAACCTTTTCGACCTTTAGTTTGGAAGTTTTCAATATGATCGAGCGAAGCGAATGGGGCACCGCAACCGGTTAC
>Ga0209346_1000439_pt1 | contig 37201 bp, 33 predicted proteins | sample AutmiccommunBRH9_FD_187381 | JGI IMG/M metagenome (GOLD analysis project Ga0209346, IMG submission 187381) | Deep subsurface microbial communities from Mt. Terri, Switzerland - Autotrophic microbial communities BRH/9 (SPAdes) (version 2) | ecosystem: Environmental > Aquatic > Deep subsurface >...
ACGCGCCCGCCAATTGCACGCCCGCATGCTCGAAACCATTGCCACCGATGCACTGCCCCAACGTCCCCAACGCATCGAACCAAGGGTCCGTAAACGCCGCCCCAAAGGCTTCCCCTTGATGACCCGAACTCGCGACTTCCTGCGCGACGAAATCCGCCTGCGCTTCAGCCAGCGCCCCTTGTCGAACCTTGCCTAATCCGAGTGCCATTCTTATCTGAGACCTTTGATTCTCTTGCCGCCTGGAAGAACTTTCGAGTCGATTCTTTAACTCCTCTTTCCTTCTTATAAATAAATGTGACGATCTTTCGACTGCAATCGATTGACGAGTAGAGGCTGAGGATTATTGCCTCGACTACTGCTGAAAGCTCTCCTCCACGCAATGCGTGAGTATGACCGTGGCTTTCCAGTTCATGCCGATCTTCCTTAAGCTTGGGAATGTGGCTGCGTGCCACCCGGAATAAGGCATGCGCTCGGTGAAAATGGTTTCCAGCGCCGGATAAGGCATGTTGAGATTCATTGTCCAATTTGTAAGTCTTTTGGTGAAGACGTTGAAAGCGCTCCAGTGAACCCCATCTATCTGGCGCGAAAACAATAATTTTGGTGTCTTCAGTTTTCATTTTTCCGCGAACAATATTATTATGGGGACTGTCGCTTTTCGGGGTGGGGTTTATGGACGGAGGGTGTGGAAAGGGTTGTGGGAGAGGAAGAACGGAAAGCTTTTACAATGTCCCAACGAAATGCTTGGGGGACCGAATGGCGAAAGGGACTTTTTAAAGTGGGCAAAAGGGACTTGTGGGCCGATGAGCACTCCAGGCGGGAAAATAGAAGACGAGAGATGAAGCGTGGTGAGGATTTGGGGGTTCCGGCGCCGCTTTGTTTTCAGGTTTGCGTGACGGTGTCCTTTGGCGCTCGGATCGGCTTTCACGAACACGCTGCCGCCCTTGGTCGTCCGTCGGGGGAATGGCAGGCGATTGGGAGCGAAGAGAGGGACTGGAGAGGACCGGGGCATGCGCCGCGGGAGATGGCGAGGGACAGCGGGAGTGGCAATGCCCGTTCGCACGGGAGATTGAGCGGGGGGCCGGCTGGCGGGTCAATCGGCTTTTTGGAAAAACGGTAAAGGCGCCGGGCGAGCGGCGGACGGGGATCTGACACCGCCCTGCGGGCATTCTGGAGCGATTCTTGTGGAGGCGGGGATCTGATCCTGTGTATAGGCCGTCCGCAGCGGTGGGTACGGTCTCGACCGCGGTGTTGCGGGTGTCGGCAAGCGTGGGTACGTGGTGGCGAAGCGTGGATAACCTCCGAACCACAGTGGGCACTCTTCGAACTACGGTGGGTACTCCTCCAACAAGCGTGGGTACCCGATCCACAAAGGTGGGTACAGTCTGGACAACAGTGGGTACGGCTTCGACCGGCGTGGGTACGGTTCCGACAAATGTGGATGGGGTCTTAACGAATGTGGGTACGGTGCCGACGGACGTGGGTACGGCCTCGGCCCAAGGCCTGATGCCGGCTGGAAGCCGGCGCTCCAGGTGGGTGCGCTGCGGGCCGAAGGACTCTCAACCCTCCCGGGGCACTGCAGAATCGCTTCACACCGCCCCCGAATCCGTTCTGCCGCGGTACAGATCATTTCTGCACCGGTGCGACTGGTTTCTGTCGCGGTACGAATGAGTTCTGCCGCGGTACGGATCATTTCTGTACCGGTGGGACCGGTTTCTGTCGCGGTACAAATGAGTTCTGGCGCGGTAAGAGTCGCTTATGGCGTGGCTCGGAGGCGTTTACCCCTGCTGCACAGGTGGGCTGTGGTGGGGCGGGCTCGTATCATGGATGCGCCAATCTCGTGAATCTTGCTGTCCTGGCCGACGTGGTGGTCGGGGGACATCCCAAAACAAAAACCCGAAAGGAATCAAACAACATGTCTGAAGACATCCTTGAAGAAATGGACGAAACCGAAGCGCCGACCACTGCCTCCGGGCGTCGCTACCGCCTTTGCCGGAGACCGGGCGGCTCGGGAGGCTCTGGGATTGTCGGGCAACCGCTCGAACAGTCACTCCGTCTACGCCCACCAGGCGGAGGTGTTCTACACCAACCTTTTGCCCAATGCCAACTGGATGGCGGCGATGGCGGGATACGGACAAACCGAGGAAAAACTCACCGCCGGACAGGAAGCCACCGTCCGCCGCGACCTGGCCCTCGGCTCGCTCGAGCCTTGGATGGCCGACTTCTACACCATCGCGCGTCTGGCGATTACCAACAGTCCCCAGCAGCTGGAAATGCTCGGGATCTTCGTTCCTTCCTGAGCGGCTGATTCGCTTTCCACCGCTCCCGGACCCGGAGCAACGGTCGCCTCCGGGCGGCCTTTTTTATGTGCGCCCGGCAGGGCGCACCTGCTTGAGCTACCGTCCGAGGCCGGTAAAGCGGGTCGAGATTCCCGAAGGTCCTCCATGGCATGGCTGGAGGGCGACGCTCCTGCGGCGCTTGGTGGGTTCAGCCTTCGGCGAATTACCTGGCGGAAAGATGCAACCAACGCAACGGAGGTCCAGCGGGAGCTGGACCTTCCATCGCCCGGGCTCGCGGGTGAATGCCTGCTTCGCGCCTGCCACCCCTTGCTCGACGCTGTCGAGCGGGCCTGATTACCTCGACTTTCCTTTTCACCTTCAGCCCTCCCATTGCTCATGCAAAACCACATGTATTTCGAAATCCAAGCCACCGATCCGGCCCGGGCGGCACATTTTTACGGACAGGTGTTTGGCTGGCGCTTCGACCTGGCTCCTGAATTGCCGATTCCCTACTGTCGCATCGACACCGGGCAGGGGCGCGGCGGCCTCCTTCAGCGTCCCGCCGCCACACCGCCACCCGAATGCGGCACCAACGCCTTTGTCTGCTCGTTTTTGGTCGAGGATTTTGACCAGACCGCCGCCACCATCGCCCGCCTCGGTGGCCGTATTGCCTTGCCGAAATTCGCCGTTCCAGGCACCTGCTGGCAGGGCTACTTCCTCGATCTCGAGAGCAACACTTTCGGCATTTACCAGCCCGACGAAGCCGCGGGCTAGAATGCATGGAACGGCACCATCAGCACCGGCGGCAGCCCGCTGGGGACACTCTCCTTGCCCGTGAGCCGGTTTCTGTAATCGATTTTGTTTTTGCACCTTTTGGCTCTCGGGCTCAAGCGGGGTGGAGTTGGCCGGAGCCTTCGCGGCTTGGCTCGATTTGCCCTGCCGTCCGCACGCCTGATGCTGGGGTTCGCGATGGGACTGGGGTATTTCGGAGGCGTGGAGGAGGCCGGGTGGATCGTCGGCCTCAAGCTGGCAGCCGTCGCGGTCGTCGCCCAAGCCATCTGGGACATGGCAAGAGAAGCTTTGCCCGGATCGCGAGCGCGCGCTGATCGCCTTGAGAGGGGCTGCCTTGCTGGTCCTCTTGGCGAACACGATCTGGCAGGTGGCGATCATCGCACAGGGGGGCCTTTTGGGCTGGCTGCGCTAACGGCGCGCGCCCGCGCCAAGCCCGTCTGGCCGTTCCGAGGAACCCTCCCGCCGAGGGTGGCCGTGGTTGGTTCTGTTTGGAGTGTTGCTGGTGGGTTTGCCGCTGATCGCCAGCGTGTCGTCGAGCTCGTCGATGGAGATTTCCGCCGGTTTTTATCGGGCGGGGGCTTTGGTCTTTGGTGGGGGGCATGTGGTGCTCCCACTGCTCGACGCGTTTACCGTCGGCCAAGGCTGGGTCGATCGGGACACCTTTCTGGCGGGATATGGTGCCGCCCAGACCCTGCCGGGTCCGCTCTTTGCCTTCAGCGCATACCTCGGGGCAGTGGTCAATGTCGCTCCGGGCGCCCTGGCCGGTGGTGTGCTGGCGCTGGTGGCGACGTACGTTCCGTCGTGGTTGCTGATCCTTGGTGGGATTCCCTATTGGAATCGGCTGCGCAGGCTCAAAGGGGCTCAGGCAGCTCTGATGGGCGCAAACGCCGCAGTCGTTGGTTTGCTCCTGGCCGCTTTTTTTGACCCCGTCTGGTCGGCGGCGGTCACCGGTCCGGTGCGGCTGGCCTTCGCCTTGGCCGCTTTTGGTGGGCTTCGCTACGCTTCGATTCCGCCTTGGGCGCTGGTGCTGCTTTGCGCCCTCAGTGGCTGGATACTTTTCTGATTCCCCACGACAGGAGGTTGCGTGGTTGAGCAAGAACTCGACGCGTGCCACTTCGCTTGCGGGGCCTGCCGTCAGGGCTGAGTCCGTCGTTTTGAAGATTTCTTCCGGTTCCCTGCATCCATCGCCACCCGCGACGGAACCGCAAGCTGCTGCGGAGGCAGTGGTGTGCTGGAGTCCGGCACCAACGCGGCTACTCGCCGGAGGAAACCGCCACCATTCCCGAAGGGGCCAATCCCCGGCCTCGGCTGTGGCAACCCGACCGCCATCGCCTCCATCCCCCGGTGTCACGGCAGGTCATTTGGCGTGCGCAAGGCGGCTGAGGTGGATAGCGAGGCGGATACGAAACGAGGTGAAAGGGAATGCGCTGAGAGGACCATTCCTCTTCCATGCGAAGGAATGTATCAGGCGTTCAGGAATGTCAGCAGGCTGTGCAAGGCGGGCATGGTATTCCGCTGCCTCTCGATCAGCTCTAGGGGAAACAACTCCGGGCACCTTTTCTTGAGTCGGTAAACCACTTCCGCATCGCGATCTGTGCCGAGATGGCATTGGCAAAACCGGCGCTTCCAGTTCTTCGAAAATTTACGCTCACGCTGGGGTGGCGGATCATCCAGCAGGGTAAGGAACATTCCCTCCAAACACATCGGCGTGCTGGCGATGACCTGAATCTTGTGTCTGCGGAGCCATGAGCCGGGGATTTCGGTCGCGGGCAAGTCCTCGTCGATCAAGAGCAAGCTGCGGTCGTAGGCCCCGATTGTGAGGTGCTTCTTGATCAGTCGGGAGGCGATTTGCCGAGGCCCGCCTCCCTGCCCAGCATCGACTTTGATTCGTGCTTGGATCCGTCCGGCGTAAAGGGTGCGGAGGTGATTGAGAAAAACGGCTTCGGTTTTTCCTTCTCCAAAGAGCAGGATGCTTTCTCGCCGAGGCATGGGTCAGAATCGTTCGGGTTCGGGAATCGCCTCGTAACGGCCGGTGTTGTAATTGGCGAAGAAGTTCTCCTCGCGCCGCACGCTCTTGATTCCGGAGAGCTTGCGCACGTGACTGACGTTGTCCGCGTCTTTCTGAACGAAAACAATCTGCTCCTTGGCCAGCTGGTTCAGGATCTCGACATGGTGGCAAGTGAAGAGCAGTTGCGCACGTTTAGGGTTGGTGTTCCGGTCCACGAAGAGATCCAGCAAAATCGGAATCAAGTGCGGGTGGAGGTCAGATTCCATCTCGTCGATCACCGCCACGCCGCCGTCGGTGAGCACCGGCAGGAAGGTCCGCAGCAGGACAAACAACCGCTTTGTTCCGGCCGACTCGTGCGTAAGCGGAATTTCAAACGTGCGGTCGCCGGACTGGTGAGTGACGAAGGGCAGCGGGATTTTCTGGGTGGCTCCCGTTTTCTCGATCAACGCCTCCACTTCCCTGATATGGAGCCCGGAGATGCCGAGATCGGCAGCCTTGAGGTAGTGTTCGATGTCCTCAACGAAATGCGGATTGTCGCGCAGGTATTCCGCGCAGCCGACAACTTCTGAAGTGCGGTTGCCCTGCACCGACTCGGCTTTGCCCATGCGGTCCACATTTGTTTCGAAGCGCCCAAAGGAGGCGATCACCTGCTTGAACTCGGGGCGTCCGGTGATCAATCCGGCGGCGATCATTGACGCATTCGGACGATCCTTGAGCAGGTTTCGCAGGGCGGTGAGATCGGTGTAGTCGCCCTCTTGGGTAACGAGGGCACCCCGGGCACCCGCTTGCCGGCGCAGCAGGGTGCGGAAGGATTTTGTAGCGGGGTTTCGCAGCAGGAGCCGCTCCTCCAGAATGGCCTGCGGGGTGAGCTGCACCTCATAACGATACACCCGTCCCGCGCCCTCGAACTCCAACCCCAGTTTCGTCGGTTTGTCTCTTCCTCCGGCAAACGGGTCGATCGGAATAGGCTCCTCCGCGGTGCCCAGATGATAGGAATGGCGCAGGAAGAAATGCAGAAAGGCCACCACTTTGAGCAGGTTGGTCTTGCCCGCGGCGTTCGGCCCGAACACCCCGGCCAACACCGTTACCTGGTCCCCGCAGAGCGAGCCAGAGAAGGAATCGTCCGTGGGTGTTTTGATTCCGGTCGTCAGGGCCAACTCACCGGAATCCCGGAAGGAACAGAAGTTCTCAAATGTCAGGAGGCGGATCATTACGAACACACCATACGCCTAAGATTCTAAAATCCGAGTATTTTTGCAGAAATTTATGCAAATTGAGCAATTATTCGGGGGATTTCGTAGCCATCGCTCCATCTGTCCCTAGCGAGCGCTTGAATCCAGGTTACCGCCCCCAGCCATCAACAGCCTCATCCGTGATTCGATTTCGGATATGGGTGCGGGGAGCTCAGGGGCCTTCCCGGAAGGCGGTGGGGGTGGTTCCTTTGAGGCGGTTGAACCAGAGGCAGAAGTGGGAGGTGTGGCGAAAGCCGAGTTCCATCGCGACTTCTTTGATACTCCGGCCGGTTTGGGTGAGCAGTTGTTCGGCGGCGTAGAGGCGGCGGCGTTCGATGTAGCGGCGGGCGCTCACTCCGAGTTGGGCGTGGCAGAGGGCGTCGAGTTGTGAACGGCTGACGCCGAGGCTGGCGGCGATCGCCTCGGTGGTTAGCGTTTGTTTGAACGACACACGATCGAGTTGCGCAATCATCTGGAGCAGTCGTTCGTCCTGACCCGCGCGCAGAAGCAGCGGATTGCCGAGGGTTTCCTGGACATCGAGGTAGGCATTGAGAAAAGGCGGGAGGAGGGACTGGATGCGGAGGTAGTGCTGCCGTTGGCAGGGTTTGGTCGGCAGGAAGGCATCGGCTCCAGGGAAGCGTGGTGCGATGACGCGGGCGAGTGCGCGGGCGGTGCGTTCGAGGGCGGGAAAGTCTGCGGCGGGGAAGATGCGGTTTTTGCTCAGATCGACGACCGGTTCGTGGCCGGGCCAGGTGAGCTGGAAGTGGACCGAAAGCAGTTGGGCGTCGGGGGTGAACTGCTGGTGACGTTCGGGGGAGGCGACAAAAACCCACTGTCCGGGATGAACGGATACCGGTCCTTGTCCGGGTGACTTCAGAACAACAGACCCTTTGCGGATCAGCCAGCAGGATACGTCGCGGCTCTGAAAGGTGCCTCCAATCGCACTGGGAGCAACGGTGCCGTCGTAGGCCCAGAAAAGGTGATAGTCCAGGCTGGCCCAGTCGGCAAAGCGCATGGCGGCGGCGGGGGATGCGCCCGGTGCTGCCTGCCCTGTTGTTCTATCCGCCCGGCTTGTGCGCTGGCGTGTGGGGGTTGAATCGCTCAAAATGTATAATGGTTTCGTTAACGCATGTAATGGAACGAACTGGCCATGCCAACTTGTTTCTGAGAGGGTGCCTGGATGTCGAATACCCCTGATTATGAAGTTATCGTCGTCGGCGGCGGTTCCGCCGGCATCACTGCGGCCACCCAGGCTGCCCGGGCCGGAGCCCGCACCCTGTTGGTCGAGAAGAGCGGCGTGCTCGGGGGAACAACCACCCTCAATGGCGTCAATTTTCCCGGCCTCTTCCATGCCTGGAGCAAGCAGATCATCGCGGGCATCGGCTGGGAGTTGGTGACGACGACGATCGCTGAGGAGGGGGGCAGGTTGCCGGATTTCAACAATTTGACCGGGGAGCGCCACTGGGAGCAGCAGATTCTGGTAAGCCCGGCGATCTATGCGGCATTGGCGGATCGTTTGGTGGTGGATTCGGGGGCGACCCTCCGGTTTCACACGATGGTGGCCAGTGTCGCGCGGGACGATGCGGCGGACCTCTGGGTGATGCAGCTCTGTGGCAAGGGCGGATTGGATATGGTAACGAGCCGCGTTCTGATCGATACGACCGGCGATGCCAACGTGGTGGCGCTGACCGGACTACCCTTGCGTCGCAATCCGCACCTGCAACCGGGGACGCTGATGCTGGAAGCCGGCGGTTACACGATGGAGTCGCTTGACCTCGAGGCGTTGGAAAAGGAATTCCTCGCTGCGGTCGAACGCGGTGAGATTCGGAGGGCCGATCTGCATGCGTCGGATGGGCCGGTCGAGAGTTTTCTCAAGTTGCGCGGGCGCAATGGCATGCACGTTCCGGGAATTGACGCCTCGACGAGCGAGGGAAAAACGGCGGCCGAGCTGCAGGCGCGGGCAGCACTCCTGCGCATTCAGCGGTTCTTCCGTCGCCAACCTGGCTTGGAAGGGTTTCGCGTTGAGCAATGTTGCACGGAATGTGGTATCCGCGAAACCTACACAATCGAGGGTGAAGTCTGCGTCACCGAGGCGGATTATATTTCAGGGAAGGCGTGGCCCGACGCCGTGTGTTACAGCTTTTACCCGGTTGACGTCCATGATGCGGACGGGATCGGGATCGACATCCGCCCGCTGAAACCGGGCGTTGTGCCCACCTTGCCACTACGGGCAATGCTTCCGCAGGGCAGTCGCAACCTCTTGGTCGCCGGTCGCTGTGCTTGTGGAGACCAAGCCGCGCATTCGGCTTTCCGGGTGCAGGCATCGTGCATGGCGATGGGGCAGGCGGTTGGAGCGGTGGCAGCCCTCGCCGCGACCTCCAATCGCGAAGTGCGGGCCGTTCCTTTGGACAGTGTCCGGGCGTTGCTGCGGGAGCACGGGGCGATCGTTCCGGAAGGCGAAGCGAGCTGACGGAAGAGGGCCGCTGGCGGCCTGGGGTCTGAGCCGGAATGCGGGTAAAGCGTCTTCTGGACTTGCCCGAGGGGTAAAGTGCTATTGCTTTCGGAGCTTTGAACCGGCTGCCCGTTTCTTTCGGAAGCGGGCGGTTTCTGTTTTTGTTTCGTGATGGACGACTCGCATACTGGATCTTTGGCGCAGGACGCTCGCCCGGCGGCAGTCGGGGAACGCATGCTCGGGCTGGCATTGGCCGTCGGGGCGCAGGTCGTTCTGGTGCTGAGCTTGATGAGTCGCGTGCTTCATCCGTGGGTGAATAGCGATCATCTCTACCCGCATGCCTTTGCCCGCGATCTGCTTTACGGGACGGCGTCGGTGGGGGACTGGAAATTCGGAACGGCCCCGTTTTTTCTCCCCGATTACAGCCTGTTTTTGCCGCTGATTGCCCTGACCGGGACCGATGGCTGGAGTTATACCCTTTATGCACTGATCCAGTTTGCGGCTTTGTCCCTCGCTGTGGGATGGCTCTTGTCTGAAGCCCTTCCGGAGGGAAGCAAACAGCGTGCGCTGCATGTGGCATTCTGGGGAATCAACGGACTGCTCCTCGTGCAATGGGTGTCGACCCATGCCCTGAGCCTCTGGTGGTTGGCACTGCCCGGATTTCATGGCGGCGCCCTCCTCGGTGGGCTGCTCTGGGTGGCGTGGCAGATGCGTCTGTTCCGGCAGCGGACGACAATTGACCGGAAGCGGGTGGCGATCGGGGCATTGGTAATCACCCTCGTCACGTTCTCCAACGTTCTGTTCTTTTTCTATTTCGTGCTGCCGTGGGCGCTCGTGCTGGTGGCGCGTCACTGGAAGAACCCTCTGGAACGCGCGCGCGTCCGGGCGACGGGATGGATGGTGGCGTGGGGATTGGGAGGATTCCTCGCGCTCAAGCTCGCCTCGGCGCTGACCGAGTATTTCGCATTTGCCCGTCACTTCCGCTATTTTCCCTCCCCAGCGCACCTCGCGGAAACTGCTGTCGCCCTGATCGAGACCTTCCGCAGACCGATTTGGGAGCTGGCTGGTCTGGTCCTTGTGGCCAGCCTCGGCACGGTGGTTTGGCTCCTGGTGGCGCGCAAACGTTTGCGGATGGAACGCTCACGGCTCCTGGCGGAGTGGCTGCTGGTCCAGACCGCTATCGTTTGTGCCTTGCCGATTGCCTCGGGTTACTGGAAGGACGCGATGAGTGCGCGCTATTGGCTGCCGTTGTGGCTTTTGCCGGTGATCGGTCTGGGACTGATGGTGATGACGCGCTTCACTGCCTCCCGTCGAAGCCTCCGGTGGCTGGCCATGGCCGGAGCTTTGGTCCTGATCGTTGTCGTGGGGTTTCGGCTTCCGTGGGAGAACCCGCGGCGCTGGGCATTTCCTTCGGTCACCCGTGTGGAAACGCTGGATACGCTGGCGCGGGATCGTGGATGGAAACGTGGGTTGGCGGAGTACTGGAACTTTCACTACGCAAACGAGCTGGCTGGGGGCGATGCGCCTTGGCGGGTGCTTCCGGTTGAGCCCGATGGACAGCCGTATTTCTGGTGTGTCAATGTCGCGTGGTTTTTGGCCCCGGACGGCGCAACTTGGCCGCGTTACGACTTTGTGATCATCGATGGGTTGGGTCCCGCTCAAATCGAGGCTGCCTACGGTCCTCCGGATGCGGTGCTGCAAGCCGGCGAGTGGACGGTTTGGGAATACCGGGAAGGCCAGCAGGATGGTCTCCAGGCCACGATGGAAGCTCCTGTTCGGGAGTTCCTCGGCCTGTAACCGAAACGTGTAACGCGTTATTCCGGCGCGGAGAGAGACTCGACGCTAAAGGTGTCCGGATCCACCCGATAGGTGCGATCAGCAGTTTCGACAATCACGACTTTGCCGTCTTCTTGCATGACCACTTCGGGAGAGATGCCCACGGACCAGATCATGGTTTGGGGGCCGGTTATCCGCCACACGTCGGCCCGTTCCCAAGACGGCTCGAGGATGCCATATTGGTGGCTATACCAACCGGCCACGGGATCCTCTGAGCCGATCCTCCAGGTTGTTTCCACTGGGGGACGGGCGGATTCGAGCCGGAAGTTCTGCGTGATGGCTGCTTGCTCAAGCCCGGGAGCAAAATGCCAGCGGAAGGTGATTTCGGCCGGACCAAAGCCAAGTAGTTGATCAATGACGACAAATCCCTGATTGACCAGATGCAGCACGACCCGGCGCTGACGCCAACTTCCGCCCGGTGTTTGGTTTTCCGGATCGAACCATTGTTCTCCGCCCACTGCCTGCGCGTGGGCATCGCGGAACAACCAGTCCGACCACGGCTTCTGGCTCTTGAAAGGGCGAGCCCGGCGTTGGTGATCCCGAAACGTGACGACGTTGTGCGCCCGGGGGCCGGCGAAATAGTCTTTCCATGGACCCGGGCGGTAAGTGTAGCGGCCGGAATCGACCAGAAAATCGTTTCCCGCCAGCACGACGCTGAGGTGAAGCGCGTCATCGTGCTGGTGGGCGGTGCCGGCGGGGCCGTAATCAAAAAACGCCCAATCGCTGCGAGCAGTCCAATCGTCACGGAAGACAGCATGTCCGGCCCAACGATAGAGGCGGGAAGCCTTGCCAGTGGGAGCGACTCCCTCCTCTCCGTGTGTGGCAGTGAAAAGCCAGTCCTCTCGATTCCATGATTGGGCGGCGGGAAGCAGGGTGGTGGCGTTGGCTTCGCGATCGGCCGCGTTGTTGAGCGGACCAGTTCCGTTTGGCTTGGTCACCCCTGCAAAGTAGTTCCACATGGCGGCGAGACGGGTCTGGAGTGCGGGGTCCAGGGGTTCATCTGCCAAACGGAGGAGGTCGGCGACATGCTGGACGTTGTTGAGGACGACCCGCTGGTAATGGTTGCTCAACTCCATGTAGGCACCGTCCGGATACGTTTGCGCCAGGACTTCGCGGGAGACGGCCTGCAGGCCGGCGGTTTTCCATGTTTCAGCGTCGCGAAACTCAGGCCAAAGAAGACCCGCCAGAACCAATGCCGCTTTTTCAGTAATGAGGTGATTGCCGCCCCAGACGGAAGCATGTTCGTGCAGTGCATCGGCGTGCTCGGGAATCGAGCTGAGCAAGAGGAGGAGGGTTTCGTCACTCAATACGTCCGCTTGTCGCAACTGATCATAGTGCGGGCCCCAGGTATCGAGGAGGCGCCGGGCGACTTCGAGGCTGCGCCAAGCCGGGGAAAAGGTCAGGCGGTTGGGGTAGGGATTGGCCAGAATCCAGTCCGCAAGAACCTCGTCTGCTGCCTCGTACAACCGCGGATCGTTGTGCCCCGCTTCAAGCAGATCGACCACGAACAGGTGCCGGTTGAGCATCCACGCAAACTCCTTGTCGCCGTCGGCTGAGCGTTGTTCCCAGTCAAGGCCTCCGTCGGGGCGGAATTTCAAGGGAACCCGCCGGCTTCCGCTTATCGATTGTCCCGTAAGAAAGGCTTCGGCTCGTTCGCGGGCTCCTGAAGGGAAGACCAGCGTCGGCTCGAGTCCCGGCAAATGCGGAGGGTGGGCGCGGGTGTAGGCAATGAGGCTTGCGCACGCTTCGAGGTCATTGCCCTGCTGCCAGGATTGTACGCTCGCGGCCACCGAGGGATGAGCCGGATCCAAGGCGGCAAAGAGGCTGTCCATCCGCGGCCGGAGGCTATCGATCCATTCCTCCTCCAATCCCCAGAGGTGGATGGGCAGGAGGACCGGGAGCAGCCAACGAAGGAGTCGGCGGGGGCGAAACAAGGCGACCGTTTTCACCGTCTGCAGCGACCGCACAGGCGCGGGGCCAGCCGCCCACTCAGGCCATACAAAAGACTCCCGAGGATGATTCCGATCAGTGGGCCGAGGGCTTGGCTGCGGAGGTAAAAGCCGAGATAGCTCGGATCAAATGCGTGAATCGAAGCCAGCAGATTGCTCAGGAGCTGCCAGAGCCCTTGCACGATGAAAAACAGAGCCAGCAGCCGAAGCGCGAGGGTGGCCACGGAAACAAGGGGAAAGGAAGAATCGCTCATCGGGTGGGGCGAAAGGATTAACGCTGTTCCATGGCCAGCACCGCGTCGCGCAGGTAGGCGGCGGCTTCATCATCACTTGCGAAGTTCATTTCCCGGAGTGAGGGAATGATTTTTACGCGAACCTGAATACGGGCGAAGGGCCATGGAATGAGATGGCGGTCCCAAGTCTTCAAGCGCCAAGCTTGTCGCGTCTGAGCGCAGAGCAAAACGATGGGTACATTGCACTGACGGGCGATCATCACAGTGCCGCGCTTCACCTCGTGGATCGGACCGCTCGGGCCGTCCGGTGCCACGCCGAGAATGCCACCGTCGCGGACAGTACGCACCATTTCGCGGGTTGCCTGAATGCTGCGGCGGGTGCTGGATCCCCGAATCGAACAAAGTCCACGATGCTCGAAGTAAGCCGCTTCCCAGGCCGCCATCTTGCTGGCAGAGATCAGACAGGTCACCGGCGGACCACCGAACGCCCGCCAGAGCGCGGGGAAGACGAGGGAATGGTTGTGCCATGCCATGATGAGGTGCGATTCCTTCACCGTCTTGAGCCGCGCGCGGTCTTCAGGGCTCGCGGTGAAACGGAGCGTCCAGTAGTAGAAATCCAATGCCAGTGCGATTGGCCAAAAGACAAGCCACTGCCAGCCGCGCAGACAAAATACGGTGCCGCGCCTGAACGCGTTGGAGGCCGTCGGGGCCGCTGAGAGAGTGGAGGCTTCCATCGAAGGGGATAACCAAGGCAAACCGCTCCCAGCTGGCAAGGTTGCAAAAGACCGTTTGTCCCTCATCCGCGGTTGTGCGGATTGTCAGCTTTTTAACGTAGCGAATCGCATACGCTTATGAGCCAAGGGCGGGGAAGATCGTATTTTCGGCTGAAAATGGTCGGGCTGACAGGATTCGAACCTGCGACCCCTTGCACCCCATGCAAGTGCGCTACCAGACTGCGCTACAGCCCGAAATCAAAGGGGGTGAACAAACGCTGACGACCTGCCGGGGTCAAGGAAAAGTTAGGGCGTTTATCCTCAGCGCCGCTTTTTGACTGGTTGGGGGTGTGCTTTACGGATTTGCTTGAGAAAGCGGGGGATGAGTTCGGCTTCCATCCAGGCAAAGGCTGCAGGCAATCCTTCCTTGGCATAGAGCTGGGCGATGCGAGCCTCCACCGCGGTGGGTTCTCCCAAGCCGGAGAGGAATTGATTGGATGTCAGTCGCGAATAGAGCTCCTGACGCGAGAGTGAAGTGCCCGGTACATTATGCTTGAGTAGCCATTGCCGAGCAAACAGCCCGAGCACCGCATCGCCGACCCACGCCTGATTACGCAACATTTCTTGCAGGGATTCCATAATTTCCTCACCGGCATATTGACGAACAGGTGGATGACGGCAAATCGATTTACGTCTTCGCGCCGGCGGTTGCCCTAAATGGAATCCTCTGACTGATTCGAACATGCGACCTCTGGTTCAAGTCATCAAAGCGCTCAGCGCGTTGGCATTGGTCGGTATATTCTTCGCTCTTGGTTGCCTCTGGTTTCTCTTGCGGGGAAGCCTGCCTCAACTGGACGGAAAATGCGTGCTGGCAGGGCTTTCCGCTCCGGTGACGGTGGAACGGGATGCCGTCGGTGTTCCTGTGATCCGGGCGAAAACCCGCCTCGATGGAGCCCGGGCTTTGGGATGGATCCACGCTCAGGATCGGTTTTTTCAAATGGACCTCAACCGTCGAGCCGGAGCGGGAGAACTGGCCGAACTCGCCGGGCCTTGGGCGGTGGATTACGATCGAACCTTGCGCTTTTTTCCGGGCCGACAATGGGCTGAGGCAGCCTTGCTCGGATTGGACCCGGAGGAGCGCGCGGTGCTGGTGGCTTACACCGCCGGGGTCAATGCCGGCTTGGATGCTTTGGGCCGCGAGCCGCCGGAATACCTGCGACCGGGTGGGGGACCGGAGCCGTGGAGACCGGAGGACAGTTTCCTTGTGGCGCTGTCGATGTGGTACGACTTGCAGGATGAGCGCGGCTTGCTCGATGAATCGCGCCAACGGATCAAAACGCATCTGCCGGAAGAACTGGTGGATTTTATCTTCTCACAAGGTTCCGCTTGGGATGCACCGGCGAGTGGTTCTGGGCGTAAGGTGCGGCCCATCCCGGTCGATCAATGGAAGGCTGTGCTTCAGGATGCGGATTCAGCGTCCGGTGAAACTTCCGCCCTCCCTTCTTTCCGGGATGCAGCGCTGGCGCGTGGAAGCAATGCCTGGGCGGTGACGGGAAGTGCTTCGGCAGACGGACGTGCCATTCTCGCGAACGACATGCACCTCGGCTTGCGCGTGCCGGCAGTCTTTTATCGCGTCGGCCTCCGTGTTACGGAAAAAGACCGCCCGATCACCGTGGATGGAGCGACCTTGCCGGGGCTGCCGGTCTTTATCGCGGGGAGCAACCGGCACGTGGCCTGGGGCTTTACCAATAGCTACATCGATGCCACCGACCTCATTCTGTTGGAGCTCCATCCCGATGATCCCAGCCTTTATCGGACTGCCGATGGCTGGGAACCCTTCAGGATCCGCCGGGAAACGATTGCGGTGCGTGAGGGCGAACCGGTGGTTCACGAAGTGCGTGAAACCCGTTGGGGACCGGTGCGGGAGGGCGCCGGTCAGCAACTTTATGCGGTGGTCTGGCTGGCGGCGGAAGCGAGTTCCTGGAATCTCGGTTTACGGAACATGGAAACCGTTGCCTCGGTCGATGAGGGAATCGCGGTGGCCGCGGCCGCCGGTATGCCGACTCAGAACGTGGTGCTGGCGGATCGTGACGACAATATCGTCTGGACGCTGATGGGACCGGTTCCGGTGCGCTCCGGCTTCGACGGTTTTTTTCCGCTGACGGTGGAAATGTGGGGCAAGGGCTGGGAAGGCCGTTTGCCGGCAGAGGATTATCCGGTGATTCGGAATCCGGACGAGGCGCGGATCTGGACCGCCAACCAGCGCATACTTGGCGGCTCATACGCTGCCCTGCTCGGGGACGGTGGCTATGATGCGGATTATCGCGCGAGTCGCATTAGGGATCTGCTCCGGACGTCGCCTCAGACGGAGCCGTCGATGTTCGCGATTCAGAAGGACATCGCTGTTCCGATGATGGAGCGTTGGCGGGACTTGGTGGTGCGCGTAATTGTCGCCGCCGATCCACCGCGCGTGTCAAACCTCAGCAAAGCTTCTGCGTTGCTCCAATCTTGGGAGGGTGAGGCTTCTGTCGATTCCAGAGCCTATCCCTTTCTTCGTGATGTCAGAACCTCGCTGATACGCCAGGCAAAGGAGCGATTGTTGGCCCCACTAGGAAGCGAACGGTCGAAGTTATCGCTGAACGCTGGAATCGCCTTCGATGAAATCGCCTATGCTGTGTACGCGGAATCGATTGATGAATTGGCTCCCCCGTCGGCGGAAAGCTGGCATCAACTACTGCTGGAGACGGTGGTTCGTGAGATGAATCAGCGTACAACGGACGAACCCTGGGGCGCGCGCAATACCCTTAGCATGCGGCATCCCTTCAGCATGGGTCTGCCGGTTTTGAGTCGCTGGCTGGATATGCCGCGGGCTCCGATGCCGGGTGACTCCCACACGGTGCGCGTTCAGAGGCCGGCGTTTGGATCCTCCCAGCGCATGGTGGTTGCTCCTGGGCACGAGGAAGCAGGGTTCTATCAGCAGCCGGGCGGGCCGAGCGGACACTTTCTTTCGCCCTTCTACCGAAGCGGCCATGACGCCTGGAAAAATGCATCACCCGAACCGTTTCTTCCCGGGCCGCCGCGGTATGTACTGCGGCTCCTTCCCGGAGATTGAAGCGTGCTGTATCCATTTGTTTATTAGTAGAAAAACTGACTGGCATTAGAAACAGTGAAGCGTTTTGCTCACGGCACGTTTCATGGATGTTCCTACCCCGACCCTGGATATGACCAAGGCAAGCGCCGCGTTGCGTAGCTATTGGCGAACCAACCTCGTTATCATGTCAGTGCTCCTTTCGCTTTGGGCCTTTTTCGGTCTTGGCTGCGGAGTGCTTTGGGCTGACTGGCTCAACCAGTTTATGCTCCCGGGGACCGGCTATCCGCTTGGGTTCTGGTTTGCACAGCAGGGAAGCATCATCGCCTTTGTCTGCCTCATCCTTGCCTATGCTTTAATCATGAACGGCGTGGACCGGCGTCACATTGCCGCCCTGAAAGCGGCCGTGGCGCAAGAAGCAACGGAGGCTTCACGATGAACGTTCAAGGTTGGACCTACCTCTTTGTCGGAATCTCGTTCACGCTTTATCTGGGTATCGCTTGGTGGAGCCGGGTGCGTGACACCAAGGGTTTTTATGTCGCCGGCCAGGGTGTGCCGGCGGCCGCCAACGGCATGGCGACCGCCGCGGACTGGATGAGTGCGGCTTCCTTTATTTCAATGGCGGGCCTCATCTCGACGATGGGATTTGCCGGCGGCGTCTATCTGATGGGATGGACGGGCGGTTTCGTCCTGCTCGCGCTGCTGCTGGCCCCTTATCTGCGGAAGTTTGGCCACTTTACCGTGCCGGACTTTGTCGGCGACCGCTTTGATTCGCGGTTGATTCGGCTCGTGGCGGTGATCTGTGCGCTCTTTGTCAGCTTCACCTATGTAGCCGGGCAAATGCGCGGAGTGGGAGTCGTCTTCAGCCGGTTTCTCGAGGTGGACGTCAACGTCGGTGTGATCATTGGAATGTGCATTGTCTTTGTCTACGCCACGCTCGGGGGCATGAAAGGCATCACGTGGACGCAGGTGGCGCAGTATTGGGTGCTGATCACGGCTTTTCTGGTGCCAGCTATGGCAATATCCTTCAAGCTCACCGGAACATTCCTGCCGCAGGCGGGGCTGGGCGCAGAGCTGGTCGGCGAATCAGTCAGCTTGCTATCCCGTCTCGACGGCTTGAATCGCGAGTTGGGCTTCGGCCCTTACACAGATCCTTTCGAGGGCCGTTGGGACAAGGTGAATGTCTTTTTTGTGACGCTGGCCCTGATGGTGGGGACGGCGGGTCTGCCCCACGTCATCGTGCGCTTTTACACCGTGAAGAGTCCTCAGGCCGCGCGGTGGAGTGGATTCTGGGCCTTGTTTTTCATTGCAGGGCTCTATTTGACCGCTCCGGCGATCGGCGGCTTTGCGCGTTACTACATGTTGGAGTCGCTCAACGGTGCCCAATCGGAAGAACTGCCCGATTGGTATCATAGCTGGGAAAAGACCGGACTCATCCTGTGGTTGGATGATGGTGATGACGTCATGCGCTACAGCAATGACGTTGATAATGAAGTTTTCCGCGGCGGCGGTCTTTCAGGCGCTGAACTGTCACGTATCCAACGGCAACACCAGCGCTGGATCGATACCGAGGGAAGTTCCGGAGTGGATGGCCGGGAGGTGATGACAGGGCTTGGGCTGAGCGGTCCCGATCGGGACATTATCGTTTTGGCAACGCCGGAAATGGCGGGATTGGCCGACTGGATTATCGCGTTGGTCGCCGCGGGTGGATTGGCGGCGGCGCTGTCCACGGCCAGCGGGCTGCTCCTCGTGATTTCATCGAGCGTGGCGCACGACTTTTATTATCGCCTGATCAATCCCGAGGCGAGTGAGGCCAAGCGTCTCTTGGTCGGTCGGGCCACCATTGGGGTCGCGGTGGTGGTGGCTGGCTTGTTCGGGATATTCCCTCCGGGATTTGTGGGGCAGGTGGTGGCTTTCGCCTTTGGATTGGCCGCGGCCAGCTTTTTCCCGGTCCTTGTGCTGGGAATCTTCTGGAAGCGCGTCGGGACGATTCCGGCGCTGCTGGGCATGTTGTCGGGCATCAGCCTGACGGCCTATTACATCATCAACGTTGTCTTTTTTGATGGTGCGCAGTGGACGCTCGGAATTACCGAAGAGGGCATTGACCCGCAGGGAATTGGCACGGTCGGCATGCTGCTCAACTTTGTCGTGACGCTTACGCTGACTCCATTTTTTCCACCGCCTTCGGAAACCGTGAAGGAACTGGTCGATCGGGTTCGCGAGCCTGAAGGTTGGTCGCCGCCTTCGGAGTTTGAGACTTAATGCCTTTACTTGTTACGCTGCCTGCCGGTTTCGCCGGCGGTAATAATCGGCGCAGACCAGCAGGCCGAGTAAACCGAGACCGACGGCGGTCCCCGGTTCGGGAACGACAGGAACCTCCACCGGAATAATCGTGTTACCGCCCGGCCCCGTGGTGGCGGGGGTTCCGTTGAAGGTGACTTGTTGTTCCGGATTGAAGCTGGGGGAGCCGCCAGGGTTGAAGGAAATCTGGTTGGTATCGACGTAATTGATAACGTTGATGGTACCGCTGCCGGAGATTGAGCCAATGTCCAGTTGGGCATTGGGATCGTTACCCAGATCGATGACCGAGTCGCCGGTCAGTGTGACGTTGGGAATGGAGACGGTGCCGGTAGCGGCGAGGGTTCCGCCGTTGAGTTCGACGGTGCTGCCACCTCCAAAGGTCACGCCGTCGGTCAGGAGCAGGGTTCCGCCGGAATCAACCAGAACGGCGGCCCCACTGGCGACGCTGCCGTTGAGCGTCAGACCACCTTCTGACACGTGAATATCGGCACCGCCGCCGATGTCTCCGTCAATCACCAGGTTGCCGCCTGTCGCATTGACCGTGATCTCCGCACCTCCTCCGAGGCCTCCGGTAATGGTATTGTCGCCTCCGGTGATATTAAGGATTTTTCCACCCCCGCTGAAGGAGTTGCCAATGAGGTTGGTGCCACCAGAGATATTGATAACGCCCGAACCGATGTTTCCGGTGATGGTATTCACGCCACCGGTAATCGCAAAATCGACCCCGCCGTTGATGGAGCCGCTAAAGTTGGTGACGCCGGTTCCTGCGAGCGTGAAAGGGCCGGATCCGGACCAAGCCGAGACAGTGGAAGAAACGTTGAGCACGCCGGTTCCGGTATTGTTGATCGTCAACGCGTCGCGCAGCCTGATGGTCGAAGCAATCGTTTGATTGCCACTCCCGGCCACGGTCCAAGTGCTGGCACTGGTGGGGGCAATGAGACTGCCGCCGGTCAAGGTATAGCTGAGGGAAGAATTGATCGTGATCTGCCCGACATAAACATTTCCGGAAAAGCTGACTGTTTGCGGCCCCGAGACGGGTGCATTGCCAAACAGTGCATGCTCCCCTCCAGATCCGGAGCTGCTGGCAGGTGCGACGTTTCCGATCCAGTTGTTTCCGGTGGTGTAGTTGGTGTTGCTGCCGCCACCTTTCCATTCTTTTTGGGCGGATGCGGTCGCAGCCATCAGACACAATACGACCCAAACCATTCCCCATTGCATCACGCGCCGCTTTGCGTGCATCGACGAGATGCCGCCTCGGCCTGGGGCGAGTTGGAAGGTTGGGTGTCGCATTGGACTAGTGCAGGAAGTGCAGCTGGCTGGTTCTCCTGCTCCAGTTCTAACGGAAAGCCCCTACCCGTCAAGGGGCAGGGGCTTGAGTAAGCTAAATCAGTCTGCAAGCTAATGGCTTCAGCGGGTCCGCTCTGCGGGAACACTATAGGCCCAACCGGGATTCAGCCTCCGAAATCAGGGCAGTTGAGTCACACCCATGAGGAAACGATCGACCTCGCGGGCAGCGCCGCGACCCTCGTTGATCGCCCACACCACAAGGCTTTGGCCTCTCCGGCAGTCACCGGCAGCAAAAACGCCCTCAACATTCGTCGTGAAGCGTCCGTGGTCGGCCTTGATGTTGGAACGGGGATCTGTATCCAGACCGAGCTGTTGAAAGCCAACTTCTTCCGGTCCGAGGAAACCCATGGCGAGCGTCGCCAGTTGGGCGGGAAGGGTGCGGCGAGTGTCTTCCTTCTTGATCGGAATGAATTGGCCTGCGTCGTTCTTGCCCCACTCAATCTCGATGATTTCCAATCCAGTCAGTCGGCCGTCGGCATCGGCAATGAACCGTTCGGTCATGACCATGTATTTGCGAGGATCGGCGCCTTGAAGCGCAGCAGCTTCTTCCTGCCCATAATCCATGCGGTAGATCTTGGGCCACTCCGGCCATGGATTGTTCGCTTGGCGGGTGGCCGGCGGCTGGGGAAGGATCTCGAGCTGAACCACGCTGCGGGCACCATGACGAATCGATGTTCCCACACAGTCCGTTCCGGTGTCACCGCCGCCAATCACCACGACGTCCTTGCCCGCGGCATTGATCTCGGGCAGCGATCCGTCAAAGCCGGTGTCGAGCAGGTGCTTGGTGTTCCCGGTTAGGAACTCCATCGCGAAATGCACGCCGACAAACTCGCGCCCCGGAATGGGCAGGTCGCGAGGTTTGGTTGCCCCGGTGCAATAGACGACGGCATCGAAGTCCTTCTTCAATTGCTCAGCGGAAACGTCTTTACCCACTTCACAGCCGGTAATGAAGGTCACACCTTCCGCCGCCAGTAAATCTACCCGGCGCTGAACGTCGGCCTTTTCCAGCTTCATGTTGGGAATGCCATACATGAGGAGGCCCCCGATGCGATCCGCACGCTCGTGCACGGTGACGCTGTGTCCAGCCTGATTGAGCTGATCGGCGCAAGCGAGACCGGCGGGTCCGGAACCCACGATGGCCACCTTTTTGCCAGTACGCTTTTCCGGGACCTGAGGAGTGACCCAACCTTCTTCCCAGCCCCGCTCAATGATCGAGGCCTCGATGTTCTTGATCGTGACGGGAGGCTCGATCACGCCGAGCACGCACGATCCCTCACAGGGAGCGGGGCAAACGCGACCGGTGAATTCCGGGAAGTTGTTGGTCTTGTGCAGACGTTGAAGGGCCTCATGCCAGCGCCCGCGATAGACGAGGTCATTCCATTCCGGAATCAGATTGTTTACCGGGCAGCCGCTCGCCATGCCCGAAACCAGATGTCCGGTGTGGCAAAACGGGGTGCCGCAATCCATGCAGCGTGAACCCTGGGCACGCAGGTGCTTTTCCTCCGGGTGGATCTTGAACTCTTTCCAGTGCTTGATCCGCTCCAGCGGTGCTTCTTCGGAGATCGTCTTGCGTTCGACTTCCAGAAATCCAGTGGGTTTTCCCATGATAGTAAAAGGCTGAGAGGTGTGGGTGAGGGGAGGCTGTTAGGCCGGGTGGTTGAACAGCGTCCGTTTAATTGCCGCCGACGCGGGCGAGGTCGCGGAGGTTTTCTTCGAAGGCGGCCATGGAAGCCTCGTCGCCGGAAAGCCCCTGTTCTTCGACTTTCTTGAATGCGTTGAGCATGCGTTCGTAGTCGCGGGGGAGGACTTTGATAAACTTGGGAAGCATCGCATCCCAGTTATCGAGCACTTCCTGTCCCCGGGTCGAACCCGTGACTTCGACGTGTTTCCGAATCCGGGCCTGAAGGTCGGCGATCTCTTTGTCGCCACACTCAATCAAGCGGTAGAGGTTGACCATTTCCCGGTTCACACGGACGTCGAACTGGCCGTCAGTGTCGAGGATGTAGGCCGTGCCGCCGGACATTCCCGCGGCAAAGTTGCGACCGGTTTCTCCCAACACGATCACTTCGCCGCCGGTCATGTATTCACAGCCGTGGTCACCCACGCCTTCGACGACCGCCTTGACGCCCGAGTTGCGAACGCAGAAGCGCTCCCCGGCGATACCGCGAATAAACGCTTCTCCAGAAGTCGCACCATAGAAGGCAACGTTTCCGATGATTGTTTGCTCCTCGGCCTTAAACTTGGATCCGCGGGGCGGATAGACGATGATCCGGGCGCCCGAAAGCCCCTTGCCCACGTAGTCGTTGGCATCTCCCTCGAGCTCGAAGGTCATCCCGTTGGGACAGAAGGCTCCCAGCGATTGGCCGGCGCTGCCGTTGAACTTGAGGTGGATCGTGTCGTCTGGCAGGCCCTTGCCGCCGTGACGGCGGGTCAACTCGCTGCCGGTGATGGTGCCGACGACGCGGTTGACGTTTACGATCGGCAACTCGAGGTGCACTTTTTCGCCGCGCTCCAACGCTGGTTTGCAAAGCTGGAGCAGGTGAGTGTTGTCGAGGGATGCGGCCAGACCGTGATCCTGTTCCTGCTGGCAATAAGTGCCCACGCCTTCCGGGATCTCTGGCTTGTGGAAGACGCTGGTCAGGTCGACGCCGCTGGCTTTCCAGTGTTCGATCGCTTCAACCGTGTCGAGTGCTTCCACGTGGCCCACCATCTCGTTAATCGTCCGGAAACCCAGCTCGGCCATGATTTCACGCAGTTCCATCGCAATGAAATGCATGAAGTTGACCACGTGTTCCGGCTTGCCGGTGAAGTTCTGACGCAGGAGTGGGTTCTGGGTGGCGATCCCGACCGGGCAGGTGTTTTTCTGGCACACCCGCATCATCAGACAGCCCACCGTCACCAGCGGCGCGGTGGCGAATCCGAATTCTTCGGCTCCGAGCAGGGCGGCAATCGCGACATCGCGGCCAGTCTTGAGTTGCCCGTCGGTTTCCAAAACTACGCGGCTGCGCAGGTTGTTGAGCAGGAGGATCTGGTTTGTTTCGGCCAGACCCAGCTCCCAGGGCGCACCGGCGTTGAAAATGGAGGAACTCGGCGAGGCCCCGGTGCCGCCGTCGTGCCCGGCAATCAGGATGACATCGGCATGTCCCTTGGCGACACCCGCAGCGATCGTTCCGACACCCACCTCGGCGACCAGCTTCACATTGATGCGGGCGCGTTGGTTGGCGTTCTTGAGGTCGTGAATCAATTCCGCGAGATCCTCAATCGAGTAGATGTCGTGGTGCGGAGGCGGCGAAACCAGACCGACACCCGGGGTCGAGTGGCGGGTTTTGGCCACCCATGGATAAACCTTCGAGCCCGGCAGTTCGCCCCCTTCGCCCGGCTTGGCACCTTGCGAGATTTTGATCTGAATTTCGTCGGCGTTGACGAGGTATTCGCTGGTCACGCCAAAGCGGCCTGAGGCAACTTGCTTGATGGCTGAGCGCTTGCTGTCCCCGTTGGGCAGGGGAACGAACCGGATGGGATCTTCGCCGCCCTCGCCGGTATTCGATTTTCCGCCAATGCGATTCATGGCAATGGCCAGGGTCTCGTGCGCTTCCTGTGAGATGGAACCGTAAGACATCGCTCCCGTCTTGAACCGGCGGGTAATGGCTTCAATCGACTCGACTTCTTCAATCGGAACCGGAGTCCGGTTCTTCTTGAAACGCATCAGGCTGCGGAGCGTGTTCAGGTTCGCGCTCTGATCATTGATCAAGGCCGCAAACTTCTTGTAGGTCGCGTAATCGTTTTCCCGCGTGGCCTGCTGCAGGAGCCGAATGGTTTCGGGGTTGAACATGTGGTGTTCCCCGTCCTTGCGCCACTGATAGACACCTCCCGGATCGAGGGCTTCGTCTGCGTCCGGAGTCCGCCGTTCAGCAAAGGCGTCACGGTGGCGGCGCAGCGTCTCTTCCGCGATCTCATTGATGCCGGCACCTTCGATGCGCCCGGCGGTGCCTTTGAAATACTTGTCGACGAGATCGGTGCTCAACCCGATGGCTTCGAAGATCTGGGCACCGCGATACGAGGCAACGGTCGAAATGCCCATCTTGGCCATCGTCTTCACAACACCTTTGATCGACCCTTTCAGGTAGTTGTAGACGGCTTTGTCATGCTCGATGTCGAGCATGTCTTCGGCGATCATTTCATGAAGCGTCTCAAACGCCATGTAGGGATTCACCGCGTCGGCACCGTATCCCAGAAGCAGCGCAAAATGGTGCACTTCCCGGGCTTCGCCGGTTTCAAGGATGATGGATACCTTGGTCCGGGTGCCGGTCTTGACGAGGTGGTGATGCAATCCACCCATCGCGAGGAGGGTGGGGATGGCTGCCTGCTCGCGGGTGATCCCGCGGTCAGAAATGATGAGCACGTTGACCCCGCTCTTGATCGCGTTGTTTGCCGCTTTGAAAAGCGACTTGAGCGCCCGCTCCAGCCCCTTGCCTCCTTTGTCTGCCGGAAAAAGTGCGTCGAGCGTCGCGGCTCTGAATCCGGAGGCATTGACTTCGCGCAATTGAGCCAGGGTCCGGTTATCAATCAGCGGGCTGGCCAAGCGAATCATCCGGCAGCTCTTGGGGCCCGGTGCGAGCAGATTGCCTTCCGAACCGATGAAGGTCTCGGTCGCGGTGACCAATTCCTCACGGATACAGTCGAGCGCGGGATTGGTGACCTGCGCGAAGATCTGTTTGAAATACTGGTAGAGGTGCTTCGGCTTGTTCGAGAGCACGGCCAATGGCGTGTCGTTGCCCATCGACATGATCGGCTGGACGCCACTCTGGGCCATCGGCCCGAGCACGAAGCGCAAATCTTCATAAGTGTAGCCGAAGGCGCGCTGACGGCACTTGACCGTGGCGGTGTCCACGCCCGCGACTTGCTGCGGCTCGGGGAGATCTTGCGCCATGATGCGGTTTTCTTCCAACCACTCCGAGTAGGGGTGGGCGTTGTAAACCCGCTCCTTCACTTCGTCATCGGGGACGATGCGCCCTTCCTTCATGTCCACCAGGAACATGCGACCGGGACGGAGGCGGCCCTTTTCCACCACCGTGAGCGGATCCAAATCCGGGATCACGCCCACTTCCGAGCCCATGATCACCAGATCGTCCTCGGTGACATAATAGCGGCTGGGGCGCAGACCATTACGGTCGAGCACGGCACCGATTTGCTGACCATCGCTGAAGGTGATCGAAGCCGGACCGTCCCATGGCTCCATCAGGCAGGCGTGGTATTCGTAGAAAGCCTTCTTGGCCGGCGACATCGTTTCATGACGTTCCCACGGTTCGGGAATCATCATCATGACGGCGTGCGTCAGGTCGTACCCGCTCAGGTGCAGGAACTCGAGCACGTTGTCAAAGCGGGCCGAGTCGGAACCATCTTCATTGACGACCGGAAAAATGCGCGAGAGGTCGCCGCCAAACTTGTCGGTCCGGCAAAGCGCTTGGCGCGCCTTCATGAAGTTTTCGTTCCCCATCACCGTATTGATTTCGCCGTTATGGGCGATGAACCGGTTCGGGTGGGCACGGGGCCAACTGGGAAAGGTGTTGGTCGAAAAACGCGTGTGCATCAGGGCCAGCGCGCTTTCGAAATCCGTGTCATGGAAATCCGGGAAATACTCGGACAGCTGGCAGGGAGTCAGCATGCCCTTGTAAATCATTGTGCGGGCCGAAAGGCCGGTGACATAGAAGTACTGGCCGCCGGGGAAGGTCTTTTGGGGCATGCGGTGCACGCCGTAAAACTGGGACGGCACTTCGTTGAACCGGATGGCGTTGCCCACGCGTTTGCGGATGACATAAAGCACCCGCTCAAACTCCATCGGATCTGTGATCTTGGGCGAACGCTCGATGAAGACCTGCTTGATCTTTGGCTCGTAGCGGGCTGAGGTCTTGCCGAGGATTTCGCTTTTCACCGGAACGTTGCGCCAGGCGATGAAGCGTTGTCCTTCCTCTTTGATAATGTGTTCAAAGAGCTGTTTGGTCGCCTCCCGCTCGCTCGGATCGGGCGACATGAACACCAAGCCAGCCGCGTATTCACCCTCAGGTGGCAGCTCGATGCCCTGATCCGCCTTCATCACCTTGCGGAGAAACTTATCCGGCATCTGAATGAAAATCCCGGCCCCGTCTCCCGTGTCAGGATCGGCACCGCTGGCACCACGATGAATCATCTGATTATTCATCGTGAGCGTCTTCTGGATGATGTCGTGGGAACGCTTGCCCTTGAGGTGTGCGATGAAACCCACGCCACAGGAATCCTTTTCCATGGACGGTTCCCACAGGCCCTGCTTTTCGGGCCAGCCAAGCGGTGTCGTTTTTGAAGAAGACATAGGCAGTCTGAATCGATAAAAGGTGAAACGGTCGCGCCAGCATCAACAAGTCCTCCAGAGGCTACTCCGGACCGGTTCGGATCGCTGAGCGAATGGAAGCTTGTGATATCGACGAACCGCCAATGCAAGGACGCATCGCAGCGTTTGCCCAGAAGATTTTACCCTACAGGGCATCAAATTTTTGAAAAATCCTCCAAAAAGCCCTTCAAATGGCCGATGAAGCGCCGTGTTGTGACAGAACGACTCTTTTGTTTTATCGTAACGTCCGGTGGGCGAGGCTTCTTTTACCGGGGATGGATCGCAAGGCAACAGCCCTGCAGTGAACCTTTCTCCGTGGTTGCTCAATCCCTGCCGTCCGGTGGGTCGGAAGGATTAGTGATGGAGCCGATAAAAATGCGGCGTTTCCGGAGAACTCGGAGCATGGGTTACGCCCATGCTCCCGTCGCCTTCCATGGTATAGGTGCTGACCGTGGTCCAGCCCACGAGGTCAGTCGAGTGTTGCAGGCTGAAGCTGGTGCCGGGCGCTCCGCTTACTTCAGCTTGAAAACGGCCTGCGGCGGTCATGGTCAGGCTGCCTTCGATCCACTGCGGGAGGTTGGAAATTTCTGACAGATCGAGGTCGACCTTGAGATTACTGCCCGTTTTCGCCACAGAAACGATCTGATGCGCGGTGAGCGTTGCCCCGCTGAAAAAGACGTCGAGTATGCCACTGCCGGCCGGGTAAGGCAGCGCATACCCTCCGGAGTCGGAGGTCACCGTGTACCAGTTGCTGCCGCTCAGTTGAACGGTGACACCGGCAACGCCTTCACCGGGATCATAAAAACTATCTTCGTCCGCGTCCTGAAAAACGATTCCGAGTAGCAATGGTGCGGGGGTGGAACCGCTCCGGGCGAAATTTTGGGTGCTCATCACGGCGTTCCAGTCCCTTTGCGCGTTGGTAAACGTTCCGCCCAGCACCCCAACGCCGATCTCATCGAACGTATTATTGGCGATATTCACCCGGTGCCCCGGACTCCGGAATAAACCGTCGTGGCTCTCCATGGTCATGCGATTGAAGTCGATCGGGCCGGTGCTCCCGGTCCAGGAAATATTTTCGCCCCAAGTCCAGGATCCGGTGAATGCATAACCGGCGTTACCCATCCGATCTCCCGGGGTGGAACCGCCAGCCCCTTCATGGGCAAACACGTCCGTGTCGAGCATCCATTGACTGTGTGCGCGGGCCGCTGCAATCAGTTGAGGGTGAAGGGCCAGCGGCTGCTTCGGCGTGTTTGCAATCGTCCCGGGCGCGAGGCCTTCGTTCAGGTCGATTCCCAATCGTGCGGCTTCCGCTCCCGGATTGGCCCGTGCCCGATTAACCATCTCCAGCATCAATTGTTCGTAAGCGGTCGGGTTGCCATGGTCATAAAACTGGGCCACTTGCGCATCAGCGGAAAAAGTCAGCAGCCCTAACAGGATACCCTTACCGGTGCATCGAAAACTCATACCCAAAGATGTACAGGCGGGGCAGGCTTCTGCAAATGCAGATTAGGAATGGTATAAAGGGAGTTCAGGCCGCCGCCGCAGATTCACATCGCCCGGAGCGAGCAATTGTCATTGGGTTCAGAAACGCATGCGCACCCTCTCGATCGAACCTTGTTTGCTTGGCCGCTATGACGATCTGCTGGCCGTGAACAAGCCGCACGACTGGCCGACAACGGGCCATTCCCTCGCGGATCCCGACTGCGTGCAATTTCACCTGATGCAGTTCTTCGGCTGCATGGTCTGGGCTGTTCATCAATTGGACGCAGATACCAGCGGCGTGTGTCTTTTTGCGTTCAACAAAAAGCGGGTCGGGGCGCTTCACGCGATCTGGAACGATGCAGCCATGTCCAAGGAATACCTCGCGATCGTGCGGGGGGAACCGACGTGGGACATCCGGGAAGAGCGCGCTCCCATTGGCTATGTGAATGAGCGCAGTCTCGGGGTCTGCTCCGACGGCAAGGCGGCGCACTCCATCTTCGCAGTTCTGGGACGGAGCCGTGGTTTCAGCCTCCTGCGGGCGCGCATCCTCACCGGGAGAACGCATCAAATACGCATTCACCTGGCGCACTTGGGGCATCCGTTGGTCGGGGAGGAATGGTACTGCAACCCGCCCTGCACCGTCCATCCGCGCCAGGCGCTGCATGCACACCGCTTGTGCTTTCCGCCGAGCGCCATGCTCCCGGTCTCCAGCGTGACTGCCCCGGTGGCGGATGATTTCTGTGCGCTCGCCGCAAGGCTGGGATTGCACCACGCTTTCTGAGCCAAACCGCTGGTTCCGGGGCGCGCTGAAAGCACGGTTAGCGCCGCCAGTTCGCTGCCGTCACCACGGAATTCGGCGATTGCCACAGGCGCTCCCGACTCCACCCGTTTTCCCGCATCAGCAAGTCGATCGGGGGAAGTTGACAGGCCTCAATTCCCGTAGTGTAGCGAAATGTCGAATACAGGATAAAGAGCAGTAGCCGCTGCCTCAGTCGTTTCCATCCCTCCAACTGCTGTGGTTCTGTGAAGTCGGCAAACGTCCAGACTGCATCTGCGCTTGTGATCATGCGCGCGCTCCGAATCAGCTCGTCGGCGGTGGGCAGGCTGAAGTTATCCAGAAAGAACTGAGTTACGATTCCATCAAACGGCCCCTCGGGCAGCCCCGCTGTTCGGATGTCTGCACAAAGCCAAGTCACCCGATGCGCGGCTGCCGGGTGCGACTGGAGCCGCCGCTGCGCGCGCCGAATCATCGCTTGGCTTCCGTCGACCGAAACAATTTCACCGCGAAAACCGCTGCTGCACAGTTGCGCCAGAAAACGGCCGTCCCCATCGCCCAGCAGCAACACCCGCCGACAGTCTTGAAGCGCAGGCAGTGACTGCGCCCGCGCTTGAGCGAGCGTGGATCCCAGCGCCATGTATTCTGCAGCGACGTAAACACGCGCCCAGAGGGTCCAACGGTCTTTCATCAGGCGGCAAATCGCATCAGAGGGTCAGGGCAAACAACAGGAAAACCAGCGACAGACCGCCGTCGATCAGCGGCGGAACCAATGAGTCTCTGGAACGCAGTGTGGTCGAGCCCTTGCTTCGTTCCCAGAAATCGAGGGCAGGGGATGCCAGAAGCATCAGGCCAACCATCAGTGTCACCGGCAGGCTGACGGCTGCTTTGTCAAAGGTGCAGGCCGCGAGAATCGGAATTGTCAGCGCACAGCCGATCATGCTGTAACGGTACCAGCCAAGGGGGGCGACCAAATGATGATGCATGAGGCTGAGCGACCACCATGCAGCCAGTGCAAAGATCGCAACCATCGCCGCCGCCGCGAGCGGATTTGTCGGCGGTCGCCAAATCATCCACCAGCCGCCTGCGATGCTGAGAACCGCCACCGTGCCGATGCGCTTCTTCCAGCGCCAGTATGGAACCCGCTTCCGGTCCGAGCGGCGCGTTGAGCACCATACGTAAACCGCTGCTGCGAGTGCGACAATTCCCCCGCCAAAGAAAGCAGCCGGAGGCAGGTGCAGCCAGCCCACCACAAAAAGTGATCCCGCCGCACCGATCCAGATGAGCGAAAGGCTGCGCTCATGGCGTTGATGGAAGGCATGGCGGGCAGAGGTCGCCGCGCGTTCAGGATCCCGGGCGACATCCAGCAGGCGATCGGCTGCATACCCGCACCAGATGCCACCGCCCAGCATCAGCGGAACCCACCATGGCAGGCTGACGCCGGCGGCCTTTTGCACGGCCCACTGATAACAAATAAGCGCCGTGACCGCATCCAGCGAAAGCCAATGCCACGCACGAATGCCGCATGCCATGGACGATGAAAATGCTGCGTTCACCCGCATCATGGTGCGAAGTAAAGCCGCTAGGTCGATCTTCGCTCCCGCCAATATGCGGGGGGACTGGTGAGCCCTTCTGTTGCTCAGGCAAATGTAGAAATGCCCCACGCCGCCAACGCAATCAGTAGCAAGGCGATCGATACGGATTTCTTGTGCCGCTCGAACAGTTTTTGGGCACGGTTACCAAACATCAGGACGAGCACCGCCAAACCGTAGTAACGGATGCCCCGCGAGAGGGCGGAAGCCAGCAGGAAAGACCAGAGCGGGTATTGAGTGGCACCGGCAGCCAGCATCGCGATTTGAAAAGGTATCGGAATAATCCCGACACTGAAGACAAACCAGAAGCCCTTCGTCTCCATCTCCTGCCGCACCTGCTCAAACTGTTCCGGCGAGGAAAACAGCGAAATGAGCTGCGGCCCCATCGCGTCAAAAACGAACCGACCGACGCCATAACCGACTACGGCGGCGAGCAGGCAGGTAATCAATACCACCGTGCTGATCACAAACATCTGTCTGCGCCGGGCCTGCATCAACGGCAGCAAAATCGTTTCCAAGGGAATCGGTATGATCAGCGCTTCCAAAAAAGAGGCGAGCCCGACGCCCCACAGCATGTTTTTCGAGTGGATCAGCCGCTCCCCCAGTTGCTTCCACCTTGTAAAGGTGCCTGGGGAGGAGGGTTGGCTGCTGGAATCGTCGGTCATGCGGGGAGAGGGCATCGCGCCAAGATTCTCCAAGCGTCACCGTTTTCAAACTGCCCGCTGCTTCTGAATGAACCTTTTACACCGGAGGCCCGCGCACCCGTGGGACCTAACCCGCTGCGATAATTGCCGAGTGCTGGCCCTGCAGTCGCCGTAGCGCAGCGATTACTTCCGGAAGCGTGGCACTGCGGCCCCGGGCCACATAGAGGCTGGTCGTGATGCAAGCCAGCCAGAGGCGACTTTCCAAAGACACATTCAGCATCACACCCAAGGTGTAACCGGAGTTGAATCGGTCTCCGGCACCGGTGCTTTTCACCGGCTGTGGAAAGGGCTCCCAATCCAAGGCAACCGTCGCGCCTTTTTCCGCTGCTGCCGCGTAGGTTCGCGAATGGATCACCACCGCGTCGAGTTGCAGGGCTTCACGCAATCGCTGCGCCTGTTCTCCGGCAAAATCGCGAGTGAGCTCCTGCGGCGGTGCATGACCGAGGATACGATCGAGCTGATTTGCCTCGTTCTGGTTCAGACCCAAATGAACCGCGCACACCGTGTTCAATTCCGTCAAAGTTGTCAGCATCGCGCGGATGTCGGTCACATTCCGCGAGGACGGATCCACCAAATCGACGAACAGGGGCTTTCGGGTGCCCAGCTTCTCCAGAATCGCGCTCTTTAGGAACTGCCAGCACGCCGTCATGTGCGGGTAAAGCGTCCAGTCCGTAAAAGCGATCAGATCAGCACCCTGACAGGCCGCCTCGAAACAGCCGTCCTCCAAGCGCCGGGTGAGGTCTTCCGGGGTGAACTTTGCCAACTGGCTCACCGCGCTGAACATGCATTTTCCGTCCGCAAATTCGAAAGCGATCGTGCGACCCGGTTCGCTTCCCCAACTGGTGACGTGTGCCTTTTGCTGATACGCCGCAAATGCCGCATGCACCGGCTCGCCCACCGTCGCAAATGTCTCCACCTGCACACTGAGGTCTGCCAACGCATCACCAAGATTGACGGCACATCCACCTGCGTCCTGCCGGGTGACCACCACTTCCTGCAGTGAGCTTTGACCCGCCGAATCGCTGATGCGCCGGCCAAAATCCGCGATCGTCGCCACCCGCTCAAATTGCTCCACATCCTGCCGTTGGTTGACCAGCGTCACCATCTCGTCGACAAACCCGTCGAAACCGGTAACGGCCCGCAGGGCAGCGACGCGTGTGGCATTGTCTTCCAGATATTGTGCAAGCTCGTTCATGGCAAAAATGTAGGGATTCTGTCGTGTTTCACCGACTCGCAGCAGCGAACCGTTCTCAAAGATCATCCATTCTGCAAAGTCCCTCGTCCACCCTTCAACGCCGGAAAATGATTACCTCCCCTATAATTAGGCAAACAAATGGATTTCAACACCCGGCATCATAGCGGTCCCCGGTCCAACAGTTGAGGGGGCACCCCAGACGACAGCGTGGAGAACGAGGCCACGTGACCCATCCGAACCCTTAGGAACCGCCGTGATACGGACCCGTACGTCCGGTGGTGTGCGAGGTGGGGGAGGGAAGCGTCCCTCGCTGCCCCACTAGAGGCTGTCGGTGGCCATAACCAAGACGATGAGGAGTCCAGCAGGAACAGTCACCGCTGCATCAGTCGCCACGGATCCTGGGGTAAGCAGCAGTCTGCGTGCGGTTCCAGCTCCTTTGTACGGCAGAGCGATTCCTACAAGTATCTCTTTCTGCAGCTTCTGATAATCCATGGCACCGACTGTTTGGTAACGTGTGCCCGCCAGTTGAGCTTCATAAGTAATAATGCCCTCGATCAACCCCGGTTGAAAACCCAGATGAATCAGCTCTTCGTTTTGTTTCGTTGAAGCGAATTTTGTGTTAAAGATTAGATTAATATTTCCTTCAACGAGGTTGTCTTCCGATAGCTTAAAATTTCGAAGGTAAGGAGTGAATTTTAAACTTCGGCTCAGAATAAGTATCCGTTCCAGTTTGTCGTCGATTTCGAGCACGTAGCCGTGCGAGACGCCCACAGCATACAACTGGTTTTTCGATTCGTCCAAATAGATGCCAGAGATTTTCTCGTTCTGGATATCGGGACGCCACAACGCAGTCGTGCATCCTGCGGTCGCTAAAAGGATTATTAATAAAATTTTTTTCATAAATCCTATGGGGTCACGAATGGGGCGATATTCATAATTCGTATTCCTCAATCTGTTCGTTCAAGGACAAGCATGCATTTTTTGCTGTGATAGCGTTGGCAGTTGTTGCTCACTGAACTCGTCATCCCTGAAAAAAGCGTGAGTGGCTGGAGGATTGGCGGCAATGCTTGGGGATGGGCTGCGGGCTCATGCGAAGCGGAGTTGCTCCGGGCTGCGGGGGGTGGCCAAGAGGCGGTGCCAGAGGCTCAAAACGAGGGCAGAAAAGGATCCTTCCCGGATCCACTTGCGGAAGTTCCACGCGGCAGCCGCAAGGTAGCTGTTGAGCACGCTTCCGAGGAAGCCTTTGAGGTAACAGCGCGCCATCCGGAAGTCGCTTTTGAGGTGCCCGATCACCGGTTCGATTGAGGCCCGGCGGGCCATTCGTTTGCGGTGTTTGCGCTTCTGGTAAGCGTTCTTGCCGCTTGCTCCACGGCGGTAGGGGTGCACGACTTGGGTCATCCCGTAGTGGGTCTGCCCGGCGTAACCTTTGTCCACCAACACGCTGCGGAAGGCTTTGTTGGCGTGCACCGTGGCGCTGGCAAGGGTCTTGGGCAGGGTGTCCCCGTCATACAGGTTGTCTTCAAAGCTGGCCACTCCCACGATCACCGCGCTTTGCGCAAGGGTGGCGAAACCCGCCTTGCGCCCCCATTCGAAGGGCTTGTGCACTTTTCCTTTGCCGATACAGCGCACCGTCGGGTCATGCAGGCTGTGCACCCGCTGGTTGGCCGGTTCGTTGAACTTCTGGGTCAGGATCCGCTCCATCGTCCCCAGCTCTTTGGTCTCGCGGGCGCTCAGGCTCCCGCCCCGTTTTTCACGGTATTGCTTGAGCAGGCTGCGGCCGATGGTCTGCAGCTTGCGAATCGCCTTGCGGCGCTTCCTGGCGGTGCGGTTGGAGCGCTGACGCGCCACGCGCGCCACCTTCGGCACGGTTCGCGTGTAGGAGCGTTCCCACTTCACCCCGTTCTTCTCGCCCAGCCGCCACAGCCGCTTGATCACCCGCTCGCGCAGCTTCGTCTCCGTCGGATACGTCACGTTGGCCTCCTGCACCGTGGTGTCCGCCACCAGCTCATTTTCCGCTTCCACTTTCTCCCGATGCAGTTTCACCAATTCTTTGAAGATCTCCGAAACTCCCGCCTCGCCAATGCGCTTGCGGAAGTGCACCAGCTCGCTCGGTTCACAGGGATAGCCCCAGCGAAAGTGCGTTTCTCCGCAGAAATGCTGCATGTAGGGGTTTTCCCGCCACCGCTCGCACACCGACTCGTCGCTGAGGTTATACAACTGCTTCAGGATCAACAGCCCCGCCAGCCGACGGATCGGCAGGCCCGGACGCCCCCGCTGCGCATACAGGGACTCAAATGTCCCTTCCAGCCGTCCCCAATCAATCACCTTCGCGAGGCGATACAGCTCGTGGCGCTGATCCAGCCCTTCCTCCAGTTCCATGTTTCCAAACAGACCCCGCTGACCGCGCTCACTTTTTCCGTTAGGTTTCATCCGTTTTGCTGCCTTTTTTGAGAAAATGACTCGTTTTTGCAGCAAAATGTAGAGGTTTATTATAGGTTAATCAATTGAATACTAACGGCTTGTGTATTTTTAAGGGTCGACGTTTTCGCAGCAAAACGTAGAGGCTTATTATGAGTTAATTAATTGAATACTAACGGCTTGTGTGTTTTTTAGGGCCGACGACACTACTGTCCAGTTAAGCGGTGAGACGGGATGCGGAAGCCGCTGATTTACAAAGGGTAGGATGGGTTGGAGGTTGTGACGCATTTGAACGGAGCTGGACGGAAGCCGGCTGAGATTGAGTCTCGGCCGGATGAACGATGGGCGCTTGGTCTTCTCCCAAGTCATGGACTTGGTTCACCGCGAGCAACTGGATCGCTGCCTGAAAATGTATCCGATGCCCCGGGCCAGCCGGAGTTTCTCCGGGCGTGATCAGTTCCTGACGATGGCGTTCGCGCAGCTGACCTTCCGCGAGAGTCTGCGCGATATCGAGGCGTGCTTGCGGGGCTCGCGTCACCTTTACGCAATGGGCATTCGGGGGACGGTGACGCGGACCAATCTGGCCTATGCCAACGAGTTTCGGGACTGGCGGGTTTTCGCGACGTTGGCCGAGGTGCTGATCCGCAAGGCGCGTCGCCTCTACGGTCCGGATGACCGTGACCTGAAGATCGACGAGATGGTTTACGCCTTGGATTCGACAACCATCGATCTGTGTTTGTCGTTGTTTCCGTGGGCCGATTTTCGTGCCACCAAAGCGGCCATAAAGATGCACACGATGATCGACTTGTGCGGCTCGATCCCAGTGTTCATCAGCATCACCGACGGAAGCGTTCATGACGTCAACATCCTCGATGAGATCAGTCCCGAGCCGGGCAGCATCTATGTCATGGATCGTGGATACGTTGATTTCGCCCGGTTGCACCGGTTGCACGACGCAAAGGCCTACTTCGTGGTGCGGGCAAAAGCCAACCTCAGTTTCTATGTCGTGGAATCCCGCCCGGTAGATCGCTCCAGTGGTCTGAGGTGCGACCAAGTCATCCGCTTCAAAGGGGCACGAAGCAAGAAGCTCTACCCCGCCAAGCTGCGGCGAATCAGCTTCCGCGACCCGGAAACCGGGAAAATCCTCGTCTTTCTGACCAACCATTTTGGGCTGTCCGCCTCCACCATCGCCGCACTCTACAAGAGCCGCTGGCACATCGAGTTGTTCTTCAAGTGGATCAAGCAAAACCTGCGCATCAAAGTGTTCTTTGGGACCAGCGAGAACGCCGTCAAGTCGCAGATCTGGATCGCGATCTGCGTCTACCTCTTGGTGGCCTGTCTCAAAAAGATCCATCAGATTCCGGAAAGTCTGGGGCGAATCCTGCAAGTTGTGAGCGTCCATGTGTTCCAGAAAGATCCTCTTGATCAGCTACTTATGGAGTTCGATACAAGGAATGGCCTGGTTCGATATTGTAACCAGCTGATGTTCAACGGCTTTTAACTGGACGCTAGTGGGCCGACGAATTTGTCCGCGCCGCCTAGAACAGATCGCTATGTGTACCTGTTCTTTCGAGCCTTAATTCTTCCTCTGTAATTCTGTAAATGAGAATCCAGTCCGGCTCTATGTGACAATCTCTTCGATCGATCCATCTGCCTCTCAATGGATGATCTTTATATCGCTCAGGGAGATCTTCGCCTTTCAACAGGATTCTGACTACCTCCACAATCTTCTCTGGGTCTTTGCCCCTTTTGACCTGCTTTTTGATGTCCTTCTTGAATTGAGTAGTCTGTGAAAGTCTCATTCTCGGGTCCAGCTGCTCCGCAGATCTTCAATTGACTCCAAAGATTCAATATCTTCATCTCGATCACTCAGATCCAACACGTTCGCAGTTATTGCATTAGGAACTCTCAGCTCCACCGGAAACTCTCCCCTCAGGGCTATCTGCCGATAAAGCAATCTGACGGCATCCGTAGGACTCATCCCGATCTCCTTGAGCACGGATTCCGATCGTTCCTTGGTTTCTCGATCAAGACGCGCATGAACTGTAGCTGATTGATTCATACATTGAATTGTAGCACGATTGCATCACATGTCAATTCATGGTTTTCGCGAACGATGAGATGAGCCACGAAGTGGCGGAGTTGCCTGCGACGATTTGTGTGCGCCCGGCATGGGCGCGTTGTGATGGGGTTAAAGTCCCTTGCGTCATGGACCCGACTAGGCAGCGTGGACAAATTCAAAAATAAGCATTTTTCAATGTAACCCATTGACTATCTGAGGCATGCAATCATTGTTTATTTGTATCCAATGAGCAACTACAGATCTGATTCAATGCCGGATGCGCTGAGGGAGCGCCTAAAAAAATTAATCATGAATACCGCGGTACGGTCGGTACGCTAAGAGGCCGTCCGCCTTCCAATCTGGATGGCACCCTCAATGGCAT
>Ga0209346_1000441_pt1 | contig 37139 bp, 33 predicted proteins | sample AutmiccommunBRH9_FD_187381 | JGI IMG/M metagenome (GOLD analysis project Ga0209346, IMG submission 187381) | Deep subsurface microbial communities from Mt. Terri, Switzerland - Autotrophic microbial communities BRH/9 (SPAdes) (version 2) | ecosystem: Environmental > Aquatic > Deep subsurface >...
CTGACCTCATCGGTGTTGCTGACAAGACCGCCGTGAAGTGGGCTGTTCTTGCTGCCCGTGACTGGTCTGGTTATGTTGCTCAACGGCGGCTATAAAGCTCGCACTGAATAACGCACTTCCGCCAACAGCGACCACTCCCCGGTGATTTTTGAGGTCACCGATCCTTCTTGTTCACCTCCTCCTTGATGGAGGGAAGGTGGGCCGCGATGACGGTGTCGATGCGGGTGATGTCGGCGGGCGATGGCTACAAGTACCTGCTCCGCACAGTGGCTGCAGGGGACGGCGACCGGGATCTTTCGACTCCGTTGACGAGGTATTACAACGCAGACGGCACGCCGCCAGGGCGATGGATGGGCAGCGGCCTCACCGCACTTGGAAGCGGGCAGCTCTATAACGGCGACGAAGTCACCGAGGCACAGCTTCAGCTGCTGGTTGGCATGGGTCGTGACCCCGTCACGGGTGATCCGCTTGGGCGTGCGTACCCGGCATACAAGTCGGTGGCGGACCGTGTCGAGGAGCGAATTGGCGCGCTCGATCCGGATCTGGGTCCAACCGCTCGCGGTCGAGCCGTTGCGGAGGTCGAAGCCGAGGAAGCCGAGCGTGGCACTCGACGAGCGGTGGCCGGGTATGACTTCACCTTCTCGATCCCGAAATCTGCTTCGGTGCTGTGGGCAGTTGCTGACGCAGGAACACAATCACTCATCGTCAACGCACATCATGTGGCGGTTGCAGAGGTGGTTGCGTTCATGGAGCGCGAGGTTGCAGCCACTCGCGCCGGTGCAACCCCGGGGGACGGCGCCGTTGCACAGGTCGATGCGCGCGGACTGATCGCAACTGCGTACGATCACTACGACTCACGCGCAGGCGATCCTCATCTGCACACGCACGTCGTGATCAGCAACAAGGTGCAGACGGTGCTCGACAACAAATGGCGAAGCCTAGATGGCCGCCCACTCCATGCTGCGACCGTGGCGCTCTCAGAGTTTCACGAAGCGGTGTTCGCTGATCACCTCACGCGGCTCTTCGGGGTTGAATGGGAAACGCGTGATCGAGGGCGGGACCGCAACGCGGCATGGGCTATTGCGAAGGTCCCTGAACAACTCGTGTCCGAGTTCTCGTCGCGTTCGCGGTATATCAACGACGAGAAGGATCGCCTAATCGCTGCGTACGTGACGAAGCACGGCAGGCAACCTTCCAGCGCAACGATCATCAAACTGCGTGCCCAGGCGACGCTCGCCACAAGACCAGAGAAGGAGATCCATTCTCTCGCTGAACTCACCGCTCAGTGGCGGCAGCGGGCGGGCAAGATCCTTGGTGTCGATGCAACCGGTTGGGCGCGTGAGGTCACGGCGAATGAGGCTCCGTTGCTCTTGCGCGCCGATGATCTACCCCTTGACGTAGTCCGTGGATTAGGGGAGAGCGTCGTCAGTGCTGTCGGGGAAAAGCGTTCGACGTGGCGTCTGTGGAACCTCACTGCCGAAGCTGCTCGGCAGACGATGAGGTACCGGTTTGCCAGCACGCGTGATCGTGAAGCGATCATCGGCATGGTTGTCGATGCTGCCGAGGCTGTGTCGATTCGGCTCACGCCGCCTGAGCTGGCATCCAGCCCTGCCGTCTTTCGCAGGAGCGATGAGTCGTCGGTGTTCCGGCCGAAGAACTCCACGGTGTTCTCTTCCGGCGAGCTGCTCGACGCCGAGGAGCGACTGCTTCAACTCGCGCACACAACGACAGGGCCGACGGTCTCGCTGGCGACGGTCGAACGCGTGACGCGGAAACCTGACCGTGAAGGGTTGGTGCTGGGGGAGGACCAAGCGTCTGCGCTGACGGAAATCGCTGTGTCCGGTCGTGTCGTTGATCTGCTCGTCGGCCCAGCTGGCGCCGGGAAAACGACCGCCATGAACGCACTACGCCGGGCATGGGAAAAGGAACACGGCCAAGGATCCGTTGTCGGGCTGGCTCCGTCTTCGAATGCGGCACAAGTGCTTGCCGAGGATCTCGGGATCGCCACCGAGAACACGGCGAAGTGGTGGCAGAATCACCTGCGAGAAGGTGGGGCCTTTCAGCCGGGCCAGCTCGTCATCGTCGATGAAGCCTCACTCGCTGGAACGCTCTCCTTAGACCGAATCACCCAGCTCGCCGCTGAGGCTGGCGCGAAAGTTCTGCTCGTCGGCGACTATGCGCAGCTCCAGGCGGTCGACGCGGGCGGTGCATTTGGGATGCTCGCTCATGATCGTGATGACGTGCCTGAACTTGTCGACGTTCATCGCTTCACGCACGACTGGGAAAAGCGTGCCTCCCTCGATCTTCGCCATGGCCACTCCGAAGTCATCGACACCTACGACGAGCACCAGCGCATTGTTGACGGTGACACCGAGGAAATGATCGATGCGGTGTACGCCTCCTGGCGCCGTGATTTCGTCGCGGGGCGCGCAACGGTTCTCGTCTCAGACTCCAATGAATCGGTGACCGCACTCAACAACCGAGCGCGTACCGATCTGATCCTTGACGGCACCGTTCACGGGTCGCGCGAATCTGAGCTGCACGACGGGACGCATGCGGCATCCGGTGACATCGTCATCACGCGTCGCAACGACCGCCGACTCCTAGCGGGACGCGGATGGGTGCGCAATGGGGATCGCTGGAACGTCGTTGATGTCCGACGCGACGGATCGATGCTTGTTCGACGGTCTGGAAGCACTTGGGGGATGAGCGTTCTCCTCCCCGCCGACTACGTCGCAGAGAACGTCGAACTCGGCTACGCCGTGACCTCCTTCCGCGCGCAAGGCCTCACCACCGATACCGCCCACGTGCTCGTCGACTCGACCATGACTCGCGAGACTCTCTACGTGGCGATGACACGGGGTCGAGACGCCAACGTCGCTTATGTCGCGGTAGATAAGCCCGACGCTTCCCACGACGGTCCACACCCTGGCGAGCATGATGAAGTCACCGGCCGAAGCGTTCTCGCAGGGGTTCTGCAGCATGTCGGTGCTGAGCTTTCCGCGCATGAAACGATCGCTGTCGAGCAAGAGTCCTGGGGAACGATTGCACAGTTGTCCGCCGAATACGAAACGATTGCCGCGGCCGCGCAGCGCGACCGGTGGGCTCAATTGGTGCGTGCGTCTGGTCTCAGCGCCGAGCAAGCTGTGGAAGTGATCGAGTCGGATGCGTTCGGCCCGCTGACTGCCGAACTGCGGCGTGCTGAAGCCAACCACCATGACCTGGCGACACTGCTCCCGCGACTCGTCCGCGCTCGAGGTTTCGGTGACGCAGACGACATTGCGGCGGTGATGCGGCATCGGCTCACAGCAGCTACTGCTCGTCCTGCTGGAGCGGGACGCACACGTAGGGTGCCGAAACTCATAGCCGGGCTCGTGCCCGAAGCGGTGGGTCCCGTTGCTGATGACATGCGTCAGGCGCTCGATGAGCGACGTGACCTCATCGCTCAGCGAGCCGATGCGGTGTTGGGAAAGGCTATGGCCGATAGTGAGCGATGGGTCACATCACTCGGTGAAGCGCCGGTTGTTGAAACAAGGCGTGAACGGTGGCTGTTTGCAGCGCGGACAATCGCTGCGTACCGCGACCGATACTCCGTCACGACGCCGAGCCCGCTTGGGTCCCGACCCAACGCCACGGCACAACGAATCGACTACGAGAGGGTAGAAAAAGTGCTCAACTGGATTCGAGGACAAAGCAGGCCATCTTTCGGAGCTCGGAGCCATCGCGAGTCAGCTCAACAGGCTTCGGAAGGTCGGTTACTCTAACGGTTGCCCAGTTGAGTAATAGTGCGGCGCCTCGAAAGCGCCGCACTGAAGCACTGCGAACGTGAACCGATTGCCCGACCCTTTTAAGTCTCGTGAGTCTGATGCGATTTGATCCCTGCGCGTCTCGTGACACCGGTGTAGAGCGCTGGTAACGTGAACTTACGACCCTCCAGAGGAGATTACGGGAAGATGTCAGAAGCACACGAAGTCTTGACCACTGAGGAGGCTGCGACCTTGCTGCGCGTTAGCAGCAAGACCGTGCTCTCGCTTGCACGCACAGGATCGCTCCCCGGCGAGAAGGTTGGGCGGGCGTGGCGATTCCTCCGAAGCGATGTCCTCTCCTACGTACGAGGAAACAATGACGACAAAGGGGTGACACCAGCGTGAGATTAATGCGACCAGAATCACCTGACTCTCAGTGGCCGTCGACGTCAGGGGGTTGGGTTGATTGACATGTCGACTTGGGAGGAAGTCACGGTTGATATCGTCAATGAGGTCCGACTTGACCCGCGGAATGTCCGACTCGACCTCCCCGATGGCGTTCCTGAGTCAGACATTGTTCAGGACCTCTTTACCAACGAGAAGGCGCTTGCGCTCGTCGAGGGCATAACCAAAGTAGGACTTCTAAGACTTCTTCTTAGAGGCCCCAGGTAAATACCTGATCACGCCCCTGATCCGCGAGTTTTCGCGGATCAGGGGCGTTTTTCGTGTCTCCCAGTCGAAAGACAGAGGAGAACAGAGATGAACAGGAATACCCATTCGGAATGCACGTAGCGGGCACGCGCCCACCTTTCACATGGGAGCGGAGGTACTCGCTCACCCGAATTTCGGGTTTGCGTGCCTTCCGGGTCGTGCCCCCTACGTGCCCCTTGGCACAGACGGTGTAGTTCGATTCCCAGCGCTCGAGCAGCCGCGGAGCGATCGCCCCATCCCATACCTGCCGGCGACGATATCATCCTTGTTCTGCTTGATGAATCGAACTACATCTTGTGTTGGCGGCCTGGCTCGCTCCAAAGAAAGACGCGGCATTCTTCAAAATTGAATTCGCACGCCTAAGCTCGCGGTTATGTTATTCAAACTCACGCATACGTGTACGAGCGCCGGTCGTGACCCCTACATTGACACTGTCATCAATATCGCCTGGCGTACCCAAGCAGGCCCCGACTCGACCCCGTTGCCGAGTTGATCAGCCACGGGGTGGCAACCGACAAATCATCCTAGGGGTGGCAGTCGAAGATTTAGGTTCCGTTGACGGTTGCAGATATTGAATCAAGCAATTTGTTGGCTCCTGATCGGTATACAGACATGCCGTCAATTGCAAGTAACGCATCGAGATGCTGTCGAACGAATGGATACTTAGAGATATTTACTGCTCCGAAATTGACAATCCATGCAGCCGATCCATCGATGGGGCGGCCGTCTCCCTTCAATGCATCACTGGCCAGTAGTGCGCCCTGCGACAGCGCAAACCCCGATACTGCGGCATAGCCATCGACAAGAGCTTCATCTGTGAGGCCCGCTTGGCTCAATGTTTCTAGAATGAACTCCATAGCCGATATTCCACCGGGACCTACTGAGTCAAAGTTGAGTGTCTCGGCAGCTATTGAAGGATGCTGGAGGCAAAGTTCACCGAGTCGAATGAGATGTGCTTCGAGTCGTTCACGCCATGTACCGGTGCTCGCATGGGCTTCTTCGGCCCCCCAGCCAATGAGGCGGTCCGTTGCAGCTTCAGTAAGGGCTTCGCGGTCACGAAAATGTCGATAAATGGCGCTTCCGTCCACTCCAAGTTCTTCCCCCACTCGTTTCATAGTGATACGAGTTTGAGGTTCTTCGCGTGCCACCTTCATGACGGTGTCGATTATGCCTTCGCGATCAAGCCGAACGCGACTGGCACTTGGTCCTGAATCGTTAACTGGCTCTAGCATTCTTGCCCCTCGATCGTTGACTGCAGCCGCGGCACTATGTTGTATAGCGGCCTTGGGGCGTAACAGTGCCCTTGCGCTGAAACGCTACCTTATAAATGCACGCCACACACGTTATTTATACACTCGTCATACCTCTTGCCAGACCCCTTGCCATACCTCTTGACATATGCTTTGATGAGTCTTAAATCGAAGATTAGCTTTGGTAAGCATGTGGCAAGGAGGCTGCTATGACCGAACTCACCCACGTCGACGTGGTGTTTGAAAACGGCTGGATCTACACCGGCACGGAGGATCGACCGCACAGGGGCGGTCTTGCCGTCCACAAGGGTGAGGTCGTGAGTACCGACGCGACCGTAGTGGCAGGTTTGGCGCAGAATGCACGGCAGCGTGTTGACTTGGATGGTCGTTTAATCATCCCGGGATTCCAGGATTCTCACGTTCACCCGCCCTCAGCGGGAATCGAATTGTTGAGTTGCGATCTCTCCCACTGCGAAACCGCCGAGCAGACGCTTGCTGTTATCGCTGACTATGCGGCAGCCAACCCCGATCTCGAATGGATTCTCGGCGGTGGATGGTCGATGGGACTCTACGAGGGCGGGACCCCAACCCGGGAAATGCTGGACGAGATTGTTCCAAACCGCCCGGTTTTCCTGCAAAATCGTGACCACCATGGGGCTTGGTTCAACAGTCGGGCAGCCGAGCTTGCAGCCGTAGACGCCGATACCCCAGATCCGCGAGATGGTCGGCTTGAACGCAAGGCGGACGGCACACCCTCTGGCACTGCACATGAGGGTGCGATGGGCCTGTTCGACCATGTGCGTCCATCTATGACCATAGACCAGGCTTATGACGGGTTGCTCGCTGCTCAGGAGCATCTGCTTGCACTCGGCATCACGGCTTGGCAGGACGCGGCCGTTGGAAAGTTTATGAGCCGCGTTGATTCCCTCCCCGCCTACGTACGTGCGCTCGAAAACGGCGAACTTAAGGCTCGTGTCCGCGGGGCGCAGTGGTGGAGTCGTGAAGCTGGTGTCGCACAGCTTGAGCCGGTGCTCGCTCGGCGAGACGAAATCGGCAGCAAGTATGATGCAGATCATTTCTCGCTTAATAGCGTGAAGGTCATGGTCGACGGTGTAGCAGAGAACTTCACAGCGGCCATGCACGATTGCTATCTCGATCATCACGGGAATGAAACCGAGAACCGAGGTATTTCGTTCTTCGACCCGAAGGACATGGCGAGCTTTGTGAGTGCGCTTGATAAAAACGGTATGCAAGTCCATTTTCATGCACTCGGAGATCGGGCAGTGACCGAGGCTCTCGACGCGATCGATCAAGCACGTCGAGATAATGGACCGAGCGACAATCGCCATCATCTCGCCCACTTAGAGGTCATACGTTCCGAAGATGTTGCTCGCTTCAGCGACTTAGATGCTGTGGCGAACATTCAGCCGCTATGGGCATGTCATGATCTGCAGATGGACACCCTGGCGCTTCCTTTCCTCCCTGAGGGTGCGGAGGACCATCACTACCCCTTTGGTGAACTCGTGCAGCACGGAGCCCGACTTGCGGGCGGGAGTGACTGGCCTGTAACCGATGCAAACCCTATCCAGGGAATTCACATCGCTGTTAATCGCGTCAGCCCCAATAGTGAATATGCCCCACTGGGGCCGGAATACCAGAAGTTGAGCTTGAAAGTAGCACTCGATGCATACACCCAGGGCTCAGCATTTGTGAATCATCTCGATCACGCTACGGGACGATTGCTGCCTGGCTATTATGCGGATATCGCGATCTTGAATTGCAATATTTTCGACTTACCCGTCGAGCAGCTCAACACAGCTCGAGTCACCGAGACTTGGATTGCAGGAGAGCGCGTCTTTTCGGAATAATTCCCGAATTTAGACATTAGCCACGGGCATTAAATCCCTCAATGAGGCAGGGTTCACCTGTATCTAAGCCCACTTTCAGACGTACATCAAAGGAGAAACGATGAAACCCACATTCGTTCGGATGAGAAATGTCGGCGCTGTTGCCGCTGTTCTCGCCCTCACGCTCACAAGCTGCGCTGGTGCAGAAACAGGAACTTCCAACACCGACGACAAGCAGGGGTTTGAGCTGACCGCTTCAACTCCTGCCCCCGTCGGCGAGATCGATCACTTCAGTTGGGCGCTCAAAGCTGAGCCGTATTCGCTGAGCCCACTTTACGCGTTTGATTACCCAGATAACACAGTTACATCGAATCTATGCGAATCGCTGTTCCGTTGGAACGCTGATCTCACGACGTCGCCAGGACTCGCGGAATCATTTGAAAACCCCGACCCCCTTACATGGGTGTACAAGATTCGTGAAGGCGTGAAGTTCCACGACGGCAGCGATCTCACTGCCGAAGATGTCGTCGCATCGCTCAACGCTCACCTTGATCCAGAATTGGCATCATTCTGGCAGTCGAGTTTTTCTACCATTGATTCGATTGAGCAAACTGGTGAGTTCGAAGTCACCGTGAAGACCACGACCCCAGACCCTGGGTTCAACATGATCATGGCTGCAGCTCCCGGTGCCATCAGCTCTGCAGAGAGTCTCAAGGAACTCGGCCGCGAGTACGGAAATGCTACTACGGGCGTGAATTGTACGGGCCCTTTCAAATTTGATTCGTGGCAGTCGGGTGAAAAGATTGAGCTCAGCCGATTCGATGATTACTGGGATGACGAGAACAAGGCAAACGCCGAAACAATGACCTTCTCGATCATGAGCGACTCCAACGCCGTCGCGAGCGCCATGCAAACCGGTGAGATCGACGGTGGATGGCAGCTGCCTGGTAACGCTCTCGCCACACTGCAGCAATCTGAAGCTGGTGAGGTCTACTTCGGAACGAACTCCACAGTACAGAGCCTCATTGTTGCCGATACGGAAGGCCCGCTGGGCGACCCGTTGGTGAGGCAAGCGCTATCCATGGCCATTAACCGCGAAGCTCTGATCGAGGCAACGAGCCGTGGCAAGGCTGAACCAGGCGTCTCTCTCACTCCTGAGTCGGTTTGGGCTGGCGCAGACGACGAGACTCTCGAGCGCATCTCAGGGTCCAACCCGAATACCGAGTACGACGTTGATCGCGCAAAAGAACTGATTATTGAGGCAGGCGCTGAGGGCGCAGAACTTACTATCGCGTCGACGACCTATGATCCGAACCTCATTGTGATTGCCCAGGCTGTTGCCTCTGCAGGTGCTGAAATTGGTCTGAACATCACTATCGATGACCGACCTGCCAACGCCTATACAATGCTATTCTCCGACCCATCCGCACGAGAAGGAGTCGACCTCTTCATCACCTCGTGGTTCTTGTCAACCACTGATCCGCTCGAAATGTATGCGGTTCTGCGCACCGGCGAGTTTTCGAATTACGGTGGATACTCAAACCCTGAATTCGACAAGTTGACCAATGAGGCACTTGAAGAGGGAGATATTGAGAAGCGCATGGCACTTGCGGCAGACGTCCAGGAGATCGCTGACGCCGATCTTCCATGGATCCCTTTGATTGAGCCGCCGACCACCGTGTGGCTGGGAGAGCGAATCACGGGAGTTGACCCTTCTATCAACTTCCTCTACTACCCATGGGCAGCAAAAATTGGTAGCGCTGGCTAACGATGGCTGATACTGCCACTCGCGTTGTGCAGCTGCGAAAGCAGCCTGGAGGCCGTGGCTCACGCCGCGGCCTCCAGGCCCTGCAGTTCGTTATTAAGCGCCTATTTAGCTTGTTGGCCACCCTTTTCGTGGCCTCACTCTTCGTGTTTTTCTCACGGTTCCTCGTGCCGGGCGATCCCGCAAGATTTCTGCTTCGTGGACGTAGCCCTAGCCCCGAATCAATCGCGGCTGTGACCGCCGAGTATGGACTCGACCTGCCGCCTTGGCAGCAATACCTCAACTGGATATCCGGTGCAGTGCAAGGTGACTTTGGGAAGTCGCTGCAATACAGCCAGGGCGTCAGCGAAGTGCTATTGGCTCGGCTCCCCGTCACGCTGGAACTTGTAGCTATGGCCGGGCTCTTCACCATCATTCTTGGAGTTGGTGCAGGCGCGATCGCGAGCTTGAAGCGTGGGCGATTTACTGACCGAGCAATCCTCATGGCAGCCACCGCGTTTGGGGCGACTCCGGCTTTCGTGCTGGCGATCATACTCATTGCCATCTTTGCAGTCAGCCTGGGGTGGTTCCCTTCATTTGGCAGTGGTGAGCCCGGGATCGATCGGTTAGTACATCTCGTCTTGCCGGCCTTGTCACTGGGCCTTGCTCTCGTCGCTCTGGTGGCGAGAGTCACGCGGTCATCTATGAATGAGCAAATGAAACGCGAGCATGTTGAGGTTGCTGTGAGTCGTGGGCTGACTACCCGAACCGTTGTTTGGCGCCATGTGTTTCGAAACGCACTGAGTCCGATCCTTCTCGTCACTGGTGTGCTGATCGCCGGGCTGATCGTGACCAGCTCAATTGTTGAGCAGGCTTTTGGGCTGGCGGGGATCGGGTCTTTGCTCGTGCAGTCCGTCGAGCGCCTTGACTTTGGGATCGTCCAAGCAATCGTGCTTCTGGTAGTCGCCGCATTCGTGACGGTGAACACGATCGTTGATTTGGTCCAGCCGTTACTGGATCCCAGAATAGCTGCAGGATCGGAGACCAGATGACTGATACACAGCCAGCCACTACGCGAGCTCTCTCGCAACCGGTACGCTTCAAGCGACGTAACCGATTCTTTTCACGTGTCGGAAGCGCCGCAATCGTGTTCATCACGCTTGTCGTGCTGACCGTAATTTTCGCTCCAGTCGTCGCTCCTTACAATCCGGACCATGCAGATTTGATGAATGTGCTCGCCGGACCGTCACCGGCACACTGGCTTGGAACGGATTCACTCGGGCGCGACCTCCTCTCTCGCATTCTTTACGGTGGAAGAACCGCGCTCGTGGGGCCGCTACTCGTGGTCGTCATCTCGACGACCATCGGTCTGATTCTCGGTCTCATTGCTGCTTGGCGGGGCGGATGGATCGATGCTCTGCTCTCGCGTATTTTCGACTTTTTGTTCGCGTTTCCGGCCCTTCTTCTCGCTATCCTTGCGATCGCGCTTTTTGGTAAGGGTCTCACCGGTCCGGTCATAGCTATGACGATCGCATACATTCCGTTCATCGCACGGCTCGCTCGAGGACTAGTCGTTTCAGAGATGTCGCGACCTTACGTGCAGGCCTACAGTGTGCTCGGATTCCGTAGCACCTGGATCGCTGTGCGGAGAGTTCTTCCGAACATCTTCCCGGTGGTTGGAGCCCAAGCAACGCTCTACTTCGGTTATGTGCTGGCAGACCTCGCGTCTCTCTCCTTCATTGGGCTCGGCGTGCAAGCACCGCAGGCCGACTGGGGCGGGATGATTAACGAAAGTCGCGGCTCCTTGCAAAGCGGCGATTTCTTGCCCACCCTCGCTCCAGCTCTTGTGGTGATCCTCGTCGTTGTCGCTATCAACATTATTGGTGAAGAACTGTCCGAACGTATCGGAGGAGATTTCTCATGACCGCCCTCTTAAAAATAGAGAACTTGGAACTCAGGGTTCCAGGTCGTGATCCTTTGTTGCGCGGTATCTCGTTTGAAGTGCAAAAGGGCGAAGCAGTCGCTCTCGTTGGGGAGTCCGGTTCGGGAAAATCGTTGACTACGCGGGCAGCGCTGGGACTCTATCCTGACACCGCCGAACTTCGCGGAGCAGTGAGGATCGGCGGAATCGATACCGTCAGCGCCGATAAGGCGCAGCTGCGCACGATTCGCCGGGTCCAGGCATCGATGATTTTCCAAGATCCACGATCGGGCATTAACCCGGTGCGTAAGATCGGCGACTTCTTGACTGAGACACTTGTCCGATGGCGAGGCTACTCACCTGCCGACGCAGCACAACTGGCGCTCACTCAACTCGAACAGGTGGGCTTGCCACGTGCGGAGTCGTTGCTGGGTCAGTACCCGCACCAGCTTTCGGGTGGAATGCTGCAACGTGTGATGATCGCGGGTGCGCTCCTTGACGAGCCGGAGATCATGTTATGTGACGAGCCCACCACGGCCCTTGACGTCACCACCCAGGCCAGCATCATCGAGCTCTTGCGGGTGCAGCAGCAGGCACGGGGCATGGGCATGCTATTCATTACCCACGACCTGAGCCTTGCCGCTTCGCTCTGTGACCGAGTCATTGTGTTGCGCCAGGGACAGATCGTCGAAACTGGGCGGACTCAGGAAGTATTTCAGAATCCGCGGGAGCAATACACCCGCGAGCTTCTCGCCGCGACACCCAAGCTGGAGGTGAGCCTTCAAGCCTCGCCACTTGAAAATGCGTCTCAGGCAGCATCCGTCTCTGAATCTGTCGTCAAGCCTGATACAGAATCGCCGGCCGTTCGAGCCGTGGAAATCTCGAAGCAGTATGAGGTTCGAGGACGTGATGACGTGCACGCGTTGGCAAATGTGAGTTTCAGTCTGAAGCGTGGCGGTTCACTGGGTATCGTCGGAGAATCTGGTTCTGGCAAGTCGACGTTTGCTCGAATACTCGTCGGGCTTGAACAACCCACAAGTGGTGATCTGTATATCGATGGCATTCTCCGACCCAAACGATCACTTAGGGCATCAGAGAGACGCGAGTTCGCCGCTCACACCCAGATGGTGTTTCAAGACCCGTATCTCTCACTTGATCCACGTATTCCGGTGGGTAAAGCAGTTGCAGACGTAGTGAAACTGCACCGCCAAGTGTCAAATGCTGAAGCGCTCGCAGCCGCCACTGAACTCTTTGATCGTGTGGGCATCACCGCGCAGCAGCTCGCGGCGAAACCGCGAGCGCTCTCAGGCGGGCAGCGGCAGCGAGTTGCGCTTGCAAAGGCCCTCGCGGCGCAGCCCACGATGCTGGTGCTCGATGAGGCGACCAGTGCTCTTGATGTGTCGGTGCAGGCGCGAGTGCTCGAACTGGTGGAGGAGATTCGTGACGAGTTCAAGCTCACTATCGTCTTTGTGAGTCATGACCTCGCGGTGGTGTCTAGAATCTGCGATGAGACTTTGGTGATGCAAAACGGGCAGGTGGTCGAGCATGGGGAGACGAAACAGATTCTTGGAAATCCTCGGGCTCCCTATACGCGAAAGTTGATCGATTCGCGTCCGGTCCCGCTCTGGGCAGCCGCTTCTTAAACATCTCGGTACCCGAGGTGGATGAGGGAGTGACACATTGAGAGTCAATTAGGAGCAACAAACGAAATCCCCACTGATTCCAGCGCTGACTATGGTGATGGTGGTGACCGGACTCACCTCGAGTCTGGGAACCCCGCTCATCCCTCAGATTGTGCACTCTTATGGTGTCTCGTTAGCAAGTGCGCAGTGGGTTCTCACGATTTCCATGCTCGTGGGCGCGGTGGCAAGTCCAATAATTGGTCGCCTTGCGACGCCGGCACGGCGTAGGGGGCTGTTACTCGGTGTACTGGGCGTGGTGTGTCTGGGTCTCTTGCTCAGCACACTTCCGTTCGGTTTTGCCGCACTGTTAATCGGCCGTGCCATGCAGGGGCTGGGCATTGCACTTGCTCCGGTCGTAATGTCGATCGCGAGGAGTGAACTACCAGCCGAGAAAATTCTCCCAGCAATCGCTGGGCTGTCGGCCTCCGCTCTGGCGGCAGCAGGAATCTCGTTTCCTGTGGCGTCACTCATGGCCGGGCTGGGCGGGGTCCCCGCAGCCTACTTGACCGGGCTGGCACTCAGTGTGGGGTGCCTCGTCTTCGTCTGGTTCGCCATTCCGAGAAGCAAAGAACAGACCCCGTCAACACGAATTGATTGGATCGGGGCGGTATTGCTGTCTGGGGGAGTAGGCGGTCTACTGGTGCTACTGAGCGAGCTCCGTCAGTGGGAGCCGTGGCTTGTACTCATCATTGGGCTGGCAGCGCTCATGTTAATGGTGGGGTGGGCCTTTTGGAGCCTCAATGCCACTCATCCACTGATTGACCTGCGGCTCGCAATGAAGCCCGGCGTCAGACTTGCGAATCTTCTGGTCATTGTGAGTGGTACGGGAACGTTCCTGATGATTCCGTTGGTGATGCTGGCGGGGAGCGACGCCCGGGCGGCGGGCCTACCATTTCACTTTACGGGCTTCTTGTTGATCCCGTATTCCATAATGAGTGTCGGTGGGTCTCGCCTCGGCGTGATGCTGCAACGTCGGCTGCAGATTACGAGGGCCTTTGCCCTTGATCTTGGACACACTGTCAAATGGTTTTAGGCCGCGATACCGAGCCTATCGGGCATCGCCGCCTCGTACACATTCGGAGCGACGTTCCCGATCGCTGAGTGCCGTCTCCTCGTGTTGTAGCGGTTCGCCCACCGGAACACCGCCCGGTACGCGGTCGTCGCATCAGGGAACGCTTCCCGCCCCTCGAGGAGCTCTCGCTTCAAAGCCGCGTTGAAGCTCTCCGCGAGCGCGTTATCTGCACTCGACCCCACAGCCCCCATGGACTGCTTCACCCCGTACTGCCCGCACAACTTCACGTAGTCCTTCGAGGTATAGACCGACCCGTGGTCCGAGTGGAACACCGCACCCCGCAAGGTGCCCCGCTCCCGCCACGCCGCGGTGAGGGCGTCCTCGACAAGCGCGGTGCGCATGTGGTCAGCCATCGCCCACCCGGCGAGCTTCCTTGACCCCAGATCGATCACGCTCGCCAAGTACAGGTTCGACCCGTCTTCAAGCGGCAGGTAGGTGATATCGCCAACGTAGCGGCAGCCCGGCGTCCCGGCGCTGAAGTCCCGCCCGATGAGGTCGGGGAACCGCCGTCCGGCCTGATCTGGGATCGTGGTGCGCACCCGCCGGCGCAGCCGAATCCCGGCGTAGCCGAACTTCCGCATCACCCTCGCCACGCGTTTCCGGTTCACCCGCTCCGCGGGCGCGGCGCCCTCATTCAGATCGGCGGTGATCCGGGGCACCCCGTAAGCTCGGTCGCCGCCCTGCTTCGGGTCCTGTAACGGCCGGATCCGTGCTGCAAGCTCCGCATCCGCGGCCGCGCGGGCTCTCCGCCCCGGCGCTGCAGCCACCCAAGCATAGAAAGACGAACGGGCAATCCCAATGACCTCACACAACCGCTTCACGCCCCAGGCGTCCTTGTGATCATCAACAAACTGGAAGCGGTTCACCAGCTCGTCTCCCCGGCGAAATACTTCGCCGCCTGACGGAGGATGTCACGCTCTTCCGCGAGCTTCCTCGTCTCAGCCCTGAGCGCATGATTCTCGGCCTCTAAACGCACGATCCTCGCGGCTTGCGGTTCGGGCCTCGCCGATGGTGGCGCGTCCCCGGGAAGGCCACCAGTGGCGCGGATCTGCCCGGAACCGTACTTCGTGACCCAGGTCTTCAACGCACCCCTGGATATCCCGAGGTCATTCGCGATGGCTTGAAACGTGGTGTCGGGCGTGGATTCGTAGAGTTCGACCGCGCGGCGGCGAAACTCGTCGGTGTAGGTGTTCGCTGGCATCTTGGTTATTCTCGCTTCTCCAGCTGGTTACTGGGTCATGCGTGTCCAAGATCAGGGGGTAAGTCCCGATCGGATAGATGCCTGATGCGCCCGGGATCTGCATGATCACCAAGATGATGCACAAGCCCTTGCCGATGTAGCCGAAAGTGACGGAGAGCGCGTAAATGATGCTCAGATACGCGAGCCCGATGAGCATTGGGGTAATGACGAACACGAAGATATTGACGTGCTGCACGCCGATGATCAGGTTGCCGATGCTGAGCACGATGGCCTGCATCATCGCGATCGCCGCGAAGAGCAACCAGCGCCCCATATACCGTTGGCGCTCGGTGGTGTCGTCTGGGAGCCCCTCGCGGTCAACCTCGAGTTTCAGGATCACGACGAGCACGAAGGCCCCGATCCACAGAGACAGGTTGATAAACAGCGAACCCATCAGCGAACCATACGAGTTCGTGTGGAACATCGTGTGCTGTTTCACCAGCACCGGTGTTGCCATGAAGTCAGCGATCTGGGTGGGATCGAGCGTCGTGAGCGAGGTCAGCTGCTTCCACGCCATCGCATCACCGAGCGCGTTCAGGTCAGTCGCCGCGGTTACTAGGTCGCCGCCCAGCGAGTTGAGATCCTGATCCAAGCTGGTGAGCGCGGTGGAGGTCGCTTCGAGCTGTGTATCAAGCCCGGCCAGTAGTGTGTTGGCCTCGGCGAGCACGACGGTTTGGGACTCGAATGACGCCGAGAGTGAGCTTGCGCTGGCAGTCAGTTGTGCCATCGGCCGCAGCAGCGCGGGCACGTGGGTGCCGAGGGCCGAGTTCACCGCCTTGGCCGCCGCGGCCGCGTCGTCGAACGCGGCACTTGCGGTGTCGGCGGCCGCCTGGACGGCGTCGGCGCCGGCCGACAACCCCTGTTCGGTGTCGACGAGAGCCGAGATCACCGTATCGATCTGGGTGTCTAGTGTGGTCAAGTCCGCAAGCAGCGCGTCCTTTGCCGCCGGATCGAGGGGAACCTCTGGGTTGTTGAGGAACGCCCGTACATCGGCGATCCCGGCCTTGCCGTCATTGAGGGCGTCAATCTGTGCCTCAACGCGGGCCTGGGCCTTACTGATGCCGTTTTCGAGGCTGGCGGCCGCCGTATCAGCAGCGGCTGCGGCGTCAGCAAGCTGCGCAGCGCTGTCGACGTAGGCGCTGGTGGCCGTCGAAGTGAATTCAAGCAGCTTGGACTGCGCCTGGTCGGCAAGCTCGGTCGCGTTGGCCAAGTCAGCACGGAGTGACTCGAGCGTTGCTTCCATGTCAGTGAGCGTGACCCCCGCTGAGGAGAGCCCCTCGCGCACGGTACCGATGCCTGTTTGCAGCTCAGCGAGATGTGTGCGGGTCTCAGCGATCTTAGTTCCCGCGAGGCCGAGTTCCTCGATGGCACGTGACTGCGAGGTCTCGAGGTTCAGCTCAACCTCTGCGCCACCCTCCTTGATGGACTTCGCTGCGGCGGCGGCCACCTGCTTGGTGAACGCATCGATCATCTGGGTCTGCACGGTGGTGGCGCCAGTATCGGTGATCTCAGGTGCGACACCGTTGAGCTTTTCATTGACGTAGTACTGGATCTTTGGCTGGGTAAAGTCTCCGGTCGTGATGCTGAGCAGGTTCTTGCTGAAGTTGGGCGGAATCATGAAGGCTGCGTAGCTTTCACCGCTCTTCAACGCGGCCATCGCGTCAGCCTCCGACTCAAAGTGCCAGCCCAGGTCGTCGTTGTTCTTGAGCTGGTCCACCAGCTGATCGCCAACGTTGATCTCACCGGTCAGGGTTGAGACGGCGCCCTTGTCCATATTGACAACGGCGATCGAGAGGTTTTTCGTGTTGTCGAAGGGGTTCCAGAATGCGGCGATATTGAACCATGCATATAGTGACGGGGTGATCAGCGCGCCACCGATGATGAGCCAGGCGAGTGGGACCTTGCCGAGGCGCTTGAGATCCCGCGTAAACACACGCCAAATGTGGCTCTCCTGACGTAACCGTGGGTCGCTTCGGAGTGGCTTAAAGGCCGCACGCCGCTTCCCGCCTAGGTTTCTAACTGTCAAAGGCAAGAAACTTAGGAACGGAAAAAGCGGCGTGCGAACTCTAAGAATATGGCGAACTCTGCTCGGTGTCGAAAAGACAGTCATCGAGGATGTTGATCTTGACGTGACGAGCGGGACTCTCATCGCGCAGGTAAGGCCGATAGCGTCGATGCGGAACCGGTGCGGAACCTGCCACAAACGAAGCCCACGCTACGACGGAGGTGTCGGCCGAAGACGTTGGCGGTCGTTGGATGCGGGGACTATTCAAGTGCAGCTCGAGGCCGACGCACCCCGAGTGTCTTGCCGAGTCCATGGCGTGACCGTGGCGGCGGTGCCGTGGGCCAGACACCAGGCCGGCCACACCCACCACTTCGATACGCAGGTCGCATGGCTAGCCACCCAAACATCGAAGACCGCGATCACCGAGCTCATGCGGATCGCGTGGCGAACGGTCGGAGCGATCATTACCCGGGTGTGGGCTGATACCGAGAAGCAGTACGACCAGTTCGCTGGCCTCACCCGGATCGGCATCGATGAGATTTCCTACAAACGCGGCCACAAATATTTGACCTGCGTCGTCGACCACGACTCGGGCCGTCTCGTCTGGGCTTCACCAGGTCAGGACACAGCCAACCTTACGAAGTTCTTCGACGCGTTGGGCCCGGAACGATCAGCCCAGATCACACATGTTTCCGCGGATGGTGCCGCGTGGATCGCTGCTGTCGTGGCCCAGAAGTGCCCGAACGCAGTGCGGTGTGCTGACCCGTTCCACGTCGTCAAATGGGCGACCGACGCACTCGACGAAGAACGTCGGGCTGCATGGAACAACGCACGCAAAGCCGCCCGCACAAACGAAACCCGACGGGGCCGGGGCTGACCAGCGAAAGACGCGCCAGCCCGCCCAGACAGTGCCCGTGCCACCGGGGTGAAGAACTCCCGCTACGCGCTCTGGAAAAACCCGGAAAACCTCACCCAGAAGCAGCAAGCCAAGCTTGCGTGGATCGTGCACACCGACCCCAGGCTCGGCCGAGCCTACTACCTGAAAGAGGGACTCCGGCTGGTCTTCAAACTGCCCTTTGACGAAGCCGCTGAGGCCCTGAACAAATGGGTGGCCTGGGCACGCCGCTGCCGCATCCCCTCGTTCGTGAAACTCCAGAAGAGCATCGTGAAGCACCGCGCCGCGATCCTCGCCGCGATCGAGCACGGCCTCTCCAACGGACGAGTCGAATCAATGAACACCAAGATCCGGCTCATCACCCGGGTCGCGTTCGGATTCAAGTCACCTGACGCGCTGATCGCTCTCGCGATGCTCAGCCTCGGCGGCCATAAACCGGTGCTCCCCGGCCGGAATTAACCCACGGAAGAGTCAGGAGAGCCAGAAAATGACGGGAATCCATTCGACGATCGCCCGTCCAGAGATCCGGATCCAGGCCGTCGCTGCGGCGGAGAGCCACACGGGTGCCGAGAACGCGATGAACATGCCGCCTCCGGCGTAGAACGCCCACACCAGTGATCCGACGCCAAGTCCGAGGGCGATCAGCTGCGAGAGCGACAGGCCAAGCAGGACGCCGCGTCGCGTCAGCCGGGAGAACTTTACCGGGACGAGATCACCGGCTCGTTGATCGTCGTAGTCCTTCGACATGGTGGGCTATTCCTTTCCTGCCGTGCGCGGCTGTGGAGGCTGGGTGCTGGGCGGTGCAGGATCGGTTCGAGGCGCGGGAGGCTGAGGCGTTGAATGAGGTGCGGCGGAAGCCGCGGCCGGTCCATCCGCACCAGCGGTAGCTGATTCGGCCGCCCCAGCAACAACGCCGCCGAGCTGAGGTCCGGCAGTCGCGGCACCTTTGATGACCTCCGCGCCGATAACGACCGCTGCCGCGGGGCCGGCAGCCGCGGCAGCACCACTGGCACCCGCGCCGGATCCTGCACCCGCACCGGCAGCTGATCCGCTGGATGTCGCTCCAGTTGAAGCAGAGGTGCTGGGCGCACCGGTTGCTGCGGGAGTGGCGTTCGGCGTCGCACCGCCGCCGGAGGCACCATCGAGCACCTTCTTGACTCCGTCGCACAGCTGGCAGAGGGGCGTCATTGATCCCATCACCAACCATGAGCACGGGCCAAGGCCGCATGGCCTGCACGATTTCGACCTTGCCCTGGAGGACGGTCTTAGCGTGAACCATTTGAATTCGGCGCCTGTTGCGCTAAGAGCTGCCTATTGCCGAGGTGCGAGTCGTGTGACTGTCACAGAAGCCTGACCAATGCTGCGGTTCAGCGAGGGAAAGTACTAACAGCGGCTACCGGTGGTTCTTACCAGAAAACTGCAAGCCCGACGTTGATCAGGGCAAGGCCGCCCACCGCGTGCGCGATCCCGGTGGGAACGGTTTGGCCCCGCTTCACCTTTCGGCGCCCAATCCAGGCAGTGACGAGAATTACGATAAGGAGGGACAACTTCACCGCAATCTTGATGTGATTGACGTCGGCATCGCCCATTTCTGCCAGGCCCACAAGTAACACACCAGTAATGAGCTGCACCCATGCACCGATGAACTGAAAGAGACCCACGGATGGTTTCTTGAACGTTGCGAGCCACCCTCCTACGAGCGCGGCCGCTCCGAGGATGTGGAAAAAGACCAGGGTGGCGTGTAGAAGATCCATACCGATTAGCTTATGGTGGTCGATCTGGCTTTGCCGTGGTCCGCCACATTACGGGCGGGGGTTCTCGGCGACCTTTCAGGTTTCTCGACATAGTGTTGACATGTTTTCGACGCTGTGTCGACAAAATGAAACAATCCGGAAGGAAGTCATGTTTCTTGCAATCCGCGAACTCAAATTCGCGCGAGGACGATTCGGTCTGATGGGAGCCGTCGTGTCGCTCATCGCCATCTTGATGGTGATGTTGTCTGGTCTGTCGTCTGGCCTCGTCAATGACGGCGTCTCGGGGCTGAAATCCCTCCCGGTCACTGCGTTTGCGTTCGACGAGGGCACAAAAACCGACAATGCGTTCTCCCGCTCGGTGATAGACGCCGAGCAGGTCGACGCGTGGAAGTCACAGCCCGGCGTCAACCACGCTGAGCCCGTCGGCGCTGGAATGACAAACGCCACCACAGACGATGGCACTCAGATTGATCTGTCGCTCTTCGGCATTACACCCGACTCCTTCCTAACCCCAGCAGTATCTGAGGGCGAGCAGCTCTCCGGCCTCGCTGGCATCGTCGTGTCTGAGACCGCGAAGAGTGATGGGCTCGAACTCGGCACAATCATCACCCTCGACCGTCTCGACACCGAACTCAAGGTCGTCGGGTTCACCGAGGGTCAGGCTACCTTCGGGCACGTCGACATGGCGTACCTCAATCTCGACACATGGAGATTGATCGCATCGGGTGCGGCGCAGCCTGGTACCCCTACTCAGACGCAAGTCGACGCTCTCGACTTCGATGTCGCGAGCGTGGTGGCGCTACAGGCCGAAGATGGCGAGGAAATCGACATGCTTGCTGGTGACCTAGCGGCTGGCACTACAACGGTCGATCTGAAGGAGTCCTTTAACTCGTCTCCGGGGTACGAAGCAGAGACCCTCACCCTCAGCATGATCCAGATGTTCCTCTACGGGATCTGTGCACTGGTCGTAGGTGCATTCTTCACCGTCTGGACCATTCAGCGCCAGCACGAGCTGGCAGTGCTCCGCGCAGTCGGTGCCTCCGGTCGATACCTGCTCCGCGACTCGTTGACGCAGGCAGCAATCCTACTTTTCAGCTTTACAGCGCTCGGCGTGATGGCCGGTGTGGGCCTCGGTTCAGCGATGCCTGATGGGATGCCATTCGCGCTTGAGCTCGAGCCGATTCTCACCTCTTCAATCATCACAATTGTTCTGGGTCTTGTAGGTGCCGCCGTCGCGGTGCTTCGAATCACCCGCATCGATCCAAATACTGCCCTGGGAGGTCAGCGATAATGGCGACAGAACACTCAACCGAGCCAGCGCTCTCACTGCGCAGCGTCACGGTCGAACTTGGAGACGGCGACAGCAAGGTACGCCCCCTCGACGACGTAAACTTCGAAGTCGCCCGCGGTGAGTTCGTTGGTGTCGTCGGCCCCTCAGGCGCTGGAAAGTCCTCTTTACTCGCTGTCGCCGGAGCACTCTTACAGGCGGACTCGGGCAATGTCGAAGTGCTAGGGCAAGATCTGTCGAAGATCGGTCCCTCTCAGGGGAGGCTCGCAAAGTTCCGGCTCCGTAACATCGGCTTCGTGTTCCAATCAGGAAATCTCATCCCCGCACTGAATTCTGCGGATCAGCTGCGCCTGGTGAACAAACTTTCTGGAGGTCCCGCCTCGTTCGACCCGCTCCCACTCCTCGACGCAGTCGGCATGGCACATAAAGCGAAGAACCTTCCCGGGCAGTTGTCCGGTGGGGAACGCCAGCGTGTGGGAATCGCACGCGCATTTGTCACAAGTCCGGGTTTGCTGCTCGTTGATGAGCCGACGTCTGCACTTGATCGTGCACGCAGTCAACAGATTGTGGCGCTCCTCGCTGAACAGAGCCACGAACGTGGTGTAGCAACCATCATGGTGACGCATGATCACGACGTGATTGGTCACTGCGACCGCGTGGTCGAGATGGTCGACGGACGCCTGAGCGCATATGAAACGAGTGAGGCCATGGGAGCCCACTAACCCTCTCTCCAGAAACCGAGGTGTATGTTCAAAGACGGACACCACGTGTGGAAAGGAGGCGGTCGCAATGCCGAAAATTAGTGCAGCCACGGTCGTGGAACACCGCGCTAACCAAGAGCGTCTGATTCTTGATGCCGCCCACGCGATTCTCGAAGAAACTGGCGATGTCACAAGCATGCGGGAAGTTGCTGAGCGTGCAGGCCTTGCGAGATCTAGTGTCTACCACTACTTCGATTCCCGCGAGGCACTCCTCAACGCGCTCGTACAAGATGTGTTCCCGAAGTGGACCGAGCGTGTCACAAACGCGATGGCCGCCGAGCCCGAACTCAGCGAGCGAATCATTGCCTACGCGGTGACGAACGTACAGCTTGTTCAGGAAGGGGCACACGCGGTCGGCGCCGCTCTCGCAGCACTGTCACCCGGCGAAGCCCTCAATGAGCAAGCCACACAGATGCATCGCGCGATACAAGAGCCATTGATAGAGACCCTTGCCGAACTCGGGGTTCGAGACCCTGAGGGGCTCGGGGAGCTCATCAACTCGGTGGTGCACGCCTCCACGCGATTGTTGGAGTCGGGGCGGCAACCTGAGCAAGTGTACGCTGGGCTTACCGCGGTTATCAGGCCGATGGCACGCGAGATGCAGGCGCAGATGGACCAGGAAATCAAGGACTATGAGACTGGCCCCCGCAGTCTGCAGGGTGATCGCTCTTAGCATTGCGACCCGCACGGGCTGCAGCGGAATAGGCTCACGCGATTCGTTCTGCTCAGAAAAGTTTAAGTCCGCACGCCCCTACCACTGTCGTGCACCAGGTCGTCAGAGCAAAGAAACATGAGGATTCAGAACCAATTAGCTAACGAGTTCGTTCGAACACTCCAAAACTTGCCTTCGTTCAGCACTTGAAGAAAGCTCGTCAAGGAGTCCATGCATGGCGTAATAGTGATCTCGCGTGCCTCAGCTTGCAACAGCACCCCAACTTCTAGTCTCACTTGAATGGCGCACAAACTCCCCGCGTGCGTTGTCCTACGAGCAGAGTTTGAATGCGCAGATCATTAAACGCAGAAGTTTTCTGATGAAACACTTTGCCCCATGGGGCAAACCATGGGGCACCGGCCATGAATGAGCATGTATTTACGTGCCACTATGTGTCCCCGTGGCTTTGAAAATTGCTGACCTCATGCAGTTCTGTGCACCCTTATGTCTCAGGTTGTTGCTGCGCACTGTGCAAGGCATGTCCCCTCTCTTTGTCCATTGCCGTATTCAGCACACGGAAGTACCCTTGAAAGTGTCCCACCCGCCGCAGGACGGCGCTGGACACGAAGACCATTTCACAGTGGCACGCTGGGGGCACGAGAACTCCACAACTGCCGACAATCCGCGGAATTACGCGGGTGGTGACGAGTATTGGGACTTCTAGGCGCTTATTGAGTGGCCTGGCTGACAAGCCCGGTCAGAGGCCCGGATTCGCGAAATTTCGCTGATTCGGGCCTCCTTTTTCCGGCCTACATAAAGGTGACAGCCGCTGAGCCTGGCCTCAAACTTTTCAAATCCACCCGAAGAAGAAAGCAAATCCCAGTTTTCTTTACAACTTCGAATCGGAGGCGAAAGGCACTCAGCGCTGAAGGCGCGGGGGCTCGGGCAGATATGGCGAACTCGGCACACTACCAACACTTAGATACATAAGTGTTGGTAGTGTGGGCTTGTGTCAACAGATTCCGCGGGTGCTCTGATTCCGATCGAGCCAATCTCGTTTGAGACGTTCAATTGGAAGCCGCGTGCGCCCGAGATGTATTCGCGGGCAGAGGCGGCGCGTCAGACCGGACCGTACCAGGCGGCTGTCACCGTGTCGATTGCAGGGTGGGCACCCAGGCTTCCAGCCGAAGCGCTGGCTGATGTTGAAGATGCGACCCGCCAGCTGGTCGAGTTTGATCTTCACGCGCAGCGCACGCTCGCAAGCGACAACCCCGCACTTGGCCCAATGGCTGCGATTCTGCTCCGCACGGAAGCGGCCTCGAGTTCTCAGATCGAACAACTGACGACGTCGGCGAAGCAGCTCGCCCTTGCCGAGATTGACGAGGGTGATAAGGCGAACGCGCGCGCAGTGGTGGGCAACGTGCACGCGATGGAGGCAGCACTGAGCTTGGCGGGGGAAGTTACTGAGGAATCAATCCTCGCGATGCACAAAGCGCTGATGCTGCATCAACGTGGCTTCGATCCCCTGTTTGCCGGTCGCTTTCGAGATGAACAGGTGTGGATCGGGCAGGGGGAGGCGGGCCCGCGAACCGCGGACTTTGTTGCGCCGCACCATGACCGTATTCCGACTGCGATGTTGGACCTAGTGCGGTTCGTGCGAAGGGAAGACCTTCCGGTGCTCGTGCAGGTGGCGGTGGCACACGCGCAGTTCGAGACGATCCACCCGTTCCCCGACGGCAACGGTCGCACGGGCCGGGCGCTCGCCCAATCAATCCTCCGAAACAAGGGTCTTGTGAGATCAACTGCTGTGCCGATCTCGGCCGGGCTGCTTGTCGATGTCGACCGCTACTTTGCCGCGCTTGCGAGCTTCCGCGAGGGCGACGCCGCGCAGATCATTCATGAGTTTGCCCGCGCAAGCCGCGTGGCCGCCGTGACTGGGAGTGGTCTTGTAGATGACCTTGCATCACAGCTCGAGGATTCTCGCGCAAAGCTGGCGGGCATCCGTTCCGATGCAGCTGCATGGCGGATTCTTCCAGCACTGGTAAGCCAGCCCGCGGTAAATACGAAGTACGTCGTGCGGGCGCTTGGACTGGGGGAGATGGCAGCGCTCCGTGCCCTCGACGTGCTGACGGAGCGCGGTGTGCTTGTCGAGATGACCGGGAGGTCTCGTGCCCGAGTGTGGCAGCACCGCGGCATCTTGGGTGTGCTGGATGAGTATGCTGCCCGGATTCGGCGCATGTCGGCCCAGTAGGAATCTGCCGAGAACCCAGGTCAGAAACCGCTTGCGCTTAGTTTCCGTTGGCCCCGCGCCTACGCCGAGAACGCCCCGACCGGCGTGACCATGTAGATCGCCATCAGTACGATGCCGATCAGCCCGGTCACGAGGGCGCTCCTTGCAGCGCCAGTCTCGTACGCTGCGGGGTCGGCCTGTGGGGTCGGCATGAAGGTCCTCTTTGTATTTCGATTAGTGGATCATGTCCACCTTACGGCACCCCTGAACTTGGGATCGGACCCCGACCCGACGCCCAGTGATAGTCAGGGGTCTCGCGAATCAGTAGCATGAGCCAATGAGTCGGAGTTGAGTGTTCGCCCGATCAATCCGAATTGCCGATGGGTGACGATTCACCCATATTCAGTGCGGCAGATACAAAGGAGTATGCCAATGAAATCCGTAGTTTATCGTTCGTATGGCGGGCCTGAAGTGCTCGAAGTATGTGAGGTTGACGAACCGAAAGTCGGTCCCGACTGGGTCAAGATTTCGGTTCGCGCAGTCTCAGTGAACCCCATCGATTGGAAGCTCGCGGCGGGTTTCCTGGATTCCATGCTTGACACCTATTTCCCGGTCACTCCCGGGTGGGACGTGTCTGGAATCGTCGAAGAAGTTGGACCTGCTGTCAGGAACTTCGTCCCAGGTGACGAAGTGTATGGCTACGTACGTAAAGATGCCGTTCACGGCGGCACCTACGCTGAAAAGGTGGCAGCCCCGATCCGCACATTGGCCTTGAAGCCAAAAAATCTCGACTTTGATCAGGCCGCTGCGGTGCCATTGGCCGGGCTCACGGCCTATCAAACGCTTCTCGAAGACCTGCGGATCGTGGCTGGGGAGACAGTGCTGGTGCACGCTGCTGCTGGCGGGGTCGGTTCGTTTGCCGTGCAGATCGCGGTTGCGCACGGGCTCAAAGTGATCGGCACCGCCTCAGAGAAGAATCATGACTACCTTCGTGGTTTGGGAGCTGTCCCGGTTGCATATGGTGAGGGGCTTGCCGAAAGGGTACGAGAGATCGCCCCCGATGGCGTGGATGCCATCTTGGATTTGATCGGAGGCGAGACGCTGGTCTCAAGCGTCGCACTGCTGTCGAGCCGCTCGGCCGGGCGCATCGTCTCGGTGGCAGATCCCTCCGTCAAAAAGCTTGGGGGAATTTATGGGGACGTGCATCCTGATGTGGCTGGCCTCAACGCGCTCACGGAGCTGATTGAGGCTGGGAAACTGACGGTCAACATTGCCGCACGATACAACCTCTGGGACGCGGCTGAGGCTTGGCGGGAGAGTGCGAAGGAACACACTCGCGGGAAGATTGTGTTGTCGGTCGATGAGGTTTCGCAGTCACGCTTGTCTCTGTGAGATGGAGCTTAGTGACAGGCTGAGCGCCAAGATGCGTCCTCGCGCGGCTAAATCTTGCGGATTCAACCTGAGATTGCAACCCCCTGTGCTCGGCCATGAATTGGTGACACTGTAATAGGTGTCCACGCGTTACCGAAAACGAAGGAGGCTCCCGATGGGTGCAGACGACAAGATTTCCGCAGGTATGGACAAGGCAAAGGGCCAGGCCAAGGAGGCCTTCGGCAAGGCCACCGACAACGACAAGTTGGTCGCCGAGGGCAAGATGGATCAGGCCAAGGGCGATCTCAAGAACGCCGGAGAGAACGTGAAGGACGCCGCGAAGGACATGTTTAACAAGTAGATCCTTAGCGCTACGAACCCCGCCCCACGCACGTGTGGGGCGGGGTTCGTGCGTGTGGTGAGAACTATCCTTGAGGGATGCATCTGAACGAAACTCGCGGCTGGAACAGGTTCTACGCCCCCGGCACCCCCATCGATATTGAACCGGTGACCGGGTCGCTCGTTGACCTGCTCGATGAGAGTGTCACCCGGTGGTCGGGTCGCGACGCCATCAGCTTCTTCGGCGCGACGCTCACCTACCGCGAGCTCGGGGAGCGCGTCGCCCGCGTCGCGAACGGACTCAAGAGCCTCGGCGTCAAGGCCGGCGACCGCGTCGCCCTCGTCATGCCCAACGCGCCACAGCACGTCATCGCCTTCTACGCGGTGCTGCGCCTCGGTGCGGCCGTGGTCGAGCACAACCCGCTCTACACCCGCGACGAGCTCGAGGTGCAGTTCCGCGACCACGGAGCCCAGGTGGTGATCGCCTGGGACAAGATGGCCCCCACGATCCAGGCGCTGCCGAAAGATCTCGGGATCCACTCTGTGATCGCCGTCGACGTGACGCGAGCGATGCCGTTCACGACCCGTCTCGCACTGAGACTGCCGGTGCAGAAGGCCCGCGAGTCACGCGAAAAGCTCACGGGAAAGACGACCGGCACGGTCTCCTTTGCAAAGCTCGAGCGCAGCGCCGCACTACCGGGCAGCCACCCCCGCCCCGCGAAAGACGATCTCGCCTGCCTGCAGTACACCTCGGGTACCACGGGCACACCCAAGGGCGCCATGATCACCCACGCGAACCTGTGGTCGAACGCGCGCCAGGGTGCCGCGTGGATGCCCGATTTCACTCGCGGCGAGGGCAGCATCTACGGCCTGCTGCCGATGTTCCATTCCTTCGGGCTGCTGCTCTCGGTGATCTACTCGGTCGAGACGGGATCGCGCGCCGTGCTGTTCCCGACCTTTGACCCGGAGCTCGTCGCGCAAGCCGCCAAGCGGTTCCCACCCACCTTCGTGCCCGCAGTGCCGCCGATGTTCGACCGCCTCGCCCGCGTGGCGCGCGACGGCAAGCTCGATCTCAGCGGCGTGGTCTACGCCATCTCGGGCGCGATGACGCTCACCCCCGCCATCGTGAAGCGTTGGGAAGATCTCGCCGGCAGCATGCTCAACGAGGGCTACGGCCTGACCGAGACGAGCCCGGTGGCCCTGGCAAACCCGTTCACCGACCATCGGAAGATCGGCGCGATCGGGCTCCCGTTCCCCTCCACCGACATTCGGGTGGTGGATCAGAACGAACCCACGCGCGAGGTCGCCCTGGGCGAGGTCGGCGAACTGCTCATTCGAGGCCCGCAGGTGTTTCAGGGGTACTGGAACCGTCCGGAGGAGACCGCCGCGACCCTGCTGGAGGGCGGCTGGTTGCGCACCGGCGACCTCGTCATGCAGGACGACGAGGGCTTCGTGACGGTCGTCGACCGCAAGAAGGAGCTCATCATCACCGGCGGGTTCAACGTCGCGCCGAGCGAGGTCGAGGGCGTGATCAACCGACTGCCCGGCGTCGCCGAGTGCGCGGTGGTGGGCGTGCCGCGCGGTGGCGGGGCCGAGGTCGTCACTGCCGCGGTGATTCTCGAGCCCGGGGCCACGTTCGACGAGGAGGCCGCCCGCGAGTTCGCGCGCGAGCACCTCGCCGAGTACAAGCGCCCCTCGACGTACCTGGTGTGGGAGGAACTCCCCAAGTCACTCATCGGCAAGGTACTTCGCCGGCGCGTGCGCGATGCGCTGGTGGCGGATCGGCGCGCGGTGCGCGCGCTCGCCGACGAGGAATAGAGCGCTGGGCCGGTCGGGACACTGCCGCGACTCGCCTCTTGAACCCTCGCGTGCGCGGGGGTTCAAGAGATCCACTTGCTAGCCGAGCACTGACCGCATCTGATCGAGTACATCGTCGACGTGCGCGTCGCCAGCAGCAATGTCACCGTCTTGCTGAGCCATCGCCGAGATGAGTGCCCCCAGCGCGGCGTGCGCCAGCCCGACTGCAAACGTCGCCTCCTGTACCGGGTCGGCCAGCTTCGCGTGCTCGGGATGTTCAGCGAGCCACCCGGCGATCACCGGGATGAGCTTCATCGACCCCTCGACGAGGATGCCCGATGCGAGCTGCAGCGCGGCTGGCTGTTCGGCGCTCAACTGCGCGCGTTTGCGTGCGACCTCGGAGTTCACGTGCTGGTGCCCGATCGACGCGAAGATCAGGCGGATCGCCCCGCGCACCAGGTCGCCGGTTGCGGAGGCGAGCACAGCGGCAGCCTCCTCGCCCTGTAGTGGCTCGACGGCCCGACCGACGATCGCGTAGTCGCGACCGGCGAAGTAGTTGAAGAACGTGCTGCGCGAAATGTCGGCCTGCTCGCAAATCATCTCGACGGTGACGTGTTCGATACCGTGTTCGAGCGCGAGCGACACCGCGGAGACTTCGATCGCGTTTTCCGTGGCACGCTTCTTGCGTATCCGGAGCCCCAACTGGGGCTGTGAATCTGTGTTCGGCATGATTGCTCCCTGTAGTGCGTCTGGCTCCGCCCCTCGAGAACCTGATCCAAGTTTAGACGAGGAGTCAGAAGGTGTCCTGATAGTGAACGGGTAGTCTTGAGGTATCAAGGGGCGGCCCTCAGGCTGCCCGCTCGCGAAGCTTCCGGAGGTGGGTGCGGGTGTCTGAAGACGCGGTCGGGCTGCTCCGCGCGCTGATCCGCGAGGCCTGCGTCAACACCGGCGATCCAGCCTCGGGCGGGGAGATTCGCGCGGTGCGGGTGCTGCAGAGATTCTTTGCAGACGCACCGGTCGAGATGCAGGTGTTCGAGGCGGCTCCGGGTCGCGCTTCGCTGATCGCACGGGTACCCGGCACCGACCCTGCGGCACCCACGCTCGGGTTGCTCGGGCATCTCGACGTGGTGCCGGTCGACGCAGACAAGTGGACCCGCGATCCATTCGGGGGAGACCTGGTTGGCGGCGAGGTATGGGGCCGCGGTGCGGTCGACATGCTGTACCTCACCGCGGCGTTTGCGTGCGTGGTGCGGGAGGTGGCGCTCGCGCCCCACCCGCCTCGCGGCGACCTATTGCTGCTCGCGGTTGCCGACGAGGAAGCCGGCGGCGAGTACGGCCTCAAATGGTTGCTCCGCGAGCACCCCGAGGCGATCCGGGTCACCGAGGCGCTCTCTGAAACCGGCGGCATGCGCATGGGTGACCACGTCGCCATCGATGTCGCAGAAAAGGGTTCGGCCGGTCGTCGACTCGTGGTGCGCGGCCGCCCCGGTCACGCCTCGATCCCGTTTGGTGCGGAGAGCGCCGCGGTGAACGCCGGCAGCGTGCTGCAGCGACTTGCCCTGGTGGAGCCCGCGGTCGAGTTGGGCCCGCTCTGGGATGCCTTCGTGGCCGCACGCGTGGCGGATCCACTGCTCGCCGAACGCATGCACGACCCAGTGCGGCTCGACACAGCACTCGGTGAGCTCGGTGGCATCGCGGGGTACGCGCACGCGATCTCGCGCATCACCATCTCGCCGACGAAGCTGCGCGCGGGGCAGGCGCACAACGTGATTCCGGGTGAGGCGACGATCGATCTCGACATCCGCACGCTGCCTGGCACCACCGACGAGTCGGTCGACGAGTTGCTGCTCGACATGCTCGGAGACGATGCCGAGGGCGTTGAGATTCAGCACCTGCGCGGGTGGCCCGCCTCTGAATCCCCGATCGACAACCCGCTGTTTACCGCGGTCTCGCGTGCTGTGGAGGAGACTTCCGGCGCGCCCGTCGTGCCGATCATGGCCGCGGGCGGGTCGGATGCGCGGCTGTTTCGCGGCATCGGTGTGCCCGCGTATGGCTTCGGATTGCTCTCTGCCGACTGGAGCTACGAGCGGTACCGCGAGATGATCCACTCGCACGATGAGCGCATCGATGTCGAGTCGGTGCGGCTCACGCTCGAGGCGCTGCGTCGGGTTGTCGCCGCGCGCGTCGGTTCCGTTTTCGGCGACTGACCGTCTGGTGTGTGCGCTTATTCTGGTGCTTGTGGATCGGCCCAGCCGAACACGATCGCCGGGTGTGTGAGGCGCCACCACAGGTCCGGCTCGGTGATGGATTCCGTAGTGACCACGGCGACACGCTGCTCGCCGTTGGGTGTGGTGGTGATCCACTCGCCAACGACTGTGCTTGCCGGTGCGACGCCTTCCGTGGGTGCCGAAAGCGGGGTGAGCGTGATCGCGCGGCTTGCGCTCTCGCCGGGCACGAGCATGGCTGCGGAGGCCTCGTTCGCGACGAGCGATACGGTATCGCCGGTCCAGGTGACGAGCGAGCCCGCCTCCTCGCCTTCGACAAGGATCTGGACGGACTGCGGTTGACCCTCGAGGAGCGCGAGCATCTCTCGGCTTGAGGTGACTCGGTCGGACGCAGTCGGACGCCCGAGCGATACCGAGATCTTCACCAGTGCGCGGCCGCTCGTTTCGCTCGTCTGTGCGGCGAGCAGATTAAACCCGCTGGTGAAGAGGCGGCCAGTCTTCATCCCGATCATGCCCGGGTCAGTGCCGAGCAGGGGATTCGTGCTCTCCACGATGCCGATGCCGGGGATCTCGGTGCTCTGCATCCGCACGATCTCGGACAGCGTTGGGTCGGCGAGTGCCAGCCGGGCGATGCGCACGAGATCTGCGGGGGAGGCCTGGTTGCCCGCGTCCATGCCGCTCGGCTCCACGATGGTGAGTGTGTCGAGGCCGTGCGTTGACTTCCATTCGCCCACCGCTGCGAGAAACCCCGTGTTGTCGCCAAAGATTGCATACGCATATGACTGGGCGAAGTCGTTCGCCGAGGGCAGGAGCATGAGCTCGAGCATCTGACGCTGGGTAAACTCGCTGCCGACCGGAACAGGGAAGGCAATGCCGTCTAGCGCGATGAGTTCGGACTGGCGCTGGCGGTCGGCGGGGGTCCACGCGTGGGTGAAGCCGTCGGACCCGGGCTGGAGCGGGATCGCCTCTTGACCCACCAGCGCGGTGACCAACTTGGTGATGCTCGCGATCGGCTGTGGCTCGGCGGTATTCGCCCACACCTCATCGTCGTGGGCCCAGCCGGCCGCTGAGGGAAGCGCCTGGGCGTTGATGCCGGCCTCGAGCGCGGACGCGTCGGCCTTGTACTCTGCCTCTTCCGCGACGCTGAGGGTGCCCTTGAGCGCCGGGAGCTCGGTGGTGGTGACGGCGACGGTGTAGCTTGCGGCGCCGAGCACCAAGATGAGAAGGCCCGAGACGACCGTGCGGCGGCGTCTACGCAGCATGCGCGCCCGTGCGGCGGCCTTCAGAGCCTGCAGATCCTGTTGCGCCCGCTGATGGAGCAAATGAGGCAGGGGGGTGTCTGTCACCCTGTCGAGCCTACCCGCGGGCGAGCCGCTGCGTCAGCCGGTGCGCGTGCTCGAGGAGGAGGCGCCCAAGTGCGGGGCGCCGATCCGCTGAGAATCGGGGTTCGATGCCCGTGAGACTGAGCGCGTACGTCGGCTGCCCCGTCGGCCCAAACACCGCGGCACCCATACCCCAACTACCCTCGACCACGAGGCCGGGGTTCACCGCGTACCCGGTGTGGCGGGTCTCGGCGATGGCAGCCCGAAGCCGTTCCGCCCTGTGCTGCGGGCCAAACTCCTTTTCGAGATGGGCGCGCTCGAGGTAGCTTTCGACGGTCTCTTCGGGGAGGAACGCAAGGATCGCGAGGCCGGCGGAGGCCACCCCGAGTGGAAAGCGCTTGCCCTCGTAGAGCACGAATGAGCGGATGGGGAAGACGCCATCTTCTCGCAGCAGACACACAGTCTCGTTACCGCGCCGAGCCGAAAGAAACGCGCTCTCCCCGGTGGCCTCGGCGAGCGCCGCGACGTGCTCGCGCGCGATTTCAGAGATGTCGTAGCGCTCGGCCGCGATCGCCCCCAAGAGGTAGATTTCGGGCCCGAGCAACCAGCGTCCGGTGCGCTGGTCACGGTCGATGAATCCCTGCTCGGCGAGGGAACTCAGTAGACGGTGCGCCGTCGGTCTGGTGAGGGCAGTGGATCGCGCGATCTCACTCGTTCCTCTGCCCTGCGGCATGCCCTGGCTCACGGCGCGCAGCACCTCGGCGATGCGGCCCACGACCTGCGCGCCGGCCACCGGGCCTTCAACAGTTGATTCGCCGTTTTGCCGTCCACCCGTGTTCCGTCGACCCGGGTCCTGCCTCGGAGCGTCGCGTCGACCGTCGCCCGCAGGTGGTGTGTCCATATTGTGAACTATACATCTTAGTGCGGCCACCATGCGAGCACTTGATGCGTGACGACTCGTGTGAGATTGACCTATCTCATTAGGTTTCTTACTCTCGAGGTAGTTGATCCACTTGATCACATGATGAACGGAGCTGAGCGACAATGGTGTCAAAAATCGCACAGAGCGCGGCGGAGGCGCTCGACGGCCTCGTCGAAGACGGGATGACTATCGCGGTCGGTGGCTTCGGCCTCAGTGGGATCCCGGTGAACCTCATTCGCGCACTGCGCGACACCGGGAAGCGCGACCTGACGATCGTCTCGAACAACATGGGCGTCGACGGCAAGGGGCTTGGGCTGCTGCTCGAGAACCGGCAGGTGCGGAAGGTGCTCTCCTCGTACGTGGGCGAGAACAAGCTTTTTGCCGAGCAATATCTCGACGGCACGCTTGAGGTTGAGTTCGTGCCGCAGGGCACACTCGCCGAGCGCATGCGCGCAGGGGGCGCCGGCATTCCCGCGTTCTACACGCCGACGGGCGTCGGCACCCCGATTGCTGAGGGGAAGCCCGAGGCCGAGTTCGACGGGAAGCGCGCGATTCTCGAGCGCGGCATCGTGGCGGATCTCGCGCTCGTGCGGGCCCACACTGGCGACTCCGAGGGCAACTTGCGGTACCGGCTTACCGCGCGAAACTTTAACCCGCTCGCCGCGATGTCGGGTCGCGTGACGATCGCTGAGGTCGAGCATCTCAGCGAAGAGTACCTCGACCCCGAGCGGGTCGACACCCCCGGCGTCTTCGTGCAGCGCGTCGTGCGCGTCGAGGATCCGACCAAGGACATTGAACAGGTCACCGTGCGGCCGCGCGCCGCCGCAGCCGGAGAGGTGGCGTAACCATGTGGACGCGAGACGAAATGGCCGCGATCGCGGCATCTGAACTGACCGACGGGCAGTACGTGAATCTCGGCATCGGGATCCCGACCCTGGTCGCGAACCACCTGCCGGCGGGTATCAGCGTGAAGCTGCAGAGCGAAAACGGCATCCTTGGCATGGGACCTTTCCCCTTCGAGGGCGAGGAGGATGCTGACCTGATCAACGCGGGCAAGCAAACGGTGACGCTCGTGCCCGGCGCCTCGATCTTCGACTCGGCGACATCGTTCGGCATGATCCGTGGCGGTCACGTGCAGACCGCGATCCTCGGTGCAATGGAGGTCGCGGCGAACGGTGACCTCGCGAACTGGACGATCCCGGGCAAGCTCGTCAAGGGTATGGGCGGCGCCATGGATCTCGTGGCCGGTACCCCGCGCGTGATTGTGATCACCGACCACGTGTCGAAGGATGGCAGCCCGAAGATCGTGGCCGAGTGCACGCTTCCGCTCACGGGGGCGGGGGTGGTGGATCGCATCATCTCGGATCGAGCCGTCTTCGACGTGGTCAATGGAGCGTTGGTGCTGCGCCGACTCGCCCCCGGGCATGATGAAGGTGAGATACGCTCTCTCACCGGAGCTGATTTCACCGTTGAACTTGAGGAGATCCACTGATGACCGCACTGATCGCCGGATACGCACGCACCCCCTTCGTGAAATTTACCGGGCAGTTCGCGGCACAGTCCGCCACCGTGCTGGGTGCCCACGCCGTTCGCGCGGCGCTCTCTCGTGCGGGGGTCGCCCCCGAGCAGGTTGACCAGGTGGTCGCAGGCCAGGTGCTGCAGGGCGGCGCGGGGCAGAACCCGGCGCGGCAGACGGCGGTCGGCGCTGGCATTCCGATGAACGTGCCCGCGATCACGCTCAACGCGGTGTGCCTGTCGGGCACCGAGGCGGTCGCGCAAGCGGTGCGCCTCATCAACGCGGGCGAGGCCGACGTGGTCGTGGCGGTGGGGCAGGAGTCGATGTCGCTCGCGCCCCACGTGATCCCGATGCGCGCGGGTACGAAGTACGGCACCGCCCAGTTGATCGACACAGTGGATCACGACGGCCTGACCGACGCGTTCGAACGCACTGCGATGGGTTCACTCACCGAGGCCGGTAACGTTCCGCTCGGCCTGACGCGCGAGCAGCAGGACGCGTTCTCTGCCGAGTCGCACCAGCGTGCCGCGGCGTCAGCCGAATTCTTTGCGGGTGAGATCGAGCCGTTCACGGTGGTCTCGCGCCGCGGCGACACGGTGGTGTCGGCAGACGACGGGATCCGCTCCGAGACGACCGCCGAGTCGCTCGCTGGCCTTCGCCCGGCGTTCTCGAAAGAGGGCACGATTACCGCGGGCAACGCGTCGCAGATCACCGATGGTGCGGCCGCGCTCGTGATCGTGAGCGAGGCCGCGGCAGAACGGCTTGGCCTTTCGCCGATCGCCCGGGTCGAGGCCACAGCTTTCGTGGCGGGGCCTGATTGCCACCTGCACTCGCAGCCTGCGCGCGCAATCACGGCTGCTCTCGCTCGCGTGCCCGGTGGGGCCTCGGTCTCCGACCTTGCCGCGGTTGAGATTAACGAGGCCTTCGCTGCGGTCGGCGTGCAGTCGGCATCTGAGCTGGGGCTCGATCCCGCGATTGTGAACCCGCACGGTGGGGCGATTGCGCTCGGCCACCCGATCGGCGCATCGGGCGCGCGCATCGTGGGCACGCTCGCGCGTCAGCTCGCGTCGATCGGCTCAGGGTCGCTCGGCGCAGTCGGCATCTGCGGCGGCGGCGGCCAGGGCAGCGCGGTGGTTCTCAGGGCACTGTAGGGGCCAAGCGTCCCGGTCAAGTGGACGTCGGCGCAGAGTTCGCGGGACCTGAACCCTGCGCCGCTGTCAGTTTGCGGCAGGGCGGGGCCGGGCCGGGGGAATCCACGAGCTCGGCGATCCGGTCGCATCCGCTGGGTGGACGTCGGCGCAGGGTTCGACGTACGCGAACCCTGCACCGATGCCAACTCGGGGTGGATGAGGCTGCGGATCCGGCCCTACAGCTCGGTCTGGAACGGCCAGCCCGTGTAGGCCTCGGCGAGGTAGGTGCGACCCGCCTCGCTCTCGACCACCGAGCGCAGCTCACCGAGCTGACGCATCTGGTCAAACTCGGTCGACTCGGGCGAGAGGTGCAGCATGCTCGTCATCCACCAGGAGAAGTGCTGCGCCTTCCAGATGCGCTTCTGCGCGGTCTCCGCGTACCTGTCGAGAGGGCGTTCGTCGTTCCGTAACAGGAGCGCCTGCAGCGCCTGGTTCAGCAGGATCACGTCGGCAACAGCGAGGTTCATGCCTTTTGCGCCGGTCGGCGGCACGGTGTGGGCCGCATCGCCGACGAGCGCCGCGCGCCCGTTCCGCAGCTCCTTCACCACGAAGCTGCGGAACCGCAGCACGTCGCGCTGGAAGATCGGGCCACGCTTGAGCTCGGTGTTCGGCACGCGCGACTGCAACTCGTCCCAAATCTGCTCCTCGCTGAGCGCCTCGGTATCGGCCTCGGGGTCACACTGGAAGTACATGCGCTGCACGGTGTCGCTGCGCTGGCTGATGAGCGCGAAGCCGTTTGCAGAGTTGCTGTAGATGAGCTCCTCTGAACTCGGCGGCGCCTCGCACAGGATCCCGAACCATGCGAACGGGTACTCGCGGAAGTAGCCGCTGTTCCTCGACCCCGTGACCGCGGGTCGCACGACGCTACGCGAGCCGTCTGCGCCGACGATGAACTCGGCCTCAATGGTGAACGGCTGGCCCTCGGCATCGGTGCCCTGCAGGCTGGGGCTCGCCGTCTCCACACCCTCGACGCTCGTGACTGTGGTGTTGAAGCGCAGATCCTGCCCGGCGGCAAGACGCGCAGCGATGAGGTCGATCAGTGCCTCGTGCTGCGGGTACAGCCACACGCTCCGACCCGTGAGGCTCGGGAAGTCGATGCGGTGCGCCTCGTCGGCGAAGTGGAGTTCGATCCCGTCGTGCCGGTGCCCGGTGGTGTGCACGCGGCTGGTGGCACCGACCTCGGCGAGGATGTCGACCGTGCCCTGCTCGAGGATGCCAGCGCGGATCGTCTGCTCGATCTCGTCGCGGGTGCGCGAGTCGAGCACGACCGAGTCGATGCCAGCCTGCTCGAGCAGGTGCGACAGCAGCAGGCCGGCGGGTCCTGCGCCAACGATGGCAACGCGGGTGCGGGTGGTGGTCATGGGGTCTCCTTTGACAGTGGATCAGCCAGTCGTTCGCGCGGCTCGCACGCGGTGGTGCTCACCAGTGTGCGGCGGATCCGGATCCACTGCCGAGAAATTCCCATTGAATGGGAGCGTGATGTGCGGAGGGGCAAGGATGGGTGGATGTTCCCGACAGCGTGTTATTTCCCGCTCGTCATCATCGAGGAGGCGCAATTGCACCACGCGGTGGCCGGCCCTGGTGGAATTGCGACCCCTGGATGGAGGGTGAGGGGGTGGGATGAGTGGAGGTGGGAAAGGAGGGGGGTGGGGGACGGGG
>Ga0209346_1000451_pt1 | contig 36414 bp, 33 predicted proteins | sample AutmiccommunBRH9_FD_187381 | JGI IMG/M metagenome (GOLD analysis project Ga0209346, IMG submission 187381) | Deep subsurface microbial communities from Mt. Terri, Switzerland - Autotrophic microbial communities BRH/9 (SPAdes) (version 2) | ecosystem: Environmental > Aquatic > Deep subsurface >...
AGGCGAAACCATATTTCAACATTACAAAAACTCCAGATTAGCTAGATATCCGCCTAGCCAGTGGCGATTGAACGATGGCTTAATCACTCTGTCAGGAAAGCGTGGAGGCACGGTCGCTATAGCGGCTCACCATGCTGGTCGCGAAGCACCTCGCGGCGGCCGATATGATTGGGCGGCGTGATGAAGCCGTCCTCCTCCATCCGGTCGATGATCCGGGCGGCGCTATTATAGCCGATCCTGAGTTGCCGCTGCAGCCAGCTGGTCGAAACCTTCTGGCTCTCGAAGACGATCTGGCAGGCCTGGGTATATTGCCGGTCTTCCTTGTTGTCGCTGAGGTCGGCGCCGTCCAGTGCGAAACTGCCGTCTTCCGGTTCCTCGGTGACCGCCTGGATATAGTCCGGCGTGCCCTGCGAGCGCCAGTGGTCGGCGACGCGGCGGACTTCGTCATCGGAAACGAAAGGACCGTGCACCCGGGTCAGCTGCTTGCCGCCGGGCATGTACAGCATGTCGCCCTTGCCGAGCAGCTGTTCGGCGCCCTGTTCGCCCAAAATGGTTCTCGAATCGATTTTCGAGGTGACGTGGAAGCTGATCCGGGTCGGCAGATTGGCCTTGATCACGCCGGTGATCACGTCGACCGAGGGCCGCTGCGTCGCCATGATCAGGTGGATGCCGGCGGCGCGCGCCTTTTGCGCCAGCCGCTGGATCAGGAACTCGACCTCCTTGCCGGCGGTCATCATCAGGTCGGCCAGTTCGTCGACGATGATCACGATCTGCGGCAGCACTTCATAGTCGAGCTGCTCTTCCTCGTAGATCGGACGCGACGTTTCCGGGTCATAACCGGTCTGCACCCGGCGCCCGAGCGGCTGCCCCTTGGCCTTGGCGGCCTTCACCTTCTCGTTGTAATTGGCCAGGTTCCGCACCGAAAGCGACGACATCATCCGGTAGCGCTCTTCCATCTGCTCGACCGCCCATTTCAGCGCCCTTATGGCCTTGGCCGGCTCGGTCACCACCGGCGACAGCAGATGCGGAATATCGTCATAGGTGCTGAGTTCCAGCATCTTCGGATCGATCATGATCATCTTGCACTCGTCCGGCGTCAGCCGGTAGAGCAGCGAGAGGATCATGCAGTTCAGGCCGACCGACTTGCCCGAACCGGTGGTGCCGGCGACCAGCAGATGCGGCATCGGCGCCAGATCGGCGATCACCGGATCGCCGGAGATATTCTTGCCCAGGATGATCGGCAGCTTGCCGGTCTGTTCGGCGAAGCTGTCGCTGCCGACCATCTCGTGCAGCACGACCATCTCGCGGTTGGCATTGGGCAGTTCGATGCCCATCACCGTGCGTCCGGGGATGGCGGCAACGCGCGCCGACAGCGCCGACATATTGCGGGCGATATCCTCGGCCAGCTGGATCACCCGGCTGGCCTTGATGCCCGGTGCCGGTTCCAGCTCGTACATCGTGACCACCGGCCCCGGCCGGACGGCGTTGATCGTGCCCTTGACGTGGAAATCGTCGAGCACCGATTCCAGCAGACGCGCATTGCGCTCGAGGCCGGCCTTGTCGATCACATTATTGCCCTGTTCCGGGGCGGGGGTCAGCAGGTCCAGCGACGGCAGCACATAGGGTCCGAAAAAGTCGCCCTGCCTCGCCTTGCCGACGCCGGCCTTTTTCGGTGGCAGTGCCCGGTCGCTGATCTCCGGCGGCGGCCTTGTGTCGGGCTGGACCGCCTTGCGCGGTGCGGGCTCTGGCTTGGGCCTGGCGACGCCGGTCCGGTCCGGTTCGATCACCAGATCATCTTCCTTCTGGCCAAACGGGCTTTTTACCGCCGGTATGCGAAAGGAGGCGCCGGAAAACAGCGGCCGGTCGAGCCGTAGGCTGAAATAGCCGAGCCCGAGGCCAGCCGCCAGGGTGAGAGCGATCAACAGGCCGGAAATCAGGCCGCTCCAGCTGGCGGAAACCGCGCCCAGACCGGCGCTGATGCCGTTGGCAAGCAGCATCCCGGCGAGTCCGCCAAGGCCGGACGGCAATTCCATCTGCGGTTCCGGGAACCACAAGGCCAGTCCGGTCCCGACCAGCAGCGCCGCGAGCAGGCACCAGAGCAGCTGCTGCTTCCAGCCGGGCTGCGGAATGTCGCGCCAGAGCCGGTTGGCGAGCAACAGCAGCAGCGGCAGGAACAGGATCACGGGCAAGCCGATCAGCAACAGCAGCAGATCGGACAGATAGGAACCGAAAATCCCCATCCAATTATGGTCGACGCTGCCCGCGGAGGTGCTGAAGGACGGGTCGCTGGGAGAATAGCTGGCCAGCGCCAGCAACAGGAACACGGTCGCCAGGAAGATCGCGATGGCCCCGATCAGGGCACCGCTGCGCAGCAGGCTGAGGCGCATGATCTCGCGCCAGTTCGCTTCCTTGGCATTGTCCGCCATAACTTACTCCCGTGCATCACCCCAGCCACAGGCGCGCATTAACTATCTGCTCCTTTGCGCGAATCGGGGACTCGCCGTCAAGTTTCTTGGCGTTATTTTACCGGATTTGCCTTTCCTTCCATGCCGCCGATGCCTACCTAGTTGACAGGTTCAGGGCTCGGAAAGGCGGTCTCCATGGGATTTGATTCTCGGAATAGCGATATCATCATATTGGGGGCGGGCATGATCGGCCTGACCCAGGCGCTGACGCTGGCGGCCCATGGACTGCGGGTGTCGATCATCGACCGCGCCGACCCGGCCGATCTGATCAACCCGCTGGGCGATGCCCGGGTATCGGCGATCAACAGCGCCAGCTGGAAGATGTTCGATGCCATCGGCCTGGCCGACAAGCTGCGGCCGCACGGCTGCGATATCGAGAAGATTCTGGTCAACGACGGTCTGAAGCCCGGCACGCTGGATTTTGTGCCCGGCGAGGGCGAAGGCCCGATGGGCATCATGGTCGAAAATGCGGTGCTGCGCCGGCTCCTGTTCGAAGCGGTTCAGGCCCATGACAAAATCGCGCTGCACCTGTCGGCGCAGGTCGCAAGCTGCAATCGCACCGGCCATCGCGTCGATGTCGCGCTCGACAATGGCGAGCAGCTGGCCGCGCCACTGCTGGTCGCTGCCGATGGCCGCGGCAGCCGCATGCGCGAGGAAGCCGGGATCATCATGGCGCACTGGCAATATGATCACAGCGCGATCGTCTGCAAGGTCGCGCATGAAAAGCCGCACGGCAATACCGCCTATGAGCTGTTCTTTCCTTCGGGCCCCTTTGCGCTGCTGCCGATGCTCGATGATGCGGATGGCAAGCACCGCTCGGCCGTCGTCTGGACGGTTTCGAGAAAGGACGGGCCTGCCTTTGCGACCATCAACAAGCGTGCCTTTGTTGCCGAAATGATGAAGAAGACCGGTGGCTTCCTCGGCGAGATGGAGCTGCTCACCGACCGCCAGACCTATCCGCTGGGGTTCCACCACAGTTCCCATCTCACCGCCGAGCGGCTGGTGCTGATCGGCGATGCTGGTCACGGCATCCATCCAATCGCCGGGCAGGGGCTCAATCTCGGCCTGCGCGACGTCGCGGCGCTGACCGAATGTCTGGTGGAAGGCGCGCGAACCGGCCTCGATTTGGGTGATCCGCAGGTTCTGGCCCGCTATGACCGCTGGCGCAGCCTCGACAATATGATGGTCTCGGCGGCTACCGATCTGCTGACCCGGCTGTTCGGCCTTCCGGGCGCGACCTCTTCGGCGATCCGGCGCATGGGCATCGGGCTGGTCCAGCGAATTCCGCCGCTAAAGGCACAGTTCATGGCTGAGGCGAAAGGCGAGACCGGCGATCTGCCCAAGCTGCTGCGGGGCGAACTGGTCTAGCTTTTAGCGCGACCCCTGGCCGTCATCAATCTTTATCACGGTTCCGGTGACGGCATCGGACGACGGCGAGACCAGATAAAGCAGGGTGCTGTCCATCTGCTCCGGCTGGCCCAGCCGCTTGCGGGGAAAATGGACGGAAAAGTCACCGGCGCGCTCGATCATGCCATCGGCCATGTCGGTGGCGAACAGGCCCGGCGCGATGCCATTCACGTTGATATGAAATTTTGACCATTCAACCGCCAGAGTTTCGGTGATTCGAACGACGCCGGCCTTGGTGGTCGAATAAAGCGCTGCCCCGCCGCCACTATAGCTGGTCGCTGCGATAGACGCGACATTGACGATCCGTCCGGGCTTTTTTTGCGCGATCAGCGGACGGGCAAACTCGTTCGACAGGATGAACACGCTGCGCAGATTGGTATCTAGGACATCGTCGATCAGTTCGATCGACATCCGCGTGGCATGTTCGGCATCGACGATCCCGGCGTTGTTCACGAGTATATCCGGCTGGCCCAGGGATTCCGTCACGGCGGGAATGATTGCCTGCAGTTGTGCAGCGTCGCGCACATCCAGCGCAAAGGCCTTGGCCGTGCCGCCATCGGCGCTGATCTCCTCGACCAAATCGTCGAGCTTGTCCTTGCGGCGCGCCGTACAGGCAACCTTGGCGCCGCACGCTGCCAGCACCTTGGCAAAGCGCCGGCCCAGGCCTGCGGACGCTCCGGTCACGATGGCGGTGCGTCCGGTAAGATCGATTGAAAAATTGACGGTGGTCATGACTGGGCATCCTCTGCAAAAATTTTGCAGGGGATGCCCGTAATGACCGGATTAGCGCAAGCGCTAAATTAATTGTTCAGGTCGGATTCCGCGATCGGAACAATCTTGATTTCGACTCGGCGGTTGGCGGCGCGGCCTTCTTCGGTGGCATTGGTCGCGATCGGCTGGCTTTCGCCATAGCCCTTGGTGGCCAGACGGGCGCGCTGGACGCCGCTGTTGGCGAGGAAATTGGCTACCGCTTCCGCCCGCCGCTCGGACAGCGCCTGGTTATAGGCGTCGCTGCCGGTGCTGTCGGTATGGCCGAGTACGTCGACATAGCTCTTCTCATACTGGGCGAGCGTGTTGGCGACATTGCCGAGCGTGGTCTGGAAAGACGGCTGAATCGCGCTGCTGTCGACCGGGAATGTCACGTTCGACGGCATGTTGAGGATCAGATTGTCGCCTTCGCGGGTGACATCAATGCCGGTTCCGGCGGTTTGCTGGCGCAGCTTCTTTTCCTGTTCGTCCATATAATAGCCGATACCCGCACCGGCGAGACCGCCCAGACCGGCACCGACGATTTTGGCGGTACGGTCATTGCGACCGCCCAGGACATCACCGAGCAGATAGCCGCCGACAACCCCGCCGAGGCCGCCGATGGCTGCCTTCGAGATGGTCCGGTTGCCGGTTTCAGGATCGGTGACACAGCCGGTGGTGAGCGCCAGGGCACTCAGCGAAGCCGCTGCTAGCATTGTTTTGTTCATCCGCATTTTATTTTCCCTTTTAGGTATTCTTCTTCGATCACGACTAACGTCCCGTCGACAAGAAGGTTCCGCTTACCGCAAGTTAAATGAACGGCGACTGACAGCAAACTTGAGATATCATGGAACTTGCTGCTAAAGGGCCTATGGCCTCTCGCCCTTGCAATGGACAATATGACACCCTTTCCCTGGTTTGACGTTGCGATCATAATCGTGCTGATACTGATCAATGGCGTATTCGCCATGTCGGAACTGGCGATCGTCTCCGCCCGCAAGGCGCAGCTGCATGGCCTGGCGGACCAGGGCAGCCGGCGCGCGCAAGCGGCGCTGCGCCTCGCCGGGGATCCCGGCAAGTTTCTCTCGACCGTGCAAATTGGCATCACCCTGATCGGCATTGTCGCCGGTGCCTTTTCCGGCGCCAGCCTCGGCGGACCGGTTGCGGAGCGTTTGCAGGCGTTGGGCATGGGGCAGGAATTGTCCGTCACCTTCGGCTTTGTTCTGGTCATTGGCCTGACCACCTATGCCTCGCTGGTGATTGGCGAGCTGGTGCCGAAGCAGATTGCCCTGCGGTCCGCCGAACGAATCGCGCTGGCCATGGCCCAGCCAATGGAATTGCTGGCCCGAATTTCCGCGCCGCTGGTCTGGCTGCTCGACAATAGCAGCGCGCTGATCTTCCGGATGATGCGGATGAAACGCGATCAGATCAACCATGTCACCGCGGAAGAACTGCAGATGGTTTTTGCCGAAGCAACGCGTTCCGGCGTCATCGAGGAACATGAGCGGGCGGTGATGAGCGGCGTCGTGCGCCTGGCAGACCGCCCGATCCGGGAGGTGATGACGCCAAGGACCGAAGTCGACTGGCTCGATATCGACGCGACAAGGGAAGATATTCACAAGTTGCTGATCGAGTCCCAGCACAGCCGCTTTCCGGTGGCGGAACATTCGGTCGACGATATCCGGGGCGTGGTTCAGTCCCGCGACATCGTTGCCGCGCAGCTGGGTGGCGACATACTGGATTTGCGCAAACTGATGCGGCCGCTGGAAAAGGTGCCGGACCAGCTCGATGCGCTCGACGCGCTGGAAATATTGCGGGAAGCCGAAGTGCCGATGATATTGGTCCACGACGAATATGGCCATTTCGAGGGCATTGTCACGCCCAATGACCTGCTCAGTTCGATCGCCGGCGAATTTGTTTCCGATCAGGATGAAAAGACCCAGCGCAGCCTGATCGAGCGTGCGGACGGCAGTTTTCTGGTCTCTGGTGCGATGGCGATTGATGCGCTCGCCGAACGGCTGGGCATCCGGCTGTCAGAGGACCGGGACTATGCGACGGTTGCCGGCCATGCGCTGTCGCAATTGCGCCATCTGCCGGAGGAAGGCGAAAGCTTTGAGGATCAGGACTGGATCTTCGAGATCGTCGACATGGATGGCCGCAAGATCGACAAGTTGATCGTCCGGGCCAGCAATCCCGAAATCGACTGACCGGGTCCGGATTCTACAGCTTGCCGTATTTCTTCTCGAACCCGGCGATATCGTCCTTGGCCAGAAATTTGGCCTGATCGATCCAGGCGTCTCTGGTAATCCGTCCGCTGAACGTATCCAGATATTGATCGACCTCGTTGATTTCTGCCTCTTTCCATTCGGCAATCTGGTCGAAGCGCGTCACGCCCAGGCTGTTCAGCAGCGTGTTCAGCTTCGGGCCGACGCCTTTGATCAGGCGCAGATTGTCCGGTTCGCCGACGGCTGCGGGAATATTCGGCTTGCCGGAGGGCGCCGGCGCAGCTTCTGGGGCGGGTGCGGGCTTGGCTTCCGGTTTGGGCGCAGGGGCAACCACCGGTTCGGGCGACGGTGCCGGCGCCGGCGGTGCCGGTTCCGGCATCGTCGCTGCGGGCACGGCTGGCTCGGGCGGGGAATCCGCCGGCCTAACCGGTTCGCCGGCTTTCTCCAGCAGCCCATCATCGGCAGAAAATGTTTCGGCGGAAGAGGCTTCGCGACCGGTTGCCGCCCAGACCCAGAATGCCGTGACGATACCGATCAGCAGTGCAATCAGATAGAGCAGCCAATTGGCCGAAATCAGCGTAATCATTGTCTCAAAACCCCGTTCTGAATTCTGTTCGTCGCCATGATTGGCTAATCGTCTGCGTTGGTGCGGCCCCAGATAAACCAGCCAATGGCGAGGCCAATTGCAAAACTAATCAGCAGGAGCAATAGATTTTCAAGTAAAAGTGGCATCGATCATTTTCCCTGTTGCGCTTCGGCATCATTTTGCGACGCACCGCTTGCGGCGGTGATCCGCAACTCGATCCGGCGGTTCTGGGCATCGGCGGCGGCGTCCGAACCCTTGGCGCGGGGCCGGCTCGATCCATAGCCTGTTGCCGTGACCAGGGATTCGGCAATGCCCCGCTCGACCAGTCCCGCCTTGATGCGATCGGCCCGTTCCTGCGACATCACCCGGTTGACGGCGCGGTCGCCATTGTCATCGGTATGGCCTTCCACCGCGATCGACAGGCCGGCGCAGGCCCTGGCCTTCAGGGCCTTGGCCAGTTCGTCGAGGATCTGCCTGGATTCCAGCGACACATAGGCGCTGCCCGAACGAAAGCTGATTTTCCGGGTGTCGACAATCCTGTCGACTCCGGCCTGGCATTCGGCAATGGCTTCGCGATCGGCCTGCGGCGGGGTCGTGCCGTCCTTGGCGCTTGCGATCGCCTGCCTGTCCTTCCAGCTGGCGCTCGAAATGCCGGGGATCGCCATCACCACGTTCAGCGCTTCCTGCCGGGCGGCATCCGGCATTTTACCGGCCAGCACGGCATCGCGCGACAGCGGATCGTGGCCCAGGCGGACGGTTGCACCATCTAGTCCGCGCGCGGCCAGCTCGGTTTGCGCCTGTTGTTCCAGACCGGAAATGAAAGTTTCGCCGGTCGCGACATGGCCGATCAGGGCCAATATTGCGGTCGCCGCCATGCCGGTCACTATCTTGCTTCCGATTTCCATCCGGTACCCTCAGTCCCTTTTGCGGCCTTTGGCCATTACTCGAAATTACGGTCCAAAATGCCGGATTACAACGCGCGAGTCCAGTTGGCTGATTACCGGATCGACCGGATTTCCCCATGAACCGTCCTCTTTTGGAACAACAGGTGAATATATTTGGTTAACATCCTAACCCCGATCGCTTCGGCGCGGAACGACGGGCGGGGCCGGACCGGGGCATTCCAGGGCGGCCACCGCGCGATCGCCCTGGTATCGATCCGTAAAAAGGGATTTACTTTATCGACCTGTCAGATAGACTTTTCTTTTTTTCCGGGAGGTTGGCGATGATCCTGTATGCAATTCCAAAAGTGCGACGCAAATGGGTGAGCCGGCTGGCTCTTGTGGTCCTGGCGACCGGGTTGTCCGTCCAGCCGGCGCTGGCGCAGGATGGTGCCGCGCTGACGCCGCATCAGCAGCTGGCGCGCGACATTTACCGCGATGTCATCGCCTTCCGCACCGCCCGCGGCCAGCAGCAGGTACCGGCGATGGTTTCCTATCTCGTCGACCGGTTCAAAAAGGCCGGTTTCAGCGACGATGATATCCAGGTCACGGACTATGACAGCGAGGGCGAGAAAACCCAGGGGCTGATCGTCACCTACCGGGCGAAACCGGGCAGTAGCAAAAAGCCGATCGTCCTGCTCGGCCATATGGACGTGGTGGACGCACTGGCCAAGGACTGGGTCCGCCCGCCGTTCACGCTGACCGAGGAAGACGGCTATTTCTTTGGCCGGGGTACCCACGACAACAAATATGGCATCACCAACCTGGCCGCCACCTTCCTGCGGCTCAAGGCCGAGGGCTGGCAGCCGTCGCGCGATCTGGTGCTGGTCTTCTCGGGCGACGAGGAAACCGGCATGATCTCGACCCGGGCGCAGGCCGAATATGTGGCGAAAAATATCGATCCCGAATTTGTCCTGAACAGTGATGCCGGCGGAATTGCGCTGGCCGACGACGGCACGCCGGTCGCGTTCCGCGTGCAGTCGGCGGAGAAAACCTTTGCCACCTACGAGCTCACCGTGACCAACCCCGGCGGCCACAGTTCGCGGCCCCGCTCCGACAATGCGATCTACGAACTGGCCGCGGCGCTGGGCAAGATCCAGTCCTACCGCTTCCCGGTCCGGGCCACCGAGCTGACTCGAAACTATTTCGCCACCGCCGGCAAGTTGACTCCGGGCGATCTCGGCGAGGCCATGGTGCGCTTTGCGCAAGATCCATCGGATGCTGTGGCCATCGCCGCGTTGCAGGCCAATCCGGAGACCGTCGGCACGCTGGGCACAACCTGTGTCGCGACCATGCTGACCGCCGGACACGCCGAAAATGCCCTGCCGCAATCGGCGACCGCCACCGTCAATTGCCGGATATTCCCCGGCGAGGGCGCTGCGGCGACCGAGGCGAAGCTGAAGCAGGTTGTCGGCAATGACGACATAGCCTTCAAACTGATCACCGACGTGACCGAAAGCCCGGAATCGAAACTGCGCGACGATGTGCAGGCGGCGCTGCGCAATAGTCTCGACAAGAGATATCCCGGCCTGACCATCTTGCCCTATATGGAATCGGGCGGCACCGACGGCATGCACTATCGCACGCTGGGCTATGACACGGTGGCGCTCTCCGGGGCGGCGCTCAAGGCCTCCGACATGTTCGCCCACGGCTTGAACGAGCGCCTGCCAGTCGATTCCTTCTACGGCGGGCTGGACCACTGGTACTGGATCCTGAAAGACCTGGCCGAATAGGGCCGTCAGGCCGCTCGCCGGACCACGAAGCGCCAGCTGTAGCCGCGATACAGCGGCACAAATTCGCTAAGGGTGCCGATCTCGCTGTCCAGTCCGGCCAGAAAGGCCCTGAGGTGCCGGCGCGGCTCGACGTGGAACAGCGCCAGCCATTGCTTCAGCAGCGCGCGGAACGGCGACGGCCATCCCTCGCTCTGCCCGAAATCCACGATGTGCAGCTCCCCGCCCGGTGCCAGCAGGCTCAGCGCCTGCCGGATCGCGCCCTGCCAGTCGGGGATCATGGAGAGACAGAAGGACAGGAATATCCGGTCGAATGTTCGGACCGTCAGCGGCATCGCCAGCGCCGGATTTTCGGCATCGCCGTGGAACAGCGTGATCCGCCCGGCCATCCCGCTGCGCGCCAAGTTCCGGCGCGCCGCCTTCAGCATTTCCGAACTGATGTCGAACCCGTAAAATTCCGCCTCCGGCCAAGCCTTTGCCGCCTGCACCAGATTGCGCGCGGTGCCGCAGCCGATCTCCAGCACCCGGCCGCCGGGCGGCGGCCCCAGCGCCGCGATCAGCTCGTCCCGGCCGAGCAGATAATATTTGCGGGTCAGGTCATAGATGCCGCTCTGGCTGCGATAGACGCGGTCCATCAGGTCGGCGTGGCGATCGCTGGCGCGCTTGCGCAAAATATCGCCCATCAGGCTCATCGCAGCCGGTAGAGATGCATCGCCCCATAGATCGACGAGCGGTCCTTGCGGGTCAACGCCTGCGACAGCGCCGTGTCATAATCCCAGGCGGCGAGCAGTTCGTCGGCGATCCGGCCGGGCAGCAGCGTCTCCTCTGCCGCCGTCCGGAACAGCACCCGCGCGCCGGGCTTCGCGGTCCGGTCAATTTCGCTCCACAGCCGGTTGAGCTGCTGGTCGGTCATCCAGTCCTGCGCGTCGAGCAGGACATAGCGGTCCACCGATCCGGCGTTCTGGCTGGCGAGAAACTCGATGAAATTCTGGTGCCGGATATCAAGCCTTGTGCTGCGCTCACCCAACCAGGCGAAGCTCGCCTGCTCCAGATAGGGCGGCACCGACCCGGGTTCGGCGCTGCGATAGGCACGGCCAAAGGCCTGCTGCGCGAAATAATTGTCGGCCAGGGCAAAGTCGCAGGCCAGCTTGCGGGTCCGCTCGCACAATACGTCGGCCATATGCCGGTCGCCGGCGAGCGCGCGATATTGCGCCGGCGGTATGCCCAGCCCGAACAAGGCCATCGGATTGGAACAGAGAAAGCGTATCAGCCTCTTCTGGAACAGCGGCCCGATATGCCGCTCGAACAGCTCGACCTGCTCCTCGCGCGTCCGCGCCGCCATCATCACCGACGGCCTGGCGCCGCCCATCCGCCCGAGCAGATGCACTAGCCCGATGAAATTGCCGAGCAGCCCCTTGCGATAGAAGCCCCCGGCAAAGCCGTTGATCCGCCGCCGCCCGAAATGGTCGCGGCCGTCCCAATATCTGCGGCTGGCCACGTCGAGATGCGGCCGCAGCCGGTCGCGATAGATCGCCAGATTGTTCCGGTGATTGGCTTCGCCGAAAAAGCGGAAGAAATCCGCATGGTTGTCGAGCCGCTGCGCCGCCAACGACTTCAGCCGGTTGAGCGCGATATGCGCCGCGTTGAGATCGACCGCCGTGATCTTCTCCGGATCGGCGCGCAGATAGGACAGAGCATTGCAGCCGCCGCTGGCGATGGTGACGACATGATGGCCCGGCCCGATCTCCAGCGCTTCCATGTCCACGACCGGGTCTTCCCAGATCTGCGGATAGACCAGCCCGCGGAACAGCAGCGCAAAGGCCCGCTCGAGCAGGCCCGCCCTGCTGGCGCGATTCTGCAGGATCGCATCATTCAATATCGCCGACTGTTTAACCGAACCCGCTTGTGCGCTCATGGAGCCTCTCCGATCATCTGGATGATGGATTTGCCTCTAGGCGGGAGCGGTGACGCCCGCGTGACCGGCGGGTTACAGGATTAAGACGGGGGTGGGGGCGTAATTGAGTGCACTGTCACCATAAATCTGTCACCGTAGATCCAGCAAGTCAGGAAGGACTGCGTGCGATATAGCTGAGCTTGGTGTAATAGCTGCCGGCGACAGATGCACCCTTGCGGTTGACCGCTGGGCCGCTATTTTCGACCATCATTGCAAATATCCCTGACCGAAAAGAAAAGGCCTCCACCATGTTCGCGATAATGAAAGCCGCTACCTCCACCTGCCTGCTGCTCGCCACGATCGCGAGTGCCAGCGCCAGCGACAAACCGATTCTCGACGCCGTCGACGCCAATGGCCCGGAGCAACTGCAATTGCTCGAAGCGACGGTCAACCAGAATTCCGGGTCGCTCAATGTCGAAGGAGTTCGCAAGGTCGGCGAAATCTACCGGCGCGAACTGGAGGATATCGGCTTTGCGGTTCGCTGGATCGACATGCCGCAATCGATGGCGCGCGGCGGTCATCTGGTCGCAGAACGGGATTTTGCTGAGGGACCGAACCTCTTGCTGATCGGCCATCTCGACACGGTGTTCGAACCCGACAGTCCGTTCCAGCGCTTCAAGCGCGACGGTGACAAGCTGCGCGGCCCGGGCATCTCTGACATGAAGGGCGGCAATGCGGTGGTCATCTATGCCATGCGGGCGCTGATCGACGCGGACGCGATCAAGGGCGGCAAGGTGACGATATTCTTCACCGGCGACGAGGAAAGTACCGGTACTCCGCTCGCCGAGGCCCGCAAGGACCTGATCGCGGCCGGCAAAGCCGCCGATTATGCGCTCAACTTCGAAGGCGGCAGCCCCGAATGGGCCGTGGTTGGCCGGCGCGGTTCCTCGAAATGGAAGCTCGAGGTGACGGGAAAGCGCGCTCACTCCTCGGGAATTTTCAGCGACGATAGCGGTGCCGGAGCCGCTTTCGAAATGGCGCGCATCCTGAACCGCTTCTACGGGGAGGTACGCGGACCGCTCGGACTGACCTTCAATCCCGGCATGGTCGCGGCAGGCTCGGCGATCGACCCCGTCGGCAGCGCCGGAGCGGTCACGCTCAGCGGCAAGGATAATGTGATCGCCGAAACCGCGATTGCCTCTGGCGGCCTGCGCTTCATGAACGACGCGCAATTGCGCGCCGCAGAAACCCTGATGCGCGGGATTGTCGAGGACAGCCTGCCGCTGACCAGGGCGACGATCACCTTCGAGGACCGATATCCGGCGATGGAATTGACCAAGGCGAATGAAGCGCTGCTCGACCGGCTCAACGCGGTGCACGCGCGGCTCGGCCTCGAACCCGCGAAATCCTTCCCGCCGGAAGGGCGCGGCGCGGCGGACATCAGCTTCGTCGCCCCCTATGTCGCCAGCATGGACGGACTGGGTGTCGCGGGCACCGGCGCGCACACCGTCGAGGAAGATATGGACCTGACCAGCCTCCAGCAGGCCACCAAGCGGACAGCCCTGCTGGTGGCGGATTTGCTGGCGAGTGATCTGATAAAGTGATGGTTTTCCTCTCCCTCAAGGGAGTTTGGTTCTGCTGCCGGTAAAACATGCCCCCGGCATGTAAGTTTCCCGCCACAGTGATGGTCAGGCTCACACGAAGACACAAAGCCACAAAGCACAATCCCTTCGCGCCTTCGTGTCTTCGTGCGAGTCCGCTAAACCCGCTTCCCGCAAACGGTTACGAAATACCGTTCATTGGCCCTAAGTTTGACGAACTTTGGTGCGCTGGCGCGTCGAAAAAGCCTATTTCCCCGCCTCCCGCGCAACCTCTCGCCAGCCGATATCGCGCCGGCAAAAGCCACTCTCGAAATCGATTTGGTCAACCGCAGCATAAGCCTTCGCCTGCGCCTCGGTGGCATTGGCGCCCAGCGCCGTGACATTCAGTACCCGGCCGCCGCTGGCGACCAAAGCGCCGTCGACTTCCGCCGTGCCGGCTTGGAATATCTTGGCGCCTTCGCGCTCGGCTCGCGCCAGATTGCGGATCCGGCCGCCCTTTTCCGGGATTGCCGGATAGCCTTTCGCCGCCATCACCACGGTCAGCGCGGTCTCGGCGGAAAAGGCCGGGGCGATGGTCTGGGCGAGATCGCCCCTGGCGGTGCGCATCATCAGCTTGGCGAGATCGTCCTCAAGCCGCATCATCAGCACCTGGCATTCGGGATCGCCGAAGCGGGCGTTATATTCGATCAATTGCGGCCCGCTCTCGGTCAGCATCAGCCCGGCAAATAATACGCCGCTATAGGGCGTGCCGTCGGCGGCCATCGCGGCGACGGTCGGCTTGATGATCTCGTCCATCACCCGCTGCTGCAGTTCTTCGGTCAGGACAGGGGCAGGGCTATAGGCGCCCATGCCGCCGGTATTCGGCCCGACATCGCCATCGCCGACGCGCTTGTGGTCCTGCGCGGTGCCGAAGGGCACGACATTCTCGCCGTCGGTGATCGCAAAGAAGCTCGCTTCCTCGCCGGTCAGAAATTCCTCGATCACTACTTCCGCCCCGGCCTCGCCGAAGCTGCCGTCGAACATGTCGCGGATCGCCGCTTCGGCTTCGCCCCGGGTCTCGGCAATGATCACGCCCTTGCCGGCGGCCAGGCCATCGGCCTTGATCACCACCGGTATGGCAAAGCCATCGAGCGCCGCCAGCGCATCCTCGGCGCTGGACGCCCGGACATAGCCGGCGGTCGGGATATCGGCGCGGGCGCACAGGTCCTTGGTAAAGCCCTTCGAGCCTTCCAGCTGCGCCGCTGTCTTGTCCGGGCCGAACACGAAAATATCGGCGGTGCGCAGGCTTTCCGCCAGCCCGTCGACCAGAGGCGCTTCCGGCCCGACCACGACCAGGTCGATGTCCCGCTCGCCGCAGAACAGGATCACCGCGGCATGGTCGGCGATGTCGAGCGTGACCAGCTCCGCATGCTGGGCGATGCCGGGATTGCCCGGCGTCGCATAGAGTTTCTCGAGCGAAGGGGATTGCGCCAGCTTCCACGCCAAGGCATGTTCGCGGCCACCCGAACCGATCAACAGGATATTCATGGACGATTCCCTTTCACTGGACGCGAAGCTCCTAGCCGAGAGCGGGCAGGGTGACAACGCCCCGCCGCTGACCGTTTCGGAAATTTCCGGCGCGCTCAAGCGGGTGGTCGAGGACCGCTTCGGCTATGTCCGGATTCGCGGCGAAATCTCGGGCTTCAAGCGCGCCGCCTCCGGCCATGTCTATCTGGCGCTGAAGGATGACAAGGCGGTGATCGACGGGGTGATGTGGAAGGGCAATGCCGGACGGCTGCCGTTTCAGCCCGACGATGGCATCGAGGTCGTCGTCTCGGGCAAGCTGACCACCTATCCCGGCCGCTCGAAATATCAGGTGGTGATCGACAAGATGGAGCTGGCCGGCGAGGGCGCGCTGATGGCCCTGTTCGAGAAGCTCAAGGCCAAGCTGCTCGCCGAAGGCCTGTTCGACCAGGACCGCAAGAAGCCGATTCCGTTCCTGCCGAAGACAATCGGCGTGGTCACCTCGCCCACCGGGTCGGTGATCCGCGACATCCTCCACCGGCTCGCCGACCGCTTCCCCAGCCATGTCATCGTCTGGCCGGTGCTGGTCCAGGGCGAGGGCGCGGCGAAACAGATTGCGCATGCCATTCGCGGCTTCTCCGACATCCAGCCGGGCGGACCGGTGCCGCGGCCCGACCTGGTGATCGTCGCCCGCGGCGGCGGCTCGGTCGAGGACCTGTGGAGCTTCAACGAGGAGATCGTGGTCCGGGCTGTGGCCGACTGCACGATCCCGATCATCTCGGCGGTCGGCCATGAAACCGACACCAGCCTGGCCGACTTTGCCGCCGACCTGCGCGCGCCGACGCCGACCGCGGCAGCCGAAATGGCGGTGCCGGTGCGGACCGACTGGCTGGTTTCGCTCGGCGAGACCAGATCGCGCATGGCCCGCGCGGTGCAGCGCGGCCTGCTGACGGCGCAGGAACGGCTCGAGACGCAGCGGCGGGTGATGCCGGCGCTGGCCGATCTGCTGCGCCCGCACCAGCAGCGAGTCGATGAAATCTCCGAGCGGATGAAATATGGCATGAGCCAGAATATTGGCCACGCCCGCAGCCGCTTTGCCAGTAGCGCAGGCGCCCTGCGGCCCTCGATCCTGACGCACCGGCTGGCGCGGTCGCAGGAACAGTTCCGGCGGCTCGATCTGCCGGTCTCGCTGGTCCGGCGCCCGCTGACCGAAGCGCAGCAACGGCTCGACGCGCTGTGGCGACTGGCACAGCAGGTGTCGCCCGACGGCCCGCTGAAGCGCGGCTATGCCAGGGTCTCCGCCGCCGACGGCGCGCTGGTCGGCAGCCGCAAGGCGGCGGCCGCGGCCGGCAGCCTCAACCTCCATTTTGCCGACGGCACCATCGGCGCCCAGGTCTCCGAATCGCGGACGGTCGCCAAGGCCGCGCCGAAAAGCCCGTCGAACCGCAACAAAAAACCGGCGGATGACAGGCAGCGGGATTTATTCTAGGGAAATCCGCGATATATTGGATCAGCCAGAGATTTCACGGCCCGGTAAATCGCAGGTAAAGGCTTGAAGGAGTAAAAGCGTCCCATGTTAATGTCCAATCGCAACAAGGTGGCAAAACTGCACTATATGCCAAACGGCTTCCGGCCGCTGACCGCCGGCGATCATGTGCTGTGCGCGGTGACCGGCGAGGCGATCCCGCTGGACGAGCTGCGCTACTGGAGCGTCGAGCGGCAGGAACCTTATGCCACCGCCCAGATTTCGGCACACGCCCATCTGCCCGAAAGCGAAAAGTGAACGGATCATTCAAATTTGCTCTTTCCCTGCTGACGATGTCGGCAGCAATGGTTCCTGCGACCATCGTCTCTGCCGAAACCGATGACGCCGAACAGTCGGCCTTTCGCGAAGCGGTCAAATTCGGCTTCACCGGCGAAGCGATCCAGGGCGGCGTGATGATTGGCGACGCGCCGGTCGGAACCCGCAGTCTTACTTTTGAGGGCCTTCCCGTGCCGGTCGACGAGGACGGCAAGTTCATCATCGCCTTCAACCGCGATGCCGGCCAGGCGGCCAATCTGGTCGCCACGCTCGACAATGGCCAGACGATCCGCAAGTTCATCAACATCGCGCCGCGCAACTGGAAGATCGAGCATGTCAACATCAACCGCCGCGCCACTACGCGCAGCGCCGCCTTTCTGGCGCGCCGCGGCCCCGAATTGGAACAGATCGGCGCTGCCCGTTCGGTCCAGAGCGACAGCAAGGGCTGGCGCCAGTCGTTCATCTGGCCCGCCACAGGCCGGATTTCCGGCATGTTCGGATCGCAGCGCATCTATAATGGCGATCCCGGCAGCTATCACAGCGGCGTCGATATCGCCGCCCCGACCGGCACCTATTATGTCGCGCCCGCCGACGGCGTGGTGACGCTGGCCGCGTCCAGCCCGTTCACGCTGGAGGGCAATCTGCTGATGATCGACCATGGCATGGGCCTGAACAGCGCCTTTCTGCACAGCTCGGAAATCCTGGTCAAGGAAGGCCAACAGGTGAAGCGCGGCGAGCCGATCGGCCGGATCGGTGCCACTGGCAGCGCCACCGGCCCGCACCTGCACTGGTCAATGAAATGGAATGACGCCCGCATCGACCCGATCCTGCTGACCGGTTCGATGAAATAGGGTCTAGCGGGCGACTCTCCCTCGATTCAGTTGGCGACGCGCTGGACCTTGAAGCCGCGACCGTCATTCACCTTTGCCAGAAAACTGCCCAGCGCGGCGCGTTCGATGGTGATCTTGTCACCCGGCTTGGGGCGCCGCATCGTGCTGCGGGGCGGTTCGGTCTGTTGCCAAACGCCGCCGTCTTCCAGCTGGATCAGCCACTTGCCGCTGCGAATCGTTCGGGCGGACTGGATAATTCCGTCGATCGCCTGGATTTCGTCGCCCTCGTCGCCCTCGCCGCCGAACAGCTTGATCCGGGGCAGGGTCAGCCCGAACAGGCCGCGCCGCGCTTCGCGCACCTGCTCGCGGTCGGCAATGACCACTTCATTGGTGGACTGGGCAGTTTGCAGCGCGGTGACCTTTTCATCAAAACAGGCCAGTCGCGCGGTCGCATCGGCAATATCCCGGCAGGCTATCAGATCGGTATAGATTGCCGGCGGCGCGGTCAGCATTTTTCTGCGGTCAATTTCCTGGGCACCCGCCGGACTGCCTAGGCCGGCTGCCACCGCGGCGGTTGCCGAAAGCATGCCGGTGAAGAACCATTTTGAACTAACCATTGCCGTTTTTCCTGTCATGTCATTCCTTATGTGGGGGTGACATTAAGCAATAGCGCCATCAGAGGCAATTGATTGTTCGGCGGGCGGTGGTCATCGGGACGGAACCGGATTCGCCGACGCCGCAGCTGCCAGGCCACCGATTTTCTCAGGCCGCTCACTGTGACAAAATAGTTACAATCTCTACAAAATCCGCCGGTTTTTCTGAACAGAAGCTTTACAGGCAACCGGCCTTGTTGCAATTGACGCCCAACTCGGTGGTCGAATCCGCGCGTTTGGGGCGCGCAGATTGCCACCGGTCAACAATCGGGGACAGGTCATGGTGGCCGCCTCTCCAGAATAAGGGACTGGAATAACATGAGAAAATTTTCAAACCTGAAAGCATCTGTTGCACCCATGGTGCTCGGACTCGCTATGGTTTCTACGCCTGCCTTCGCGCAGGACCAGGACGTTCAGGAAGCTGACACGGCATCGGAAGGCGTTATCGTCGTTACGGGTTCGCGCATCAGCAACCCTAATCTGGAGCTTTCCAGCCCGGTTGGCGTTGTCACCTCCGAAGAACTCGAACTGCGCCAGACCAACACGGCTGAACAGTTCCTCCGTGAACTGCCTTCGGCGATCCCATCAACCGGTTCCGCAGTGAACAACGGCAACGGCGGTTCGTCTTTCGTCAACCTTCGCGGCATCGGCTCGCAGCGTAACCTTGTTCTGCTGGACGGACGTCGCTTCGTTCCTGCTGACACAACCGGCCGCGTCGACCTTAACGCCATCCCATTGGCGGTAATCGAACGTACCGATGTTCTGACCGGCGGTGCAACGACCACTTATGGTGCGGACGCAATCTCCGGCGTGGTCAACTTCATCACCAAGCGGGACTTTGCCGGCGTTGAAATCAATGCTTCCGAGCAGATCACCGAGCAAGGCGACGGCAATGTTTTCCGTACTGACGTCACCATCGGCGCCAATTTCGATGATGGACGCGGTAATGTTGTTCTGAGCATTGGCTATCAGGATCAGGACCCTATCTATCAGGGCGACCGTTCTTTCAGCGAATTTAACGTTGACTCGTTCACCGGTCAGGCTGGCGGTTCTTCCAACGCCATTCCGGCCGTGATTGTTGGCCCCATCCCGGGCGGCTTCGGTCAGATCGCTCCAGATGGCCAGACTGTCCTGAGCGGTGTTTTTGATCGTCCTTATAACTTCAACCCAACCAATATCTTCCTGACGCCATTCGAACGGTTCAACATCTACGGTTCGGGTCGTTATGAAATCAATGAAAATGTCGAGATTTATTCCCAGGCAGTATTTTCGAAAAATACCGTTAGGACGATTATTGCTCCAGGCGGATCGTTCTTCAACAACTACAACATCAACCTGAACAATCCGACCATTCCGACCGGCATTGCCAACCAGTTCTGTGCGGGTCTCGGTCTGACTGCGGCTGAGTGTGCCGCTGGCAGAACCACGCCATTCGGTCCAACATTGCCAGGTGGCGCAACGAACCCTGACTTTGTGAATGTCAATGCTCAGGTTCGTCGTCGTTCGGTTGAAGCAGGTACGCGTGACTCTATCTTCGTATCGACCCTGTTCAACTTGGTTGTTGGTGCCCGCGGTGCTATCACCGATAATATCAACTATGATGTTTCGGGAACCTATGGCGAAAGCGAGCGCATCCAGACTCAGACCGGTTTCTTCCGTCGTAGCCGCCTGGACGATGCTTTGTACGTACTTCCCGATGGAACCTGTATTTCGGGCAATGCGGGCTGTGAACCGATCAATCTGTTCGGCCTTGAAGGCAACCTTGGTTCGCAGGCTGCCATCGACTATGTCAGTGGTCTGACCCAGCAGGTTATCACGTCCACCAAGATTGCAACGGTGAACGGAACGATCACGGGTGATCTGGGCTTCGGTCTGTCGGAAACACCAATCCAGTTTGCTGTCGGTGGTGAATATCGCACATTTACTGCAACCCGCACCTCCGATGACGCATCGAAAACGCCAGGTGCCGTTGTTGGTGCCGGCGGTGCCGCTCCGGACATCTTCGGTAGCTATGACGTCTATGATGCGTTCGGCGAATTGAGCATTCCGGTATTCGAAGGCGAAGCTTTCGCTGAAAGCCTGACCATCGATTTGGGTGCTCGTTATTCGGACTATTCCACTGCAGGTACCAAGTTCACCTGGAAAGCTGGCGGTAGCTGGGAAGTCATTCCTGGTCTGACCTTCCGCGGAAACTATCAGCGCTCTTCACGTGCACCGAATATCGGTGAACTGTTTGCGCCGGTTTCAACGGGTCTCAGCAACCTTGCGAACGATCCTTGCCAGGGTCCGGTTGCTCCAACCGGTAACCTGCTCGCTGCCTGCTTGGCGCAGGTTCCTGCTGGATCGCCTGGTGCTGCTGCCGTTCAAAATGGTACGGTACTTCCACCTGCTGCTGGACAGATCAACATTACGGCTGGCGGTAACCCGAATCTCGAAACGGAAGAAGCAACGACTTGGACTGTCGGTGTGGCATTCCAGCCGGAAGCTATTCCCGGATTGTCGGTTACGGTCGACTACTGGAACATCAAGGTGGAAGGTGCTGTATCCTCGCCAACCGTCGGTGATGCGATCGCGGCTTGCTTCGATGCGCCGAGTGCAGCCAATCCATTCTGTGGTTCGGCCTTCATCGCGCGTAACCCGAATACGGGCGGACTCGACGGTGATCCTTCGAACACACCTGGTCTGGTCCTGGCACAAAGCAACCTGGGCACGATCGCAACCGACGGTATCGACGTCAGCCTTCGCTACAACGCTGAGCTGACCGACAATATCGGTCTTGCCCTGTCGTTTGACGGAACCTGGACCAACAAGAACCTGTTCCAGGCCACGCCAACCGCAGTCAACCGCGAATGCGTAGGCTTCTACTCGGTCAACTGTAATCCACAGTCCGAATTTGCATTCTCGCAGCGTACGTCGGTCACCTTTGACGAGGATTACACCTTGTCCCTGCGCTGGCGCTACCTTGGTGGTGTTGAGCAGGAGCCTCTGGACATCGCCAATAATGGTTCGGCATTCATCGGCAATTCGCCTTTGTTCGGCGATGTTGACTTCACCAAGATCCCGGCCGAACATTATTTCGATCTTTCGTTCCAGTGGGATGTCAGTGAAAATGTTCTGCTGACGCTGACGGCGCAGAACCTGTTCGACAACAAGCCAACAATTGTTGGTTCGACCATCGGTTCGACCTCGTTCAACAGCGGCAACATTTATCCTTCGTCTTATGACGCACAGGGTCGTCGTTATGCAGCTGCCGTGAAGTTCAAATTCTAGATCTTTAGAAAATGACTGAAAAAGAGGGCGGGCCGTTGGTCCGCCCTTTTTTGTTGTGATGTTGAGCTTCGATCGTCGATATGCTATCACACTGCATGTGCGAACATGAGGTGCCAGCCGCAGCAAAAAACACCTGGAGTTTTTGACGCGACCGAATGGCTGGCGGAAATTGTATGGTCCGGGACGCATCCGTGGCCGTCTTTGTTCTGGAAAACGGAACATCAGCATGGCCAGCGATGAATCGAAAAAGGCAGGCCTTTGGATTACAGGATTGCGCGCGAACTTTTTGCCGCCAAATCAGACAGGATGGCTTGCTCGCTGGTCTTTTGACCGGCTTCCACCGGAGCAAATACAGACGAAAAGACGGGAATATTTATGAAAAATTTGATGCAATTTCTTATCGCCGGCACGTTTGCTGCAACGGCATTGGTTGCTTCGCCCGTCAGCGCCGCTGATACGGGCAAAAGCGAAGCGCAGTCAGAGCAGCCGAAGAAAATCACCGACCGGCGTCATCCTGATTATGTCCGTTGCCGCTCCGAATCGGTAATCGGTTCGCTTTCCAAGAAAAGACGCATTTGCATGACCAATTCCGAATGGACCGAATATGTCCGGACCGGATCGCGCAATGCCAAGGAATTTGTCGCCGACAACCAGCCCGGCTTTATGTTGCAGCCGCAATAAGCCTATTGCCCGTATCGCTTTTGCTGATATTCTGTCATCTTGATATAGTGGAGTAATTATGAAAATTCTCGTTCAAGCCCTCATCATCGGCGCTTTCTCGGCGACCGCGCTGAATGCCCCCGCTGCCATGGCCGCCGATTCGAACAAGGCTGAAACCCAGTCCAAGAAGCCCAAGAAAATCACCGACCGCCGTCACCCGGATTATGTGCGTTGCCGGTCCGAACCCGTGATCGGCTCGCTCACCAAAAAGAATCGCGTCTGCATGACCAATGCGGAATGGACACATTATATTCGCACCGGATCGCGGGACGCCAATCAGTTTGTCGAGGATATGCAGACAGGCCTGCAGACCAGCAATTGACTCCGCCGCTGGCGGTCAGTCGAAAAGTCTGCTGCCGATTTTCAGTCTGAGTTGCTGGCTCTCGGCAACCGCTTTTGCCCATTGGCTGACCATGTTGATTTCCGATCCATGTAGCGCCGCCATTTCGCTCTGTTCCGCCCTGCGGGCGTCAGCATCAAAAACGGCACCCCGCTTGGCCTGATCCAGTTTGGAATGGCTGTTGAATGCCGGCCCGCTGAGCGTTTCTGCTATTTTCCCGTCACTCATGCCGAGACCGAAAAACCGGTTGAGCGCGGTCAGGGTCATTTGCTGGTTCGCCAGGAAACTGTCGCTGTCAAGCGTTGCTACCCGGTCCCGGCCTATCGCCTCGATAATCCTGGCAAAGGCGGCATGCTGTGAAAGCCAGCCGACCGCCGCGACCTGCAGGTCGGTAAGCTGCAACAGCTCCTCGGGAGAAAAGCCACCGACCGCATAGCCATCTTTCAATGTCCCGATCAGGACGTCGCGGACCCAGATGCGGCCCCACATTTCCTTTTTCGCGATCGACTGGAGATAGGATTCCAGCGGCGCATATAGCAGTAACGCCTTGGCTTCCGGACGCAATTTAAGGGCGGCTATGGCCAGCGGGGTACAGATGTTTGACGGTTTCACGATCACCGACCGGTCATCGCCCATCGGTCGCGCGAGCAGATCGAGCGATTTGTCGAGAACAGCCGCCAGCTTTTCCTTGTCCGCCCCGCGCCTCCGCCAGCCAATCATGTCGTTCAGAATAACGGGTTCTTTCAGTCCCATGGAAACACCCGGAATATCGAATGCGCGCGCCATCATCGTTGAGCAGCAATAGGCAGAGTGGAATATGAAGTGGATCGGTGCCGTCCGGACCTTCATCTGTGTCAGATTCGCCCGGTTGATCAGCTCGTAGCGATCCACGTCGGGCAGATGTTCGTCGGTGATGAACGTGCAGTTGCGATGCACGTCCCGCGGCACATGGACAAAGCGAAACCCGTCGGCGACTTCGTCATAGCGATGCGCCAGATAGTCGGCATCGCCGATGATGTCGGCCTGTCTTGCGGCTAGGTTCATAGTCGCTATCTGCCCGCCAGGCAGCGATTGTGCAAGCCTAAGCTGGCGCTGATGCCACCGGCTCCATTTCCAGCGCGCCATCGCCTTCGTCGATCCTGACCGTGCTGTTGTCCGGCACTTCGCCGCGCAGAATCAGGTCTGCCAGCGGGTCCTGCAGATATTTCTGGATCGCCCGTTTCAGCGGTCGTGCGCCATAGACCGGGTCATAGCCAACCCGCCCGAGCCAGCGCCGCGCCGCATCGGTCAGTTCCAGTTCGATCTTCCGGTCCTTGAGCAATTTCTGCACCCGCAGCACCTGCAGGTCGACAATCGGGGCCATATGTTCCTCGCCAAGACGGTGGAACAGGATGATCTCGTCCAGCCGGTTGATGAATTCCGGGCGGAAATGCGCGCGGACGACTTCCATCACCTGCGGCTCGACATCCTTCACCGTCTCCCCATCCTTCATGTTCGCCATATACTGGCTGCCAAGGTTGGAGGTCAGGATGATCAGCGTGTTGGAGAAGTCCACGACCCGGCCGTGACCGTCGGTCAGGCGGCCGTCATCGAGCACCTGCAGCAGCACGTTGAACACGTCGCCATGCGCCTTCTCGACCTCGTCGAACAGGATCACCTGATAGGGCCGCCTGCGGACCGCTTCGGTCAGCACGCCGCCTTCGTCATAGCCGACATAGCCCGGAGGGGCGCCGATCAGGCGGGATACGCTGTGCTTTTCCATGAACTCGGACATGTCGATGCGGACCATCGCCTGGTCGTCGTCGAACAGGAACCCGGCCAGCGCCTTGGTCAGTTCGGTCTTGCCGACGCCGGTGGGACCGAGGAACAGGAAGCTGCCGAGCGGCCTGTTCGGATCCTGCAGGCCGGCCCGGCTGCGGCGAACCGCAGCGGATACGGCCGCGACCGCGTCCTTCTGGCCGATCACGCGCTTGCCGATCAGCTCTTCCATCGCCAGCAGCTTTTCGCGCTCGCCTTCGAGCATCTTGTCGATCGGGATGCCCGTCCATTTGGAGACGACGGCGGCAATATCCTCCGGCATCACTTCCTCGCGCAGCATCGCCCCTTCGGTGGCGCCGGCGGCTTCCTCGAGCGCCTTGACCAGATTGGGAATGGTGCCGTAGCTCAGCTCGCCGGCCTTGGCGAGATCACCGGCCCGTTCGGCCTGCTCCAGTTCGAGCCGGGCGTGGTCGAGCTGTTCCTTGAGCCGGGCCTCGGCGTGGATCTTGTCCTTCTCGCCCTGCCAGCGGGTGGTCAGTTCGGCGCTATGCTGTTCAAGCTCGGCCAGTTCCTTCTCGAGCGCTTCGAGCCTTCCCCTGGACGCGTCATCGCTTTCCTTGGACAGCGCCTCGCGTTCGATCTTGAGCTGGATGATCCGGCGATCAAGCGTTTCGATTTCCTCCGGCTTGGATTCCACTTCCATCCGGATGCGCGATGCCGCCTCGTCCATCAGGTCGATCGCCTTGTCGGGGAGAAAGCGGTCGGAAATATAGCGGTTGGACAGGGTTGCAGCGGCGACAATGGCACCGTCGGTGATCCGCACTCCATGGTGCAGTTCGTATTTTTCCTTCAGCCCGCGCAGGATCGAGATCGTGTCCTCGACCGTCGGTTCGCCGATGAACACCGGCTGGAACCGGCGCTGCAGGGCGGCATCCTTCTCCACATATTTCTGATATTCGTTCAGCGTGGTCGCGCCGATGCAATGCAGCTCGCCGCGCGCCAGGGCCGGCTTGAGCAGGTTGGAGGCATCCATCGATCCCTCCGATGCGCCAGCGCCGATCAGCGTGTGCATCTCGTCGATGAACAGGATGATTTCGCCCTCGGCACCGCGCACTTCGTCGAGTACGCTCTTCAGCCGTTCCTCGAACTCGCCGCGATATTTAGCACCTGCGATCAGCGCGCCCATGTCGAGCGCCATCAGCCGGCGGTCCTTCAGACTGTCGGGGACATCGCCGTTGGCGATGCGCAGCGCCATGCCTTCGGCGATCGCAGTCTTGCCGACGCCGGGTTCACCGATCAGCACGGGATTGTTCTTGGTCCGGCGCGCCAGGATCTGGATGGTGCGACGGATTTCCTCGTCGCGGCCGATCACCGGATCGAGCTTGCCGTCGCGCGCGGCCTGGGTCAGGTCGCGGGTATATTTTTTCATCGCTTCATAGCTTTCCTCGGCCGAGGGGCTGTCGGCCGAGCGGCCACCGCGCAACTCGTTGATCGCGCTGTTCAGGGCTTCGGCGGTCACGCCGGAGGATTCCAGCGCCTTGCCGGTCGCCGTCTCCTTGGCGAGCAGCAATGCGAGCAGCAGGCGTTCCACGGTGACATAGCTGTCCCCCGCCTTTTCCGCGATCTGCTCGGCCTGGTCGAGCACCCGGACCGCGTCATTGTTCAGTCCCGGTGTCTGTTGGGCGCCGCCACCGGAAACCGCCGGAATCTTGGCCAGCACCGCGTCAATTTCCTGATGCGCCTTTTTGGCATCACCGCCTGCCTTGGTGATCAGGCCCGCTGCCATGCCCTGATCGTCCTCGAGCAGGGCCTTGGCGAGATGCGCAGGGGTTATTTGCTGATGGCTCATCCGGATGGCAACGGTCTGGGCGGATTGCAAAAACCCTTTGGCGCGGTCGGTGAATTTTTCTAGGTTCATCGGTTCATCCTGTTCAGTCTTACTATCTTGTCTCGAATATGGTGTTGTACCCGTGCAACACAACCATATTGATGACTTTTTCCATCGATTATATGTGGTAAGCGCTTGCCACTGCGGAAAATAAACGACAGCTTATGATGCTGCCGGAGAGGAACATATAGGTGAAAATACTTAAGCGCACGGGGCTGGGGCTGCTGATTTTTATCGCGCTGGCGGCGATCGGCCTGGCGCTGTGGGAACCATTGAGCGTCGACGAATCCGCGGCTCCTCCGGACCGCTCCTACGAGGCCCGCATCGTCAGGGACGAATTCGGCGTTCCGCATATTTTCGGCAGGACCGATGCCGATGTCGCCTATGGCGTGGCCTATGCCCATTCCGAGGATGATTTTTCCACCCTGCAGGAAGTGACCGCGATGACCCGCGGCCGGATGGCGACGCTCAACGGAGCGGACAGCGCGCCGATCGACTATATCGCCGCTCTGCTTGATGTACGCGGCACCGTGAACCGGAAATATGACGGCCTGCCAGCAGACGTCCGCGCCGTGCTGGACGGCTATGCGTCGGGTCTCAATGCCTATGCCGCGGACCATCCGGACGAGGTGAGACTGGCCCGATTATTTCCCGTCAATGGCCAGGATATTGCCGCGGGCTTCGTGCTGCGTTCGCCCTTTTTCTTCGGGCTGAACAATCCGGTCGAAGCCTTGGTCCAGAACAAGCCCCTGCCGCGCGAGGGCGGCCCGCGCCTGTTGGATGAACCGGAAAAAAAGTCCATCCATCCGCTCAGTCCCGACAAGCTGATCGACGACCAGGCGACAACGCCGGTCGGTCCCGATCCGGATGAAAATGGTTCCAATGCCTTTGCCATTGCCCCGCAACTTTCCCCCGAAGGCAAGACCCGCCTGATCTCCAATTCGCATCAGCCCTTGCGCGGCAATGTCGCCTGGTACGAACTGGTCGTGCACAGCGATGAAGGATGGGACTTCGCCGGCGCCAATTTCCCCGGATCGCCCTTCCCCTTTCTCGGGCATAACAAATATCTCGGCTGGACCAACACGGTCAACCGCCCCGATCTGGTCGATATTTACAAGCTGACGCTGAATGACAAGAAAGACGCCTACCGCTTCGACGGCCAATGGAAGCCGCTCGAAAAGAAGCGCGTCTGGCTAAAAATCAAGTTCGGTCCGTTCGTCATTCCCTATCCGCAGATCGCCTATCGCTCGATCCACGGGCCGGTGATCATGAATGACAGCGGTGCCTATGCGCTGCGCTATGCCGGTATCGACGAGCTCGATATGCTGACCCAATATTACCGGATCAACAAGGCGAAAAATTTCGACGAATGGCAGGCAGCGATGGCGGGGCAGGGCGTTCCAGCGACCAACTTCATCTATGCCGATGCGCAGGGCAATATCGGGCTTTATTATAACGCGATGTTCCCCGACCGGCCCGAGGGCTATGACTGGCGGACGATCCTGCCCGGTGATACGGCGAAGGCACTGTGGCAGAAAACCCTGCCGTTCACCCGCGTCCCCGCTCTGGTCAATCCCGCCTCGGGCTATGTCATGAACGCCAACAACACCCCCTATATAGCAGCGGGACCGGGCAACGAGCTCAAGCCGGACAATTTCTCTCCGCTCCTGGGTGTCGAGGATGACCAGACCAACCGCTCCCGCCGGGCTATTGCCTTGCTGGAAAAGGCCAACAGCGACGGCAAGATCAGCGACGCGGAACTGTGGGCGATCAAATATGACACCGGCTACGAAAAGGCCGGCTATGCGCAAAACTGGCTCGACAAGATCACCGCGCTTGACCTCAAGGATAGCGCCAAATTGCAGAAAGCGCAGATGTTGCTTGCCGGGTGGGACTGGAATCTTGATGGCAAGGGTGCCGCCGACGCGCTCGCTCTGATGGTGCTGCGCCCCGCCAACAAGTCGCATTACAATCGCGGCACCATGCCCGACCCCCGCCAGATACTGGAAGAAACAGTCGACCATCTGAGCGAATTTTTCGGCAGGATCGACCCGCCGATGTCGGATGTTCTGCGGATGCGCCAAGGCAAGGTTGATCTGCCCGTCGATGGCGGCAATGACACGATCCGGGCCTCGACCCTGTGGGATGTCGATGACGACGGGCGGTTGTCGGTACGGCACGGCGACAGCTACATCATGTTCATCGAATGGACCAGAGACGGGCAGGTCAGCTCCCGCTCGATCCAGCCCTTCGGGTCCGCGACGACTCGCCCGGACTCGCCGCATTATACGGACCAGATGCAGTTGTTTGTCGACAAGAAGCTCAAGCCGGTATGGTTCGATCCCAAGGATCTGGAGAAGCACAAGACGAGTGACAAGGTGGTGAAGAGCAAGCGCTAACCGATAGAGCTCCGCGTCAAGCGCGGAGCACAGCGTGTGAGGAGGTACATGTGCTCCGCGCCTGACGCGGAGCCTTGGAGGCAAGCGGCATGGCAATTTCATGACCAAACCCGGCTACGTCTATCTCATGGCAAACCGGCCCCGCGGAAAAACCTACCTCGGTGTCACCAGCAATCTCGTCCAGCGCGCCTATCAGCATCGCAACAAGCTGATTGAAGGATATTCAAAGGAACATGACTGCACGCTGCTGGTCTGGTTTGAAGCGCATGATGATATTCAGGACGCGCGGGCGAGAGAGTGGAAACTCAAAAAATGGCGTCGGGAATGGAAAATAGCGTTGATCGAGGAGCATAATCCGGAGTGGCGTGACTTATTCGACGACATCGCCTAGCCCGCAGAGCTCCGCGTCAAGCGCGGAGTACAACGTCGCTCGCAATGTGCTCCGCACTTGATGCGGAGCTGTGGCCGTCAAGAAACAATGCTAAGGTTTACCAAGCACCGCGTCGATGGATGTAATGCCTTAGATCGTGAAGGTGGTCGCCCCAGTGGTGCTGATAGCCGAATCGAAACTCCCAGATTGCATCTGCTTCGCTACCGTTTTTGAATTCCCATATGACCTGAGACAAATCGTTGGCTATTTCCGCAAGATCGGATTCCGGAAATGCGGCTCCGATTTCCTGATTTTCCTTGCCTTCAGGATCGACGGTCCAATATATCTGTAGCTCAGGGAACAGGCGAGCCGCTCTAGAGGCGTAATAAGCCTCATCAATCGACGGAGCATTTGTCGGCTCATCGGTTATAGGTTCGACGTCCGGTGTGGCAAAATAGACTAATGTAAGATTATCAAGTGATTGCGCCAATTCTCTAAGGCTGACTTCTCCTGGCAACTTTTCAAAAATCGCTAGAAAATCGGCGATTGCGTCCTCAATTCGCGCCCTTATCAAATTCACGGCACCAGAACCGTATCCACTGCCTCCGGCAGCAAATCCGGATAGTCGGTAATATAATGCAATCCCCGGCTCTCCTTCCGTGCCAGCGCTGACTTGACGATCAGATCCGCTACCTCGATCAGGTTCCTGAGCTCGATCAGATCCTGCGTCACCCGGAAATTGCTGTAATATTCCTCGACCTCCTCGCGCAGCAGGTCGATGCGGTGCTGGGCGCGTTCGAGGCGCTTGGTGGTGCGGACAATGCCGACATAATTCCACATGAAGCGGCGGATTTCGGTCCAGGTCTGCTTGATCACCACTTCCTCGTCGCTGTCGGTGACGCGGCTTTCATCCCATGGACGAATGGCGGGCGGTTCCGGCAGCTCGTCCCAGTGCGCGGCAATGTCGCGCGCGGCCGCGTCGCCAAAGACGAAACATTCGAGCAGGCTGTTGGAGGCCAGCCGGTTGGCCCCGTGCAACCCGCTTTCGCTGGCCTCGCCGGCTGCATAGAGGCCGGGCAGGTCGGTCCGGCCGGCCAGATCGATCAGGATCCCGCCGCAGGTATAATGCTGCGCCGGCACCACCGGGATCGGCTCCCGGGTCATGTCGATGCCCAGCCCGAACAGCTTTTCATAGATGTTCGGGAAATGACCCTTCACGAATTCCGCATCGCGGTGCGAGATGTCGAGATGAACATAGTCGAGCCCGAGCCGCTTGATTTCATGATCAATCGCCCGCGCGACGATGTCGCGCGGTGCCAGCTCCATGCGCTGGGGGTCGAAGCGATCCATGAACCGGTCGCCGGCTTCATCGCCCGCATCTTCGGGCAGTTTCAGATGCCCGCCTTCGCCGCGCATCGCCTCGGTGATCAGGAAATTCTTGACCTCGAGATTGTAGAGGCAGGTCGGGTGAAACTGCATCATTTCCATGTTGGAAACCCGCGCGCCCGCCCGCCATGCCATGGCGATGCCGTCGCCGGTCGCGCCGCGCGGCGCGGTGGAAAACAGATAGGTGCGTCCGGCCCCGCCGCTGGCGATGATCGTGGCGCGCGCGGTCAGCGTCTCGACATGGCCGGTTTCATTGTCCAGCGCATAGACCCCCCAGACATTGCTGGCGCCGGTCGGTGTCTCCGCATTGCGGTCGATAATCAGGTCAATCGCCACCATATGCGGACGGAGCGTGATATTCGGGTGGGCCGCCGCCGTGTTCTGCAGCGCTTCCTGCACCGCCCAGCCGGTTGCATCGTCGACATGGACAATCCGCCGGTGGCTGTGTCCGCCTTCCCGGGTCAGGTGGAGGACTTCCGCCTCCTTGTTGAAGGGCACGCCCATATCCTCCAGCCGGGCAATGGCAGCGGGAGCATTTTCGACCACAAATTCGACGGTCTCGCGGCGATTCAGCCCCGCACCGGCCACCATCGTGTCGTTGATATGATTGTCAAATGTATCACCGGCGTCGAGCACCGCGGCGATCCCGCCCTGTGCCCAGGAGGTCGAGCCGCCGGTCAGTTCGCCCTTGGCGAGCACCAGAACCTTGTGGGTGCGGGCCAGCGTGATTGCGGCACTCAGTCCGGCCGCGCCGGACCCGACAATGATGACGTCGTGGTTCACGCCGCCTTGGCGCGGGTCAGGTTGAGAAACACATCCTCGAGATCCGCTTCCCTTGTCGTCACATCGACAATGGCAAAGCCGCGTTCCTGAATGGCCGCCATCACCCCGCCAGCGTTGGTGCGGTCCTTGTTATAGGTCACGGCCACCGTGCGCGGCCCGATGATCTCGGCTTTCTCGAACAGGTCATTGGCAAAGGACACCGCATCCTGCGCCTCGCTGATGTCCCGGTCCAGCGTCAGCTCGACCAGCTTCTCGCGCGCCATGTCGACCAGTTCCGGAGTCGGCTTGTTGGCGATCAGCTTGCCGTGATTGATGATCGCGATGCGGTCGCAGAGATTTTCCGCTTCCTCGAGATAATGGGTCGTCAGCACGATGGTGACGCCGGCCTTGTTCAACTCGACGACATATTCCCAGAGCTGCTGCCTGAGATCGATATCGACGCCAGCGGTCGGCTCGTCGAGCACGAGGATCGGGGGCGAATGGACCATCGCCTTGGCGACCAGCAGCCGGCGTTTCATCCCGCCGGACAGGGTGCGGGCATAGGCATTGGCCTTGTCCTCCAGATGCACTGCGCGCAGCAATTCCATCGTCCGGCGCTTGGCCTTGGGGACCCCGTAGAGGCCTGCCTGCACCTCAAGCGCTTCGAACGGCGTGAAAAAGGGATCGAAGATAATTTCCTGCGGGACGATCCCGATCGAGGCCTTGGCGTTGCGCGGGCTGTCGTCGATATCAAAGCCCCAGATGCTGGCGCTGCCGCCGGTCTTGCGCACCATGCCGGACAATATGTTGATCAGCGTCGACTTGCCGGCACCATTGGGACCCAATAGCCCGAAAATCGAGCCGCGCGGTACCTCAAAACTGACATCGTCCAGAGCCTGCTTTCCGCCCGCATAGACTTTCGAGAGATTCTGGATCGAGATTGCTGCATTGGTCATGCGCTCCGCATAAACATCTTGTCGTGGACAATCAAAGGCTTTGCTGCATCGGGTTCGATCAAGCCTAATCACCCGTTAACCCTGTAACTAGGCAAAGGCTTCTCATGTTTGCGCCAATGGTGGGTGCATGGGCGATCCGAAAAGCAGGAATGGGCAACGAACGAAGGCATGGGCGAAGGTCATGCTGGCCGCGGCGCTTTGCTCGGCCGGTCCGGTTGCAGCTGCCTCGAAATCCTCGGAAGCGCGGGTTTCCATCCGGCAGCCGGTGACAATGACCAAAACCGCCGATCTGATATTTGGTGATTTTGCGACCGGCACGACCGACAGCATCTTTCGCCTCAATGCCCGTTCGGGGCAGCTCAGCAAGCGCAGCGGCAATGCCCGGTCGCTTGGCGGAACGACATCGCGGGCATCGATTGAAATATCCGGGACGGCGCTGATGCGGGTCCAGCTTTCGACCGGCCAGCGCAGCATCTGGATTCGGCGGGACGGCGGAACGGAAAAGATGCGGATCGACCGGTTCCGCTTTGACCGCCGCCGGAAAACACTGAATGCCGATGGCGAGCAATCGTTCGATATTGGCGGACAATTGCAGGTCGGCGCGAACCAGAAAGCCGGCACCTATCGCGGCTCCTTCGAGATATCGCTCGACTATTTTTGAAATGCGCGAACCATGACCTGGCCAGGGTCGGGCAAATGGTAAACCGCCTGTTAACCCTGATATTCAACCATATGTAGCGCTTTGATCCCTATCGCTTCGAACCGGAAATACGGGGATTCTTCGATGCAGGGCAATGGGTTCGGAATGCGGTGTGCGTTTTTGCTGTCACTGACCGTGGCCGTCTGTTTTCCGCTGTCGGTCGCCCATGCTGGAACGGGTAGCGGTCAAACGCAGATCATCGTCAACCAGGGTGTGAATATCAGCAAGGATGCCAACCTGCAATTTGGCGATTTTGCCGCCGGTACCACCCAGAGCCGGTTCAGGATGGACCCGGATAGCGGCACCATGGTCCAGCTGACCGGCAATGCGGTGTCGCTGGGCGGAACCCGGACCGCGGCATCCTTCACCGCATTCGGCACTCCGCGTGAAACCGTGCGGATGACCGTCAGCCAGAACCAGATCGATCTGACCCGGGTCAACGGAACGGAAAAAATGCGGGTCGATCAGTTCAGTTTTGACGGAGGACATGGCACACGAAACCGGACGCTCGATGCCAGCGGCTCGGTCACCTACAAGCTTGGTGGCCGATTGACGATCAATCCTGCCCAGGCGGGTGGGGCCTATGTCGGCAGCTTCAATATCAATATGGATTATCAATAAGGGGATGGTTTTGCAATGACCAGAAACCAGATCTATCCACGGCTGATCGCCTTCCTTCTGTTTGTCCTGGCCGTGCTGACGGGGGCTCCGGCTGCCTTTGCGCAACCGGCCAGCGGGGACACGGAGGCGGTACTGGTCAGCCGGCTTTCTCTGGTACCGGTCAGGGATCTCAATTTCGGCAATCTCATTCCCGGCGCGACGGGCGGCACCGCGGTCATCAGTCCCGCAGGCAGCCGGACCGTGTCCGGATCGGTGGTCGCGGCAGGAGGACCGGCCAGCAACGCCGAGTTTCAGGGCTATGGCTCGCGCAACCGCTTCATCTATATCAGCACGGCTTCGTCCAGCTACCGGCTCGACCGTGTCGGCGGCGGGGCCAATATGACGCTCCGTTCCCTGACCCTGCAAGCCGACAATCTGACTCCGTTGAACTTTCCCGGACTGTTCCGCATTGCTTCGACCAATGTGATTACCCTGCGCATCGGCGGGACGCTGGATATCGGGGCGAACCAGCAGGCGGGGGTCTATGCGGCCAGCTTTCCGATCACGATGAACTATTACTGATATTTGCAGGATTGCGCGGCACCCGATCCGTTGCTAATCGCTCTGGCATGATTGACGCTCCCGAAATCTTCCGAACGGCCAAGAAACGCAATTCCTGCGATGGCGCCACCGATATTCCGGGCGGCGTAGCGCTTGGTCACCCGCGCGTATGGCTCGAGATTGACGAAAAGGGCTATGTCGACTGCGGCTATTGCGACCGGCGATTCGTTCTGATCGGTGGTCCCGCCGACATTGCCCAGGCCGAGACGGAAGAATAATCCGACATAGGGGGTGCAAGGCCCCCGATTCATTTCTATATGGATGGGATGATAGACACTCTTGACCCCCGCTCGTTTCTCTACCGCCCCGATGGCCTCGACCCGGAACGGGCCAAGGCGCTGGTCGCCAACAGCCTGTCCGCCTGCGACGACGGCGAACTCTATCTCCAATATAGCGCGGTGGAAAGTTTCGGCTTTGACGACGGCCGGTTGAAAACCGCCGACTATAGCACCGACAGCGGCTTTGGCCTGCGCGGCGTCTCCGGCGAGATGACCGGCTTCTCCCACAGCAACGAAATCAGCGAGGCGGCGATCCGCCGCGCCGCACAGACCCTGCAATTGCTTGATCCGGCCAAGGGCGAAAAAGCCCCGCCGCCGCGCGGCAACAACCGGCATCTCTATGGCGAAGCCAATCCGCTCGAGGCGATTCCGTTCGCGAAAAAGGTTGCTCTCTGCCAGCAGATCGATGCGGCGGCCCGTGCCCGCGACCCCCGCGTGGCGCAGGTCTCGGTCGGCCTGTCCGGCAGCTGGAGCGTGGTCGAGGTCGTCCGGCCCGACGGCTTTGTCGCCACCGACGTCCGCCCGCTGGTCCGGCTCAACGTATCGATCGTCGCCGAGCAGAACGGCCGCCGCGAAACCGGCAGTTTCGGCATGGGCGGTCGCTATCTCTACGACGATCTTTTCGAGGAAGCCCGCTGGAACCGCGCCGTTGACGAGGCGCTTGCGCAGGCGCTGGTCAATCTCGAAAGCGTCGACGCCCCGGCAGGCGAGCAGACCGTATTGCTCGGCCCCGGCTGGCCCGGCATCATCCTGCACGAAGCCATCGGCCACGGCCTCGAGGGCGATTTCAACCGCAAGGGCACCAGCGCCTTTTCCGGCAAGATCGGCCAGCGCGTCGCCGCGCCGGGCGTCACCGTCGTCGACGACGGCTCGATCCGCGAACGGCGCGGCTCGCTCAGCATCGACGACGAGGGCACACCGACCCAGGAAAATGTCCTGATCGAGGACGGCATCCTGAAATGCTACATGCAGGACCGGCTCAACGCGCGGCTGATGGGCGTGCCGGCAACCGGCAACGGCCGCCGCGAAAGCTATGCCCACGCGCCGATGCCGCGGATGACCAACACCTTCATGCGCGGCGGCAATGATGATCCGGCGGAACTGATGAGCCGGGTCAAGAACGGCATCTACGCCAAAAGCTTCGGCGGCGGCCAGGTCGACATTGTCTCCGGCAAGTTCGTCTTCTCCTGCACCGAGGCCTACAAGATCGAGAACGGCAAGCTCGGCGCCCCGATCAAGGGCGCGACCCTGATCGGCGACGGCCCGACCGTGCTGACCAAGGTGACCGGGATTGGCAACGACATGGCGCTCGACGAAGGCATCGGCATGTGCGGCAAGGGCGGGCAGTCCGTCCCCGCCGGCGTTGGCCAGCCGACCCTGCTGGTCAGTGCGCTGACCGTCGGCGGGACGGCTTGAGTCTGATTCCGGCATGACAGAATCGGTGAGCAACTGGCCCGACGAGATCATATCCTACTGGTTCGGTGAACTGAGCTCCGATGACTGGTGGGCCAATAACGACGCCATCGACAGCCGGATCGAGGAGCGCTTTCTCGACCTGTGGCAGGAGCAGAAGTCGAAAACCGCCGACCAGTTTCTGGACTCGCCGGAAACCGCGCTCGCCGCCACCATTCTCTTCGACCAATTCCCGCGCAACATGTTCCGCGACAGCGCCGACGCCTATGCGACCGATCATCTGGCGCAGCAGATTGCCGAACAAGCGGTGGATCTGGAACTCGACCAGCAATTGCCCGAGGATCAGCGCGTCTTTCTCTACATGCCGTTCATGCACGCGGAGGATATGCAGTTGCAGAACCGGTCCGTGACCTTGTTCACCAGGCTCGGCAGTAACCAGAAATTCGCCAATGAACATCGCGACGTCATCGCCCGGTTCGGCCGCTTTCCCCACCGCAATGCGGTGCTGGGGCGGCAGTCCCGGCCCGGGGAAGAGGCCGCGGTCGAGGAGGGAGCGAGCTGGTAGGCCCG